>Ga0172371_10007400_pt1 | contig 15674 bp, 18 predicted proteins | sample Lak12m_FD_114543 | JGI IMG/M metagenome (GOLD analysis project Ga0172371, IMG submission 114543) | Freshwater microbial communities from Kabuno Bay, South-Kivu, Congo - kab_022012_12m | ecosystem: Environmental > Aquatic > Freshwater > Lake | place: Democratic Republic of the Congo: South-Kivu... | reverse complement strand
CCATAAGTATAGTGTACGCCATCAAACTTTTTATTTGTACTAATTTGTTCGGAGTAAGTTACAATTCCTTCCTCGGTAAGCTCTAAAAATTCAGGTATATATTTATTTTCTAAATCTTCGTTTGTAACAGTAATCAAATTAAAAATTTCTCTTTGTTTTAATCCATGATCTCCTTCTTTAAGGATGCCAAAATCTAATATTAATTTTATTATTTTTAACCAACAATTTGCTATTTTATCTTCTCGCACTACTATACTTGAATCTTCTATTGGAAATATGTTTGTTGATGTTTCTAAAGTAGAAATAAACTCTGCTTTGTCATAAGGATCTTTTGGTTTCAACATATTTATTTTTTCTTGGATTATTTGAATATTATTTTCGCCAATTATATCAATTATTTCAACGTTTTCTCTAAGTTTTTTTATTTCTGTTTCTGAAATATTTTTATCTAATTCTAAATCTTTTCCATTGAAAAAGTCAACCAACTTTTTTCCTGTTCCTGAAAGGTCTTGACCACAAATAATTAAATAAGAAATATATCTATTTGCGCAAAGATTTTTTAATAAGTAATTTATACCATCATGAGAATATAATTGGCCTATAGTATTATAATTTTCTAAGTCTTTGAATAATGCTTTTTTAGACCACAAGGTAATTATACCAACATGGTGTTTATCATTTTTAGTTATTAATAATTCTTTGAAATAAATTGGCCAGTTTTCTAAAATAAAATCAGACATATATTAGGAACTTATGCAACATTTATATTGCTATTTACTAGACATAATTTATGTTTATGATTTGCGAGTTTTTTTTGCCAGACATTTTATTTTTAGAGTCATAAAAATAAGTGCAAAAATTATTAAAATTGCATCCAATATTTCATAAATGTCGATGAATTTAAGATTCTCTAAAATATGTAGTCTAAATGTTTCTGTGCTAATAGGATAAAATAACATTAGTGAATATGCCCCTCCGCCCAAAAGATAATCAACAAGTATGTGAAGTGCAACGCCTATAGTTAAAATAAATCCATATTTCCCATATTCTTTATATTTCCAATAAATTATTGCGCTAATACCAAATAAAACTAATACAAAGCCCAAACTATGGAAAAAACCGCCGTGGCCAAAGAAACTATTGTTATACCCTAGCCATTTTAATATCCAACCAATGACAAAATCAAAATCAGGTAATAATCCCGAAAATATTGCAAAAATAGACCAATACCTGCCTAATTTTTCCCGAAAAGGAAAAAAGAGTGCTAAATTTATTAAACAATGTGTTGCAGGGTTGGGCATAAAATCAGCTCTGTTTTCTGAATTGATACAAAAAGAAAGGGAGGAAATGTTTATATATGTATATAACATATATTAAAAAGATATAATATATACATGAATACATAATAATGGTGAGACTATGACTACTAAAGATAATTTACCTTGGGTTGAAAAGTATAGGCCCGTTACTTTGGATGAGGTAGTAGGTAATAAAGAAGTGGTTTCGCGATTAAAAAGATATAGTCATGATAAAACTTTACCAAATATGATTTTTGCAGGTTCTGCAGGCACAGGTAAAACAACAAGCGCTATTGCAATTTCAAAATTATTATTTAAAGATAATGCAGAAAGAAACTTTTTAGAATTAAATGCTTCTGATGATAGAGGTATTGATGTTGTGCGAAAAACAATAAAGGATTTTGCGCGTACTTTGCCTTTGGACGCTGACTTTAAAATAATTTTTTTAGATGAGGCCGATGCCTTAACACAAGATGCACAACAAGCATTAAGAAGAACAATGGAAAAATATACAAAAACATGTAGATTTATTTTATCTTGTAATTATAGTTCAAGAATAATTGAACCTATTCAATCAAGATGTGTGGTTTTTAGATTCAAACCATTGGAAAAAGAAGAAGTTATTGAAAGATTGAAAATTGTTGCAAAATCAGAAAAGCTAAAAATTGATGACAAAGCATTAAGTGCAATATTTTATGTATCTTTAGGAGACATGAGAAAAGGAATAAATATATTACAGGCATGTAGTGCATTAGATGATACTATTGATGAAAAAACTGTATTTTCTGTAAGTGCTAGGGCGAGACCAGAAGAAGTTAAAAAAATGGTATTGCTTGCAAAAGAAGGTAAATTCAAAGAGTCAAGAGATTTGTTATACAAATTAATGTTTGAATACGGCATGTCTGGTGAAGACATCGTAGGACAAGTATATAGAGAAGTAGTTGATTTGTCAGATGATCATTTACCAATAAAAGAAAAAGTTAAATTAATACAAATTATTAGTGAAATAAACTTCAGAGTATCTGAAGGCGCAAACGATAGATTACAAATTGAAGCTATGTTAGCAATGTTTAATATGAAATAATTATATTTTGATAATTATGTTTTGAGATTTTTGTGAGTGGTAATAATGGGAGAAATAATTGGAGATTTATTTAAAGAAAAACCAAAGCCAAAAAAAATAGATGACGACGTAAATGAAGAATTAAGAAATGCGATTTCACAACCTAAAATAATTGCAAGTCAATCTGATGATGAAAATAACAGAGACGAAGTTATTCAGAAAATGGATTCAAAACATTTTGATGAATTAAAATCAGAAATTGCAAAGACTGGTTCAATATCTCCTGAATCATTAGACGCAAGTAGTAAAACAGTAATTGCAAAATATAATCAAGTAACTGTTTACAAATTAGAAAATTCTCCTATATTACATTATGAAATACCTGTGCCAAAAGCAAACACAAGTGAACAAGAAATAATTGATACAATAAAAGAAGCAGCAACAAGAATTATTTCTTTGGCGCCATACAAAATAAGAGATGAAAAACAAAGATGGAATGTATATTATCAAAAAGTTATGGAAATAATTTCATCTAGCCCAGAATTAAAAATACCAGAGGGCATGGCTAGTTTTTATGCTGAAAGTGTTGTAAGAGAAATGGTAGGTTATGGTAAAATTGATTTATTATTAAAAGATGATTTATTAGAAGAAATTATGATCATAGGCCCAAATCTACCAGTGTACGTTTTCCATAGACAATACGAAATGATGACTACAAATATTGTATTTTACTCTGATAAAGAAATTCAAGATATTGTTGGAAGAATTGCAAGATATGCTGGCAGAAGAATTGATTATTCACAACCATTATTAGATGCTCGTTTACCTGATGGGTCAAGAGTAAATGCAACTTTACCTCCTGCATCAGTTCAAGGATCTACATTGACAATAAGAAAGTTCAGAGAGGATCCATACACTATTGTAGATATGATCGGTTACAAAACATTGGATTCATATGTTGCTGGTTTTTTGTGGACTTGCGTTGAAGGATTAAGTGTTAAACCCGCAAATATAGTTATATCTGGTGGTACTGGTTCAGGTAAAACAACAACATTAAATGTATTATGTTCATTAATACCAGAATATGAAAGAGTTATTTCAATTGAAGATACTGCTGAATTAAATTTACCATTAAAACATTGGATTAGATTAGAATCTAGACCTCCTGGAATTGAAGGTACAGGAGAAATAACATTAGATATGTTAACAAAAAACGCATTAAGAATGCGACCTGATAGAATAATTGTTGGTGAAGTTCGTGGTCCAGAAGCAGAAGCATTATTTACTGCAATGAATACTGGACATGATGGTTCTATGGGTACATTGCATGCGAATTCTAGTGAAGAAACTTTAGTTAGAATTACTAGCCCTCCAATGAATGTTCCTAAAATGATGTTAGCTGGATTAGATATGGTTATTGTTCAGAATAGATTACATGATAGAAAAAAAGGAACTATAAGAAGAATTGTAGAAATATCAGAAATATCTGGTGTTGTTGAGGATCAAATTAAAACACAAAGAATTTTTGAATGGGATCCTAAAAGAGATAAATTATTTGATACTTCAATTCCAAGCAAAGTTTTGAAAAATATTTCAACATATTCTGGAAGAAGTCCTCAGAATATCAAAGACGAAATTGAAAACAGAGCACAATTTTTTGATTTACTTTTAGAAAAAAATATTAGAAAAAAAGATGAGATATCAAAATATATCGAAAAATATTATGAGAGTTAAGATTTCCAAAAAATAATGTGATATTTTATGGCCAGTTATATTTTTTTCAAAAATGATCAAAAATTAAAACAGGTCCAAAAAATAATGTGATATTTTATGGGATATAGTGAATTTGCACAAGACACTAGCAAGACAAGAACAAATATACAAGAACATTTGGACATGACGAAAGTCGATGCAATTGTTTCGCGTATAAAAAATAAATATGAAAAACAGGGCTTGTTAGATTCTGGCGAAACTAGTAATTTAAAAGAATTACGATCATTAATCTCAGAAGGAAAAAGAGCAAAGATTGAAGTATTGAAACCACAAGATTTAAGTTATAATTTTAATCCTACTATAAGACAAATAGGAAAAGTATATAATAAATTTAGTTCGTTTTTTGGATTTATTTCAAAAAAAGTTTTTGGTTTATTACCTGAGTCTAAATTATTGTCATACGATTTATATTCTGCAGATATGAATTATAGTGTTTCTCAATATTTAGCTATTGCATCAGTAATAGTATTTTTTATTGACGTTGCTGCAATATTTGCAATGTTTTTTGTATTTTTATTATTTGGAATGAGTTTTTTGATTCCATTATTATTATCTGTATTTTTGATTATTGGCAGCATATACTTTGCATTAAAATATCCTGAAAGTGTTGCAAGACAAAGAGCAAAAAAAATTGATTCATATTTGCCATTTGCATTAAGGCATATGGCTACACTTTTGAGATCAGGTACAGATTTATATAAAGTTGTAAGAATGGTCGCAGTTACTGATTATGGTGTATTGTCACAGGAATTAACAAAAACAGTATTAGAAGTTGAAGAGGGCCAAGATATTAAAGATGCTTTACGTGCTTTGTCTTTGAGAACTAAATCATTTGCATTAAAAAATGCAATAACACATTTATTAAGAGCATTAAAAAGTGGAGGCAATCTATCTGAAGCAATGTCATCAATTGCAGATGATGTATCATTTCAAATTATGTCTGATATCGATGCATATTCTGGAAAATTAAATTTCTTCGGAGTAATTTACATCTTTATTGGAATAGTTGTTCCTGTAATGTTGGCAATATTATCAGGAATACGAAATGCGCCATTAGGATCAAGTGCATCATTTTTTAGTGCATTACCATTAACTCCATTAATAATAGGTTTAATATTTTTGATTTTATATCCATTAATATTTTTTGTTTTGATTAGTTATATAAAAAGTATAAGACCAAATATGTTGTGATATTATGAGTATGAATATAAGATTAATGTTGGAAAGATATCAAACAATTTTGTACAAAAACAAACTACACTTTAGTGTAAATATTTGGTTCTTATTGGCAATAATATTTGGAGCTATATTATTAACTATTTTAACATTGTTTGCAAATGTAGTATTAGGAATAGTTGGATTTTTAGTTGTTTTTGATTTATTTTTAGGATACCCATTATATTTGGAAGAAAAAAGAATATCTTTGATAGAAAAACATTTCCCTAATGCAATAAGAGAAATTGCATATTTATTAAAATCTGGCGGGACCTATGAATATTCAATAAGAGAATTAACTTCTTATGATTATGGCCCTTTGAATGATGAGTTAGAAAATGTATTATTACGATTGGAACAAGGTTATAATTTTGAAGAATCATTATCAATAATTAGTGAAAATGTAGATTCTGAATTAATAAGAAAAACAATAGCAATAATTATTGATTCGATGAAAGCAGGAGCATCATTAGCAGACATTTTAGAAGACTTAGCTGAAGATATGCGTAAACTATATAAATTAGATTTAGACCGTAAATCAAAAACCACTTTGCAAGTATTATTTATTTTTGTTGCAGGTTCATTGATTGCGCCAGCAATATATGGGTTAGTATTAACAATAATTGATTTTTTGTTGAGCGTAACAATTTCATCAGGATTGTCAGAAGCGTCTGCAATTTTAACTGCAGAAAGTATTAGAGGTATACTAGAAGGAATTATAACTGCATTTGTATTTGTACAATCATTTGCATCATCATTTATGGTTGTAGTTATGCGTGAAAGAAAATATTCAAAGATATATTTGTATTTACCATTGTTTTTATTGTGTGCATATATTTCATTTTATGCGCTAAAATTTATTTCGAAATATTTATTAATTGGAATGATGTAAAGTGATTATATGTTTAAAAAATATATTTGTGAGAAAAAAGGTCAAACAGCATTAGAAGTTATATTAATCGTTGCAGGAGTTTTAATTCTTGTAACTATTATTGGTTATTACATCAAAACAAAAGTAGTTCAATCACAAGATACAAACAAATTGATTGATGTAATAAATAAAACAAAAGGAAATAATTAATTATATTTGGAGGGGTTCAAAATGAGTTTCCTAAAAGAAAAAAAAGCACAAGGTGCTTTGGAATATCTGTTAATTATTGGTGGTGCAATAATTTTAGCCGCAATAGTTATAGCTGTTGTTGTTAATGTTGCGAAATCATCAAACAAAGATGTTAATAGTAAAACATCAAGTTATAATACTGTAACAGATATAAATGTAAAAGATGTAAATAGTTTGATTGCAAAATAATGGTGAAATAATGTTTTTAACAGAAAAGAGGGCTCAGGTATCTTTAGAGTACCTCTTAACAATTGTTTTTGCGATAGTTCTTGTTGCAATAGTTGCTGTATTTGCTTTGAATATTAGTCAATTAGGCGATGCTGCGAAAGAAAGAATTGCAAAAACAAAAACAAAGTACTTTGAAAATATATTTGGTTGAAACTGGTATGTATGAATATATATTTGTTAATTTTGCAATTGTTTTCATTGCATTACTATATTCAACAATAACCGACATAAAAAAACGGGAAGTATCTAATTGGGTGAGTTTAGGATTACTAGTTTACGGAACAATTTCAAATTTAATTTATTTTTGGATTATTAAAGGTTATTTATCTGCAATTTATTTTTTATTATTTGTAATATTGGTTTTTTGCATAAGTTATTTATTCTGGAAATTTGGTGTATTTGCTGCAGGCGATGCAAAATTATTTTCTGGCATCAATGCAGTAATCCCTATACAAACAATTTCTATTTTTGGATTAGTAAATTCAGTATTACCGTTTATATTATCTTTATTTGTTTTATCAATAATATTAATGTTGCCTATAGCAGGCATTAAATTATTTTTATCATACTTCAAAAATGTTAATATAAAAAAATCAATATCGGAAACAATTAGAAAAAGCTTTTGGTCTTTTGTTTTGAATATTATTTATGTTGTATCTCTGTATTTTGTTTTTTCATTTTTTACTTTACCAATTTGGGCATTTATAATCGCAGGTATTATTATTGGATTTATTCCCAAGAAAATAAGATATCCTATTTCAATAATTTTATTTGTTGTATCAATTATAATTAATACTTTGCAAACAGTATATTATATGTTATTTGCAATTATTTTTGCATTATTTATTGCTTTTGTTATAAAAATTTATGTTTTAACAAGATCTGGGCTATTAAATGTCAGAAAGAAAGTATCTGATTTACGCGAAGGGGATTTATTAGCATATCCTTTGATTAAATCAGAAACAGGGTTACAAGAACTAAAATTTGATTTTTGGAAAGAATTTAAATTTGCATTTAAAATGAGCATAAAACAAGGTAAAACACCTATTTTAAAGTTGTTAGAAAAGAGAAAGAATTTATATAATAAAATAGTTATTAATAATAACCTTGCATGCGGTATAAGCAAAAAGGAAGCATTGTTAATAAAAAAGCAATTTAAAGATAAGGATGATATTGAGCTTAAAGAAACAACTGCTCTTGTGCCCAGTATATTTTTGGCATATGTGATTATGATTTGTTTTGGGGATGTTGTATGGTATTTAATAAATTTGATCTAAAAGGAAAAAATAAAGGGCAATTAAGTGTTGAATTTATATTAATTGTTCTTGTTGTTCTTGTTTTAATTGAAACCATAATCTTGCCATTAAGAGATTATTCAGAAAACAGTGTAACTGATATTGCGGCAGTAAGTTATTTGGAAAATGATATTTCTAAGATCCAAAGTGCAATTAATAGTTTAAGTGCCTATAGCGAGGGTAAATTACTTGTTAATGTTCATGTCCCAGAAGATAGTAATTTTGGATTTATGAGGTATAATGCGCAGGACGTAAATGCAATTTATTCCTATGCATATTTTTCTGGAGATATGAATTATCCAAATTGTAATAATGATTGGTGTGAAGGGCAAACTTATTTGGGACAAGTAAAATTAGTACCTGAAGAGTTTGATTCTGATAGAGGTACAGGGTTTGTTTTGTATGGGCCAATTGATGCAACATTAACAATAACAAAATTAAATAATGTAATTACAATATCAAAGTAATTGGAAGAGAATTTTTATGCGTAAAGGACAAATATCAATTGATTTATTGTTTTCAATAGTAATATTTCTAGTAGTAATTGGTATTCTTTTAGGATATGTTAATAATTTTGATGATGTGAGTAAAAATTATGCTGATAATCTTTCTGGTTTTACAAATTATATTCCGAATTATGATTTAGTAAAAAGTTTAGATTATATGAGTTTTAATTCTCAAATATATTTTGAGGATTTGAATTTTGGTTATGATTCACAATCAAAATCAATTATTTTTGATTCTAATAATTTTTATTTGATTTCAACAAGAAATTTTAGTTGTAACTTAGATACAAAGGTGTGTAGTAAATGAAAAAAGGATTTTTTATTTCTGTTGATCTAATAATTACTATTGCAAGCGTAATTTTGTTGCTGGGGGTCCTCGGTGTATATATGCATAATTCAATTAATGATTTTGTTGAATATAAAGAACAAGTTAGAATGGATGCAACAATGAATATTGTTTTGAACAGATTAGCATTATCAGAGAATTCATGTGATTTAGTTTCAGAATCCGGGACGGTTATTAAACAAATTGGATTTTGTTTGGATTCGCAGAAATTAATTGCAAATCAAGATGGTTTTTATGAAGATTTAAATTATAATGTTACTTTAGTAGGTAAAGGGATGTTACAAGTATCAGGATTTAATTCAGGTACAAAATATATTATGAAAGAAGTAAATATTCTTGTATCTAATGGGCCCGTGAAAAAATCTAAATATTATAGTTGTTTGGCAGGGGTTTGCGATTTAAATAGTTTGGTGAAAATATATGTTTGGAAATAAGTATTTACAAACTAAAAGTAAAGGAATAATATTTATAATTGATTTGATATTGGCAACTGCTGTTGTTGTTGCAATAATATTATTTATTACATCAATTAAACCACAGAGCGTAGTAAAACAACAATATGATTTGGTTTATACTGAAGCCGAATCAGTATTACAAAATAAAAACATAAATTTAGATTATGATTCAAGCAAAGACTATCTGTGCAGGAGTTTTAATAAAGTTTATTTTGATTCCGTTAGTTTGAAAAATAGTAATTATCATATATGTACAAATATAATTAGGTGAAATTGTGATGAGTTTGAACAAAAAGGCATTTTTCAGTGTTGCTGTATTGGTTTTTGCATTCCTTTTGTTTATGGTTTATGCAAATTATATTAAAAATTCAAGTGATATTATTTTTGATGATTCTCCCAGACTATTTACATTAAAAATAGACGAAGCATATATTGCTTTTGATAAAAACATATCTTATATGTATATTGATTATAAAACAAATATTACTAAAGATTGTAATGTTAAATTAGTAGATATTGCAGGATATTATAATTATATGCTGGGGCCAACAAAATTAAACGAATATTGTGATGTATATGGTGTTTTAGGTACACAAACTGGAATGTATACGCCTATATATAATTCGATAGATGTAAATTATCCATTTACTATAAGATGTACTTATTCGGATTCAATAAAAAGATATACTTCTAACCAACAAATTGTTTTTCACAAAAAATACCAATCATACAAATTAGCAAATGGTAAATGTAGATTTATAGTATCGGACAATGATACTCAAAATCAATATTTTGGTATTGATAAGTGATTTATATGTTGACTCACCCTGCAAAAAGAGTCATAATATTAAGAACTAGGTTTGCTGAAAGAGAATCAGATAAACCAGTTCCAAATACACTTCATGTTTTAGAATCAGGCCAAAGATTATCTGACGAATTAAAACTAAAGTTTATTTTTGATTTCTTGCATGAGCGTAAAATGAGTTTTGACAAAAAAACAAATTTTTTTATGAGGGAATTATTATTAGCAAATAATATTGATAATGTTGAATTAATAATTATTCGTTTAAACAAACAATCTGTAGATGCGCGATTTAAAGTAAAAAATGAGTTGTTATTTATTAAAGAACATATTGAGGATATATTTAACCATCATGATATTGATGTTTTGCCTGGTGACGAATTAATAAGAACTGTATTATCATCAATTCATGTACGAGTATCATTTATTTTATCATTGATAAAAGAATAATTACATTGCTTCTAATGCTTTAATTCTTGATTCTGTAGATGGGTGTGTACTAAATAGGTTACTTAATGATTTCCCTGAAAAAGGAGAACTAATAAACATACTTGATACTGTTTTGTTTGCAATTGTTTTTTCATTTGTCTCATAGTATTTAGAAATCTTTTTTAATGCGTTAATTAAGCCCGTATTATCTCTTGTTAATTGAACTGCGCCAGCATCAGCCATATATTCTCTTTTTCTTGAAATAGCTAATTGTACTAAGTTTGCCAATATTGGGGCCAATATAGCAATAGCAATACCTATAATTAAAAATAAAATATTTTTATTGTCTTTGTCATCAGAATTAGAGAAAAATAATGATCTTAAAAATACTTCAGATATAATTGCAATTAAACCTACTAAAACAATTGCCAATGTGACAAACCTTATATCTAAATTTCTTATGTGTGTTAATTCATGAGCAATTACGCCCTCTAATTCTTTATCATTTAATTTATCCAATAATCCTTCGGTTACACATACAACTCCATTTTCTGGGTTTCTTCCAGTTGCAAATGCATTTAATTCTTGTGAAGGCATAATATATACTTTTGGTTTTTGTAATCCAGCAGCTAAAGATAAACCATCAACCAAATTATTTAAATGATTATATTTTTTATCATTTGCTTCGTATGCCTTAACACTTGCCAAAGCAATTTTATCTGAGAAATAGTATCCTATCCAAACATATAATAACGAAAATACAATTCCAATTATTAAGAATACAAAAGTCAATGCAGGATTATACACTTGTGCAATAATATACATTAGTGCAACTATTATTCCTACAATAATTATCATTAGAATCCATGATTTTATTTTGTTGTTTCTTATTTGATCATAGAAACTTATTTTTTGATATGTTTTCTTGTATTCTGAATAATCCATTTAACATCCCTATAAAAATAAAATAAGAAAAGAAGTGGAATTAGAATTCCACTTTAACATTTTGTCTTTCTGCTTGTGATGTTTGTAAGTAATCTTTTTGACCTCTACCAAACAATTTAGCAAACCACATACCTGGTATTAATGTTACTGTGTTGTTGTATACCAAGATTGAATCATTGAAGAATTGTCTTGTATATGCAATTTTACTTTCAATATCACTTAATTCTTGTTGTAATTGTGAGAAGTTTTCATTTGCTTTTAATACAGGATAATTTTCAGCAACAGCAAAAACACTTCTTAATGCATTTGATAAGTGATCCGAAGCTTTAAATTTTCCTTTCAAATCTTTAGCAGAAGTCATTTCTGCTCTAGCTTTTGCTAATTCTTCGAAGATTCCTTTTTCGTGTTTAGCGTAACCTTTTACTGTGTTAACTAAGTTTGGAATTAGGTCATTTCTTTTTTTCAATTGAACATCAATTTGACTGAATGCGTTGTCTATTCTGTTACTTAGAACAACAATCTTATTGTAGTAATAAATTACCAATACAATTATTGCTGCAACAATTATTATAATAAGCCATATCCACCAGAACATATCTATTCCTCCGTCCATAAAACATGAAAATTAGTTTTAGTTATACTATATATATTCTATTTATTTAAAGGTTTTTTGGTTTTAAAATTAGACTCTTGATTTTAGTGCAAGGGGTAGGCCCAAAAAACCCTTTGCATGATTTTGAAAAAGCAAAGCATTTATGGAAAATCAAAACTTATCCCGTTTTGAGAGAATTTTGCAATTCTCAAATGCAGGGGGAGAGGCTCGAACTCTCGAAGGCCTAAGCCACGGGATTTTGAGTCCCGCCCATTTGACCGCTCTGGAACCCCTGCTTCGCTATGCCTTTTAAACAAAAGGCCTTGCGTGCACCCCAAAACTTATGTTTGGTTTGTGTACCAACACAAATATTAAAATAAGTAAATATACCTATATAGAAATGCGAAAGCCGGGATTCGGACCCGGGCCTGAAGATTGGCAATCTTCGATCCTACCACTAGACCACTATCGCACGAGCTGTTAGAAAAAGCACCGTCTGCAAAAGGTGTATTTACAATACACTTGCTTCAAGCAACCTTTGCTAATGCATCTACGTCTCTAAAACTTGTGAATTATTAAATTCTCTTTGCCGAATCAAATAGTTTTAGAAAACGTATTTTTATGTAGGTTATAGTATATATTGGCTGAGTTAGATTTATAAGGGTTATTCTTCTCAGAAGAAATCACCAATACTCTTTTGTTTGGTTTTCTCTTTGTTGAATGTGCTGTTGATTTCATTTTCTAATATTTGCATTCTTTGTTGAGTATAATTAGATAATTCTCTACCATAAACCAAACTTTTAGCTATTTCCAAATATTTTATAACTGATCCTTCAGAAATAGTTAGAATAATATTTCCTTGTTTACATACAGGACATCGCATATTTGCATATAATGGTAATCTACGAAATTTCTCATTACATTTTGTACATCTAAATAATTGTCTATTATAGGCACGACAATTACCAATTAAATCAGGATATAAATGTGTTCCCACAACTAATTCTAAAGCGCCTTTTTTATCAACAGCTTCAATTTTATCTTGTAAACTACATTGTAATTTTATTTTCTCGCCCATGTCTGTTAATTGAGTATACTTAGATTGTTTCGGGCCATTATCAAATATTTCCGTGTCCATGTTAAATCCTAAACAAGTAAATTGTTTATCAGTATTCAAAACACTTTTAACAACAGGAATTTCTTTTAGGTTTGCATCTGATATTTGTTCTGCGGCTAAATATAATTCTAATGGATAATCGTAACCTAATTCCATTTCATGACTTTCATCATCAATTTCAGTAGGATTAATAACCAACGTTGCAACAAGTGGGGCATCCATTTTTCCTCCACTTCTAATTGGTAAATATCTTGTTGAGAAATTTAATAATGCATCTAACATTAATAATGCTCCATCTTGATCTCCATCAGTATTTCTTCTTTTTGCAGTATTATAATATGGGTGCGCAAACATTACTCTTGCATCAGTAAATCCAATTATTCTTCCAACTACTCCTGCACTAGTATGCGGAGCTAATCCTAAAATTAAATGCCCCACTAAATCTTCCTTGCATTTTGCATTATAGAATCTAGGTAAATGATAGAATCTTTCTAATAAATCATCAACAAAGTTAGCTCCTTTAACAAAATAATCTGCAACTGTTGAATTCATTATTACATCTTGAACATATAAATTACAAACTTGTTCAGGATCTTTTAATTCATTTCCAAAACAATCTTGAGTATAGCCCAAAGCTTTAGCTTGCTCAACATTTAATCCTAATTCTTTAGGAGTAAAATGTGATATATTTGCATCTAATAAATCTGCTCTTAATGTTCCATCTTTGAAAACATAAACTTCGTTTTTTGCTCTTAGTATTCCTTTTTCAATAGGTTCTGCTTCTTTGATATCTGATATTAATCCTTCAATACCTTTTATCATATCTGGAGGATTATATATTTTTAATCTGTTTAATGCATAAGAAAATATTTTTGAGAAATCAAAATTTCCTGATTTATAATAAGTAACTCTGCCACCACAGGCTTTACAAACTTTTTCTTTGTCTTTGTAATCTTTTTCTAAATATGTTCGTGAGCACGAATTACAAAATACCAAATATTGTGTAACTGTATTACATTTCATACATTTTCTGTAGGGTATTTCGTCTCCACAATTAGGGCATCTAAATAATCTTATTTGTATTTCTGTTAGTTTTGATTCCCCGGTCAATCCTCGCGATTCCTGACTTTTAATATCAACAGCTTTGTTAATATTACGTGTTGCACCACCTAATTTAGATATTGGAAATAATGATTGAGGTGAACCATCCATTTTTCTTGGCTTTGCTGCTTCTGGTCTTCCTAATCTTGCACCAATAAACATTTTTCCTTTATCTCTAATTTCAAAACCTGCTAAATAAGATAATATTTTTAATGGCTCTTCTTCACTTTCTGGCAAAGAGGTTTTTGCAATACATCCAAATGTTTTTAATAATGCATAAGCTGATTTGTCAATTCTTATTGTATTATATTCTAATACTTTTTTGTATGGTATTAATGCTCTAATAAAATAATTTTCTAAATCAAAATCATATTTTAATAATATTCCAGAAATTTTTCCATCAGTATATTCAATTTCTCCTTTTTCTAAACTATTTTTTATAGTTTCAATCATTTGTCTGTTTAATTGTGCATAGAAAAATAAATATTTTGGATGCAAAGGTAAAGAAAATTCATCACTTAATTTTATTGCAGTATAAACATCTAAATTTAACACTTCATTTTTTGTTAATTTTGTATACTCTTCTAATTTAGGTTCATCTTTAGCTTTTTGTAATAATAATTTGAACCACCATTCTTCACAAAACCCTACAGGCACTAAAGGATGACCTGATTTTCTAAAATCACCATAAGCAATTAAAATATCGCCTAAAAATAAAATCTTTTTAACTTTATCATGTTCAGGAACTTCCTTTATGCTATTAATATATTCAACACCATTATCAGTTAATATTACGGGCCCTAAAATAGTATCACAACTTGAAATTGTTGTTGCTTTACCTGGTCTTTCAATTTTTAATTGAGCGCCCATAGCAGGAAATTCTTCTAATAAATACATCGTTGCAGGATGTATTGCCGTACCCATTAATCCTGTTGTTCTAGTTTTTCCATATCTTATTCTAAATCCACCAAATTTTGATGGGTGTGCAAATATAGGTCTACCGGCAGCAGCCCCTTCTAAGAATTTTTTGACAGGAGTAATTTCTTTTTTGCCGCCTGAAGTTTTTACTTTAACAAATTTTTCTAACCATGACCAATCCAATTCTAGTGATTTTGCAAATTGCATTAATTTAGCTGCTTTTAATCCTATACCTTCATTAATTACAAGCATCGCCCCACCACGAACTTTGTTGGTAGGTACATTTCTTACATTTCTGTATGCTTCAACTTCTTCGTCCTCGGTACCAATTCCATTAATACAAATTGGACAATTTTTTATTATATGTCCAATGTCATCGTCTCGCGCCTTTTATTGTCTTGCAGGAATTTTATGATATATTTTATTTTCTGCAACATATCTTTCTATTTCTGTTTCTGTTGCCTTGTATCT
>Ga0172371_10007399_pt1 | contig 15675 bp, 27 predicted proteins | sample Lak12m_FD_114543 | JGI IMG/M metagenome (GOLD analysis project Ga0172371, IMG submission 114543) | Freshwater microbial communities from Kabuno Bay, South-Kivu, Congo - kab_022012_12m | ecosystem: Environmental > Aquatic > Freshwater > Lake | place: Democratic Republic of the Congo: South-Kivu... | reverse complement strand
CGGGGCAATAAACTCAACAATGAGCGAAACGACAAAAGACATTGAGGTACTTCAGCGAACAAAAGCTGACAAGGAAACCGTGCAAGCTCAGCTACGTGGGATCGAACAGAAGTTAGACATACTTATACAACTCCAAAAGGAAAACAAATGAACTTATTACTAAAATTATGGTATCGCTTCCGGTCTGCAATAACCGGACGATTCATCAAAAAAGAAGAAGCAATCAAAAGCCCTGACACAACAGTTAGGGAGAAAGTCAAACCTAAAAACAAATCAAAATGAGCAATTTTCTGACATTAAACTGGAAAGACATCCTGAAAGGGTTTGTCGTAGCTGTCGTGGCAGCGTTCCTGACAGCCGTTTACAATGCAATTCAAAACGGGGGGCTTGAGTTCACCTGGGTATTCTGGCAGCCCGTCCTGATCACGTCTATTGGGGCGGGGATCGCTTACCTGATAAAAAATGTCTTTACAAACAACGAGGATAAAATCCTTAGAAAAGACATATGAAGATTTTAATATGCGACCAGCTCCGAGATCAACGAACGATAATAAGGTTAATGTGTGCCGGTCACTACGTGAGGGAGGCGTCACACTCTACCGACGCACTGGCAAAGGCTAAAGATTTCGACCTGGTGTTTACAGAGGTCACGTTTCCCGGACTGGGCGGGGATGAGTACATAGACGCTTTGTTGAAGGCGACGAAAGCTAAGATAGTCGTCGTGACAGCACAGGATTACGAACGTAAAGGTATCACGGTTATTCGTAAACCATTTTACAAACGACAGATAGTTAACGAGATATGATAAATAAAGATCAGTTAGCACGGATACTTCTATACCGGGATTACGACGACCGGACGATTGAAACACTTACCGCATCGTTAGTAAATACCTGTGAACGATACGATATAAACACCTCACTGCGTGTATGTCATTTCTTGGCTCAAGTAATCCATGAATCAGGAGGGTTTTTTTATGATCGAGAAATCTGGGGGCCGACGAAAACCCAAAAAGGATACGAAGGCAGAAAAGATCTCGGTAATACCGAACCTGGGGACGGGTATAGGTTCAGGGGAAGGGGTTACATCCAACTGACAGGACGGTTTAACTACCGAAAAGCCGGGCGGGATTTAGGGGTTAACTTTGAAGCAAATCCTGAACTTGTTGCTGAATCACCCTGGAATATGATCGTAGCCGGATGGTACTGGGATTTAAGAGTTTTAAATAACTATGCAGATAAAGACAGCCTGCTGAATGTGACGGTTCGGATCAACGGTGGATTTAACGGGTTGAAAGACCGGGAGAAGTGGTTAGATAAATGCAAAAGTATTATTTTATGAAAAAATATAGCCTCTACGAATACGTAGTAATGATTATCGCCGCATTGCTTATAATAGCTCTGGGTATTGTCGCTATATGGGAAGCTGTCGGGAAATCAAAGGAAAGAAAAGAAAAAGTTGAATGGATCAAAAAATGCAAAGCGTATGAAAACGCTCCGATCGAAACAGTCACCGTCCTCAGAGATTCAATCATCTATGTGGAAAAGGTTGTCTATCGACCATCCGAACCCGTATATATTAAGCAACCGGTTTCTGAACAGCCGCCGTGTGAATCTCGGTATTCCACCCCGATCAGGTGGGAAAAGGATGGTCTTACATGGAGATTCCTTGCCACGACTTATATTAAAAATTGCATCCTGGACAGTATGGAAATATCTAACGCTGTCCTACCGAAAGAAACCATTATACAAACCAGGCGGATAGATACCTGTCTGTATAAAGAGCCGGCATACAAGCCGATAAATCACTGGGGACTGATGGGAGGGGTTGATTTCAACTCGTTTAAGCGGTTTCCCGGTGCAGATATAAACCTGTTTTATACGTACAAGGATAAATGGGGGCTGTATGGCGGTGTTATGTACGTCAATCCGAACCAGGTAGTATCAGATGCGATTGGGGCTGAAGTGAGTGTTTGGAATAATATGTATGTCAGGCTTGGAGGGATTATTTACCTAAAATAAAACATGATGAAGCAGTCACCAACACAGTGGATTCGGGAGAATGCACACAAATTCAACAAACAAGCCGACATTATACGTGCTTGTACTGAAGCGACTGGCACCACATTCGGATCTGCAAAGAGCCAGTTGTACAGGTATATTCATTCAAATGCCAAACCGCATCCAATCACTTTTATTCAATCACAAAATCAAATCACGATGCAGAAACAATGTGTTGGTATCTCAGAACGGGAGTTTAGGGAGAAATATGACCTTCCGTACATCATCAAGCAACAAGCAGACAAACTTGAGAAGGGTGTCTATTTGACAGAATCTGAATTTGTTGTTAAATGTAAGATACGTGCCGGATGGAGTTACAGATCCGTGTTGGATCACCCGGATTTCAAGATATATAGGGGGCGCGCCAGAGATGGAATTATTTACTGGTCGCATCCTGATAGCATAAAAGAAAAGAAAGAAATGACATTTTTAACATAACCGATTATGCCACTCAACGAAAGCGAAATGCGTTCCAAGTACTCGGAAGAAGTACAGGAACTATCACGTCAATTAGCCGAAAAAGATATAATTCTTGACGGTTACAAAAAAGAACACGGGAAGTTGGAAGTTTTTTTCAACCGTGTATGCAATTTGATCACCCCTGTATTGCCTTTACCTTCGCAGTTTAAACTGGAGAAGCGAAGCCAGTCTGAATGTATTGCCGTGATGCAAATATCAGATGGTCATATGGGGGCCGTACAACTGGCAGACGAAATAGAGGGTTTTGGTGAGTTCTCGCCCGAATTGTGCGAATCCAGGCAGATCAGTTATGCGGAGAGGTTCATACACTGGATTGCGATGCACCGGCAGGCGTATAACATTCGTGAGGTTGCTATCCTGGTGACTGGGGATTTAATTTCAGGCGACATACACGAAGAATTGAAAATCACAAACGCCTTTCCTTCTCCGGTCCAGGTCGTCCGTGCCGCAGAAGTGCTAACTAAACAGGTTGCGATGATTGCACCTCATTTTGAAAAAGTAACGGTTCATTTCATTTCGGAGGATAACCACGCAAGATTAACACGCAAGCCACAAGCGAAGGAAGCCGGGTTCAATTCATTGAATTACCTTGTCGGGAAATTGGCAGGAGTGTACCTTGAAGCGCATCACAATGTTGAGTTTAACATCTATCCACAATATGAAAAGGTTGTAACAGTATTAAACCGTCAATACCTTATCTCACATGGTCATGGACTGATTTCATGGATGGGGATACCCTGGTACACAATCCAACGTAAGGTGGGAAAAGAATCAACATCTAGGCTTCAGATCATCATGAATGACATCGTTAAGGCAAAAGATGTAGGTTTTCATAAATACATTTTCGGACATTTTCATACTCCATTTGATGACGTGTTATATTCCTGTTGCGGATCTGTTTCTGGCACTGACGCATACGATCACAAAAACGGAAGGTTTGCCAGGCCATCGCAATCATCCTGGATTGTTCATCCTAAACACGGGGAGTTCAACCGGATTAATTTCCAGTTATGAAAGCTCTCTTTGAGATAAAAACCGAACGGCATACGGTTGAGGAGAAACTCGCAACCGGGGCAGATTTGATTTACAATGAAAGGTGCAGCCGGGAACATCTCATTTTAGGCATAAAGATTTATAAAAAAACTTCAGAATATGCCTGTACTGAGAGAGAATCAGGGAAACATAAGAAAAAGATAGGCTTCGGTCAATAGGTCAAGACTGGTTGATTATTCGTTTACCAAGCAATAACTTTGTAAAAAATACTAACCATGGAAGTAAAATCATTCAAGGCTATTGATGTTTCCACAGCATCATTTCCTGTATTATGCCTGCTCGATTCTCCGGTAATACAATATAAGGCTTACGGAACTAAAGCCCTATCCGCCAATGTCACTATCGATCCTTCCGGTACTGCTAAGGAAGGAATGATTGTACTTTTCGATTACCGGGCGACAATCACAACTACGGTGGCAGTAAGTCGGTTTGGAGATTATTCATTAACAATCTTCGGTACTAAATTACCGTATTCGTTCCTTGCAAAGAAGTGTAAAATCTTCTGTGAATACCATGGGGCTGCATGGGCTGTATATATTCTCCCTTCTATTGACAGCATCCCTGCAATCAAACTTGAGATGATTGATCCAACAATTCTGGATGACACAACTCTTGCTGCTGATGGGACAACAGGTATATTTAAAGTCAAAGATGCCGGAGTCGGAGCAACGCAATTGGCTACAAACGCAGTTGAGGAAGCTAAGATCAAGGATAAGGCTGCTACATTAGCAAAGATGGCTGATCTTGCCAGGGGAAGCATTATTGTGGGTGGAGCATCGGACCGGCCAGCAGCATTATCAGGTAAGACTTCTGCATATATCTTGATTGGGAACGGGACGGATGTTATTTCAGTCCCGGTTTCCGGCGATGTTACAATCGCTGCTGATGGGACGGTAACTATTGGTGCTGCTAAAATTTTATCGGCAATGATTAAGTCCGGAGAACTTGTTGCTGCTCATTTAAGTGCTGCTGCTGCTGTGGCATTTACACAGATGGCTGCACTTACGGCAAGTAAAGTCCCTGTTTTGAACGCATCTGGATTCATTGAAGCTGGAACCCTTGATGCTGCCAATTTAACCTTTCTGGATGTTACTGCCGGTACGTTAACAGCATCAAAGGCATTAGTTGTCAGTGCTGCTGGAAAGATTGATACATTAGATATCACAGCACCAAAATTCAATGGTACATCTGTTACTGCTACGGCTGCTGAAATCAATTTTTGTGCCGGAGGGACAAGTGCATTTCAAACACAGATCGATGCCGTGGCAGGTAAGACTGAATACACAACGATATCCACGAATACAATCGTTACGGCTGCAACACTCAAGAGATCATACATTCTTGATACATCTACTGGGACGGTTGATCTTACTATGCCTGATGCTTCGACGGTGGATGCGAATACAGTTGTAGAATTTATCTGTAAGGGAGGTAATGCCGCAACGGTGATTGCTCATGCAGGACAATCTATTGAAGATCAATCTGGATCTGAAGTTGCAAGTCTGGCTTGTTCCGGGTCTGGTGGAGGTTTCAAAGTTGTCTGTGATGGCGTAAGCGTGTGGAAAGTTTTATTCTACACATAACGTCCCCCCATCTGTCCCCTAAAAAAACAAAACGCCCGCCATATTAGTATTGACGGGCGTTTTGTTATATAGGTTGCGGAGAGACAGGAACCACAACTTTCATAAGATTTTACAATATTTTTAGAAAATATAATAAAAACGTCCATTTTTGGTTTCCTTATATTATAATTGTATAGCAAATTAATATAGGTTTGCTGTTTCGCTAAAGGATAAACAACAAATTCCGTCCCCTATTCCGTCCCCCATGGTGTACCTGTGATAATTTTCATTCGAGTTTTGAATATCAACTATTCGTTTCAATATCAGTGTAATGATTTGATATATCACCAATTATACAAGATAGGTTAGAATCTTTTCGATTTTGTTTGGATTTGAACCTAAATGTGCTTATATTTGTGCCGACCAATATACACAGTAAAATGGTAAAATTTGTCCTGAAAGATCCTTCGACCGAGGATCTAACCCTTATCTACCTTATTTATAACTTCGACGGACAACGCCTCAAGATGTCTACCGGTGAAAAGATTCATCCTGATAATTGGAGTAAATCAAAATGCCGGGCAAAACCAACATCGCCACATTCAGTAGTGCTTAACAAACTTCTGGACAGAATGGAAGCAAGAGTACGGGAATGCCACATAGACCTGAAATCAAACTTCACCACTATAACCTCGGAAACATTGAGAAAAGCAGTTGATGTAAGGATTAAAAATAAAGGTAAGCGGGAAACATTCATTGAATTTATTGATCGTTTCATTTCTGAATCATCTGCGTACCGGAAACCTGGCAGTATGGAAGTTTACCGATCTACTGTTAAGCTACTTAAAAACTATTCTGCTCCCAAGAACTTTGATGATATAGGCCCGGAATGGTTTGCAAAATATCAGGCTTATATGGAACAACACAATTACTCAGCTAATTACATCGGGAAGAACGTAGCAATAATCCGTGAATTAATGACCATCGCCCGGAAACAGGGTTTGACAAATAATACAGCCTATAAAGATAACACCTATCGCAAACCGTCCGAAGAGGTTGACAGTATTTATCTAACCGAAAACGAATTACTAATGATGTATGGGATCGAGCTTCCTGATTATCTTGACAAGGTATGTACAAGGTTTATGATTGGAGCCTTCACCGGACTTCGGTTTTCTGATTCTGCTAAGATCACACATGAAAGCATCCGCCAGGGATTGATCTTTGACAGAAATATAAAAACCGGTGGCGACGTAGTTATCCCTATCCATTGGGTTGTTCAGCAAATCATGGATCAGCACCCGGAAGGATTACCACCTGCTATAAGCAATCAGAAGGCTAATGTATATCTTAAAGAGATCGGTCAAAGGGCTGGTATTGATGATGTCATACAGCTAAATAAAACTATTGGAGGTAAAATCACTTCAAATTCTCATAAAAAATACAAGTTGATTACTACTCACACGGGCCGGAGAAGTGCTGCTACTAATATGTTTTTGGCCGGGATCCCATCAATATCAATTATGAAAATCACAGGTCATAAGACTGAGCGGGCATTTATGAAGTACATACGTATATCAACAGAAGAAAACGCAAGGCTTATACAGGCGCATCCATTTTTTTCAGTTGGATCAACCAATCATCCCTAATTAATTTTCAAAATGTTAATAACTATTTTTGGATATCCTGATATTTGTAATTATATTTGCAAATGAATAATGATAGTTATATGTAAATTCATACAAATATACCAATAATATAGTTAATGTCTATGAAAGAAGTTTATTTTACTCCGTACCAGAAAAACAGAAAGGCTAAGATTCTTTCTGTTATACAAGATTTCCACGATACCGAAGGGGCCATCGGCCCACGAATTGAAGCAATAGCCGAAAAAAATAATACATCGATATATATTGTCCGTCGTATCTTGAAAAGTGCAGGTTTGATCGGGCGGAAAACAACCAAATAAATTATGACAACACAGCGTACCATGACCGAAGACCGCGGTAAAATTCGTTTTTCTTATGACTTCGACCTGGCTAAATTCCGGGTCATTCGTATTTCCGATGGAAGAATCCTATTTGAAGATACAATGCCGGGGATAACCATTGAGGAATATCAGTCTTTATTGGATAAATATGAGACGTTATGCCAGATGTGACAATCATCCAAGTTAATCCAGATGACTTCTTAGAACGTATTCGTCTTGTAGTTCAGTCTGAGCTTCAACAAGTTAATGACAGGCCAATGTCCCGCCGTGAAGTTGCTGAAATGTTTGGGAAAAGCCTACCAACGATTGACAAATGGATCCGTTTAGGGAAGATACGACGGATAAATCCTGAAGGTGTCCATCCCATATTCTCTTACAAGGAAATCATTAACCCTAAAAATAACCAACCATGTACACACAAATGATTATTGAAAACTTGTTTTTCATTGTAGGCATCATCGGATGGGTGATGTTTCTCATTATTTCTATTTACTATACATTGTTAATCAACAAGACAAACAAGCTGATTAATGAGTACGAAAGGAAACTTAAATTGGAAATTGATGCAAAAGAAGAAGCAAGGAAAGATACTTTTCTTCTCATCAAATTGGCCAACGAGCGTGAGATCCAATTCAAGAAAACCATCGAAGACCTGAAGAAACAACATGCAGAAGATTCAGAGAAGCAAGCCCGAATAGCAGACGCTAACATCAAAAGGCTTAACGATACTATTAGCAATATCAAAAGCGAAAGGAGAGAGAAAGCACTGCAACTGGCAATAAATCAGCCATCGTCTCTCCGTCTAGATGTTGTTGACAATGCTTGTCTGTACTACAATTTTTTAATCGGGAAATGACATGGAAATCATCATCAAACAATTAACCCTAATCAACTTCAAGGGGATCAAAGACCTTCGGGTTGCTTTCGGTGATGTCACTCATATTTCGGGTGACAACGGAACTGGCAAAACAACAATTTTCGATGCTTTTACGTGGCTTCTTTTTGGCAAAGACAGCCACGACAACAAGGAGTTCAACATCAAGACACTGGATGAAAATGGTAAGGCCATCCCAAACATCGATCATGTTGTTGAAGGAATTTTGGCTATAGACGGGCAGGAAAGTGCCCTCAGACGTGTTTATAGGGAGAAGTGGACACGTAGGCGGGGGGCGGAGGAATCGGAGCTTACGGGTCACGAAACGCTGTTTTTCTGGAATGAAGTTCCCCTTCAGGCAGGAGAATATAAGGAACGTGTTGACAAAATCGTAAATGAAGCACTATTCAAACTGCTTACTTCAACAACATATTTCAATCAGCTTCCTTGGCAGAAGAGAAGGGAAATCCTTACCAAGATCGCCGGAGTAATCTCAACAGATGATATCCTGTCAAAGATAAATCCAGTACAATCAGCCGAAATCCGGGATATCATTAGCCGTGGAGAAGACCTTATAAAAATTCAGGCTGAAACTGCTATGCGAAGGAAAAAACTTCAGGGTGAGTTACAACAAATCCCTCCACGTATTGATGAAGCAAATAGATCAATGCCGGAAACATTGGACTTCCCTGCCATATCCAAAGAACTTGAAATAAAACGCTCTCTGATTGCTGAAATCAACAGCACTATCGAAGATCAGACAAAGGCTTACAATGATAAAAGTGCGGAGGTCAGGGCGACACAGAATGAGATATTGAAACTCCGAAGACAAATTCAACAACTACAATTCGATGCTGAAACGCAAGCTAATCTTGCTGTCAACCAAGCCAAAACAAACCGATCAACTATCGAATCGCAGATCAAAACTGAACAGCGTGTCCATGTAGACTACCTTTCAGAACGATCAAAGATATGTGAAAACCGAACAAGACTTGAAGGACTGATTGTTGATTTACGCAAGGACTGGGAAATTGAATCAGCCAAGGTTTTCAAAATAGATCAGGACTTTACCTGCCCTACCTGTAAGCGACCGCTTGATCCTGATGTTGTTGCTGCCAAGACCTTGGAAATGGAACGGTCATTTGACAAACAGAAGAACATTCGTCTGAATCAGATCAATACGGATGGACAAACTAGGCGGGAACAACTTTCCGGGCTGGAAGAGTTTTTCCAGATGAACGAAGAATCTATTAAGGCTCAGGAAGCTAAGATCACTAAGTTACAGGAAGAACTTGACGGACACATCATCCCGGAAACAGCAGTTGTCACCTTTGATGACAGTGAATTACGCAAACAGATAGATGAACTTGAATTGACCATCATTGAAATTCCGCCGTTAAACATTGAAGGACTAAAAATCCAAAGAGAATCGTTGCAACTTGAGATTGAGGTCCTGAACCTTAAACTTTACATTAAAAGCCAGATCGAACAAGCTCAGAAACGGATCACCGAACTGAAAGCCGAAGAGAGATCAATGGCTCAGCAAATCAGTGATCTTGAGCGACGTGAGTTTGCCATTGAATCATATACTCATACCAAGATGGATATGGTTGAACAACGGGTTAATGGTCGTTTCAACCTGGTAACATTCAGGATGTTCACACAAAATCTTAACGGATCCATCGAAGAATGTTGCGACACCATATTGAACGGTGTCCCATATCCCGATGTTAACTCAGCAGGTAAGATTCAGGCAGGTGTTGACATTATCAACACTCTGAGCGTTCACTACGGGATAAAATGCCCTTGTTGGATCGATAACAGGGAAACAATCAATAAGATACCACCTACTGATTTACAAATAATAAATCTGTGGGTGACACAAGACAAAGAACTTATAATAAACCATTAAACAACATTCATTATGGCAGAACAAATAAAACCACAGCCAACGGCTGTAAAGAAATTCGAGGAAGCAACTGTTGAACAGGTGCTTCATCGGGTAAATGGGCTTCAGGAAATCGGTGGTCTAACCTTGCCGCCTGATTATAACGCAGCGAACGCACTCAGGTCAGCATGGTTGATCCTCCAGGAATCAAAGGATATGGCAAAACAGCCAGTATTGCAAACCTGTACCAAAGAATCCATTGCAAACACTTTGTTTAATATGGTTACGCAAGGGTTGAATCCTGTAAAAAGACAATGTTCGTTCATCTCCTATGGCAACAAACTCACCCTGCAAAGAGAATATGCAGGGAGCATTGCACTGGCGAAACGGCACGGAGATGTCAAGGAAATTTATGCCGGAGTGATATATGAAGGAGACACCTTTGAGTATGAAATCGATAATATCACCGGACGAAAAAAAATCACAAAGCATTTACAATCCATGGAAAACATCAATGATGAAAAGATCCGTGGGGCCTATGGCATTGCAGTCTTTAACGATGGTACATCCAATATGGAAGTTATGACCATGCCACAGATCCGTAAGTCATGGGCGCAAGGACAATCAAAGGGTGACGGCCCGGCACATAAGAACTTCCCCGGAGAGATGGCGAAAAAATCTGTTATCAATCGTTTGTGCAAACTGCTCATTGCAACGTCCGATGACTCGATTCTGTCTGAACCCGAAACCGACAATCGTGTTGAACGAGCCAAAGCACAAATTGAAGATGAAGCCAACACCGGAGAGCTTGTGGATATCCCAACCATAGAGGCCGAAGCGGTTCAGGATGCTGAGATTATTCCTGATCCGTTACCCGAACCCGAACCAACACCAACACCAGAACCTACAATCAGAGAAAAACAACCAAAGATGAAATTCTGATGATCTTACAGGTATTAGGGAGCGAATCATCTGGAAACTGCTATCTTCTGCGGTATGAAACCGAAACGCTTATAATAGAAGCTGGGATCCGGCCTTCGGAAGTAAAGAAGGTATTGAATTATGACTTGTCAACAGTTGTCGGCTGTATTGTGTCACATGAACATATGGATCATTTTAAATATATTAAGGACTTTGCAAAGATGGGGATAACGGTATGGCTTTCTCCTGATACTATACAGAACAAATCTATTGACTTGCATAATGCAAGACCTTATTATGTTTCAAATGTAAATTTTATAACCAAGTCATTCTCTTTCATTCCCTTCCCTGTCCCGCATCCAGTACCAAACCACGGATTTTTAATTCATCACCCGGAATCAGGCAAGATCCTGTTTGTAACAGATGCAGCCTACATCAAAAACAAGTTTGTCAAACTATCTCATTTACTGATTGAAGCAAATTTTGAAGATTCGATAATGACTAACGACCGGGCGGTAGGTAAGCATATGAGCATTGATACAACGATCAATTTCCTTCGTGCAAACGATCTAAGCTGCCTCAGAACAGTTGTTCTGCTTCATTTATCAGCAGGTAATTCAGACGCTAAACTCTTTTATAACCTTGTTGCCGAGAATGTCCCTAAGACAACAAGTATTTACATTGGAGATAAGGGACTCAGTATTAACCTTGATAAATACCCATTTTGACTATGGCATTTGAAAAAAAAGAAGGGGATGTATCGTTGTTCCCCAATACCCGTAGAACCAGTGAGAACAATGCACCGAATTTCACAGGACAGGCTTTGTATAACGGTGAGCTTCTTGATCTGTCCCTTTGGGTCAAGGCTCCTGAAGGTAAACCAAAGTTCATGTCAGGTTATATCAAGAAACATGTTCCTAGGGAACAAGTACCAGTGGATCCTGAAGAATTTCTTGAAGAAGCCATGGTTGTCCCTGAACTGCAACAGCAGAGCCAGCCTGAATCGACTTCGGATGAAAGCCTGAACCCAACTGTGGAACCACAGGACGATTTACCGTTTTAAAATTGAGCGCATTAGAGAAGAGGCAACTCGCTGGTTAGCTTTTAGTATAAAGTTTCCATAGGCCAGAGTCCCCGGTTCGATTCCGGGATGCGCAACAACAAATAGAACTTAAAATGGGTTTGCATTATGTATCGGTCGGCATAGCAATAATCACGATCATTGCCGTTTCATTAGCTGTAATTGCTTTTCACATCGTCAAAATATATGATAAATTGAATAAGAAAGAATGACGGTCGGGTGGAGTGGTTTCGGTTGCATTGCACCCTAACAGTTGATTTAAAAATATAACAATTGAAGATGGAAAATAGCGGTTATGCAAACATCCGTAATAGATGTCCAAAGTCGTACTCGGTACTCCTGAGAGGTCAAAAGCTATCCAAGAGCAATATCAGGCAGTTTGCACGATTCTTCAATTGTTTTTAACGGATGGCAATATGAAACGGTTGCCTTGTAAGACGTTTCAAATTTAGTAATAAGCCTGATGGCAACTGTTTTACATTGCTTGTTAGACACAATACTTTTTATTATGATTTCAACTAAAAAAGCAGACTGGACAAAGAAAAAAGAATATTCAAAAGAAATGAAACTCGATGGATTTATATCTTCAGTTGCATTAAGTGGTATGCACTTTACTCAAATTGATGCAATGGGTATTGATTCGAGAAAATTAGATAGTCCTAAAATACTTAAACAGAAATTTGAAGCAGACAATAATTTGCGATGTATCTGTTTAGATTACGGTGGAGGAACTAAAAAATATTGGTACAAAGTTGATGATTTGCGTAAGTTGTATTGTGCCTAACATCTGTGTAAACCCATTGGGTTTATCCAGATTAAAACAAGAGATAACACTATAAAACTATGAAATCTGACCTCGATGCGGGCAACCAAAAAAGAACTTAAATATATATCATTCCTGCAAACATTCATTTAACCAATCCTATAATGATAGCAACAGCACTTACAACAGTCCCGGCTCCATACATAGCTCCTGGACTTAAACATCAAATCAACCATATCCCTCCAATCAGGCGTGCGATTATCGCTATTGGCCGGGAACATGGGTTGACGGAACAACAGGTCAATGATTGTCTTTGGAATAAGTCACGTAAAAGAGAGATTGTCATTATACGTCAAACAGTTCAGGCAATGGTTAAGTTCTTATATCCAAAAATCTCATTGAAATCTATCGGACTGCAATATGGCAATAAAAATCATGCGACTATTCTCAATTCCTGCCGTGTCATTCGGAATATATACCAAACAGACAGGGGATTTACCCGCCGCATTGATCGTATATTGTTAAATGCTGAGATTATGCGGATCCAGCACTATTTCTCCGATCCAATAGTTTCTTTTGTGAAGTAGCCTTTCGGCAAGGCATGGATTTGTGGATAGACCCCCACCTCCTTTTCCATTAGCACTTCATCAAGTTGTTTTATATGATTATGTTGGTTGTCCTTACAAAAATATAGCATTTTTCTTTATTATCAAAATATATTACATATATTTGTGCAAAAAATTTGACAAATGAAACGACTTACTGTATTTTTACTGATGCTCACCATGCTATCATGCAGCAAAGAAGCAGACCTATTAAAAGATATCGAAGCTGCCATCAAAGGGAAAACAATCGAAGTGGCCCAGGTTGGATCGATCTCCTACCAGGATCCTTCCATAACATTCGACCGGGAGTGCATGGTTATTGATGCCAGGTATTTCTTCCCTGCCGGATCCATCAGGATATTCTACATTGAGCCTCTTACAAACCAAACTTATAAGCTGGTGGTTTTTCTGAAAGAATAAAAAACCCCTTTGAATGTGTCCAAAGGGGGGATGTGGTTTGGTATTCGAGGTTCCCACTTAAAATTCCATTTTCATTTGCGCCGAGTTTTCCGGTTCTGGCTCAATTTCTGTTTCTACATCCACCTGCATACCCTTATAGCCAACAAATTCACCGGTTCTTACACTGAAGACCTGCCGGATGCCGTCGATGAACATATCATCAGCTTCCATATACCTGTCTCTTTTCATAGCTTCACACTTGGCCGGTCATACGCTGCCTGAATCTTGCCTAAATAATTCAGGAATGATCTCAAAGTATAGTGATCCGGGACAATCTGGCAAAGCAACACCTTTCCACCTTCAGCTACTTCAATCATGTTGAATTGCCTATCATAGCTGACCGTAACCTCCTTATTGATCCTGGCCTGTACCCGCACAGGCCCATCGGATTTTATCCTAAACGTACTCATAGGATCAGGCCGTTATGGTCAATACTCATATCCTCGCCTTTTAGGTACAGCAAGTTCGCCGCATTACGGATATCATCCAGGCTTACCGGATAGCCTGCACATCTGGCTCGAATCGCTTTGTAAGGTGTTTCATGGATCACTTGAAAACCGTTTTTTTCGTGGACGTAATGAAACATCACGCCACTAACGCTTAACTCATTTTTCAGCCCACATACAAGATCAAGGTAGTGGTCATGCTCAGTCTGTGTTTTCATAGGTTTGCTTTTTTTGCAGGTCGGGATCTTCAAGACCCCGGAACCTGTATAATTAGTATCAAGGTCATTCCTCTTTTACACTTATTATTTTGTGATGAAGCCGGTTAATCTCCATCACCGGATCATCTACCGTTGCGCCTACCTGGGATAATATATCCCGTGCTTTAACCACCTCCTTAATCATTCCTATGAGGGCCTGGCTTAACAAGTCCTGTTCCCTCTTTGTAATCGTTAGTATCATAACGTTAATATTGTCTGTTATACATATCTTCATCGAATGCAATACTTTGGAAAGAAGCATATTCATGCTTACCGCATTTTTCACAAAATACTTCCCGGTGTAAGGGATAATAATATATTGATTCTCCCTTTTTGATAGGATTATTACATTTTTTGCACACCGAATTAAACCGTGCAATTGTCCAGTAAGGATCATTTTTGTACCTCATAGCTTTGTGGTTTGGTTTGTTTACTGGGCCAGGATCCGGCCCAGTCTTCACAATTTACCCGGACTTAGAACCGGCCTATATTATTTCACCTTCTTCTGTGAATTCCCAGCCGTTAGCATCCGCTGCTTCTGCAAAATATTCCAGGGTGTGACAGAATTTGTAGTCTTTGCTGACCGCTTTTAACCATGCCTGTAAACAGGTTTTCATCAGGCCTGAGAAGGTTGTTTTTGGATCCGGTTTTTTCAAAAATTCATAGATCGGGTCTAAAATGTTATCGTCTATGCAATATCCTGTCAACACACAAGAGGTTTCAAAAGAGGCGTTTGAATATCTTTTTACATGCCTGCATCCCGCCGGATGTTCTTTACTTATTGGTATAGGCGTTCCGTCTTTGAAGGTGTAAACCAGTTTTCCATAATATTTGCCCTTGAATATATCATGAAAATAATTGTTCCAGATATAGCGTGCAAGCCTGAATCCGGATAGCTTTTTAATCGATTCATCACCGGTGAAATACCAGGCAATATAATCGCGGTATTCGCCGCTGATTCTCCAGTCGCTTACACTCACCGGGAATATATCTGCAAATTTCGCCAGACTATTTCTATTTTCATCTTCCCAAAAATACTCTGCTGTTTTCAGCCAGTTTTGGTATGCCGCTTCTTTTGCCCTTTCAGTTAGTTCTGAAATGGTGAGCATGTTTATTTCTATTGTTTTCATAGCTTTGTGGTTTATTAATCAATCGTTGGTGTTGCGAAATCCCAGTGTGCTGCCCTTAACCCTTCAATTACTTTATGCCAGCCGGTACAGCTTACAGGCGCGTGTG
>Ga0172371_10007398_pt1 | contig 15678 bp, 15 predicted proteins | sample Lak12m_FD_114543 | JGI IMG/M metagenome (GOLD analysis project Ga0172371, IMG submission 114543) | Freshwater microbial communities from Kabuno Bay, South-Kivu, Congo - kab_022012_12m | ecosystem: Environmental > Aquatic > Freshwater > Lake | place: Democratic Republic of the Congo: South-Kivu... | reverse complement strand
GTCGCGCTTGCGGTAGGCGATCACCTGCTCGGTCACTTCGATGGTGCCGAAGAAGAGCGCCGCTCCGGGCGCCGGCTCGTGGAGGGCGGCCTGACCGGTCACGAAGACGTTCTTGTCGACTTTTGGCTGCGTGTAGTAGCCGCCGCGGAAACGCTCGACGAAGACCACGCCGTCCTCGAGATCGAGGCGGCGCACGGCGTACGACTCGCCGAGATGCAGGTAGACGGCGCCGGGGTGCGCGGTGCGGAACGCGCGCTCCCCCTCCACCTCGCCGAGGACGGCGCCGGTCTCCAGCTCCACGATCGTCAGGCGGGTGGCTGAGGCGGTGCGCAGTGAGACGGCGCCCGCCGGCTGCTCGGGTAGTGCCCACGCGAGACCGGCCGCGGTGCGCCGCAGGCGGCCGGCGGCGGTCAGTCGCGCCGCCCGCTGCAGGCCGTCGGCGCCGAAGTAGCGCTCGTCGTCTTCGCTGAGGGGGACCTCGTAGGCTGCCGCCTGGAGGTGGGCGTCGAGCACGTGCGGGTTGCGCAGGTCGACGATCGCCTGCTCGACCGGTCGGGTCAGCAGGCGCTCCGGCTCGCGCATGAAGAACTGGTCGAGCGCGTCCTGTCCGGCCACCAGTACGGCCCAGCCGCGGCCGTCGCGTCCGGCGCGACCCCAGCGCTGCAGCAGGCTCGTGACCGTGCCGGGGAACCCCATTACCACGGCGACGTCGAGGCTGCCCACATCGATGCCCAGCTCCAGGGCCGACGTGGCGATGACCGCGTCGAGCTCGTGGTCGAAGAGCCGGCGCTCGACGTCCCGTCGCTGCTGCGGGGTATAGCCGGCGCGGTACGGCAGGACGCGGTCGGCGGCGGCCGCGGTCCGCGGCCGCTCGGACAGGCGCCGGCGGACCGCGTTCGAGAGCAGCTCGGTGGCGCGCCGGCTCTGGGTGAAGACGATGGCCCGTGCGCCGGCCGCCACGACGTCGGCGGTCACCGCGGCGGCGTCGGCCAGAGCGCTGCGCCGGCGTCCGGAGTCGGGGTCCTCGAGCGGCGGGTTCCAGAGCACGACGGCGCGCTCGGGTCGCGGCGCGCCGTCGTCCTCGAGCAGCTCGAACGGCAGTCCCACGAGCCGCTCGGCGAACTCCTTCGGCTCGGCCATGGTCGCCGAGGTGAGGATAAAGACCGGCTGCGAGCCGTAGTGTGCGCAGAGGCGGCGCAGGCGGCGCAGCACCTGGGCGACGTGCGAGCCGAAGACGCCGCGGTAGACGTGCGCCTCGTCGAGGACCACGTACCGCAGGTCGTGCAGGAACTGCGCCCAGCGCTCGTGCGCCGGCATGATCCCGAGGTGCAGCATGTCGGGGTTGGAGAGCACGACGCCGGCCCTGGCACGGATGAGCCGGCGCTGACCCTGCGGCGTGTCGCCGTCGTAGATCGCGAAGGTCGGTGTGCCGGCGCCCGGTTCGCCGAGCTTGCGGGCCTGGTCCTGGGCCAGCGCCTTGGTCGGGTAGAGGAAGAGCGCCCGGGCGACGTCGTCGCGGGCGGCCGCGTCGAGCACCGGCAGGGTGAAGCACAGCGACTTGCCGCTGGCGGTGCCGGTGGCCACGACCGTGTTGCGGTGCTGTACGGCGGCCAGTTCGAAGGCCCGGACCTGGTGCGAGTACAGCCGCGTGATGCCGCGGCGCTCCAGCGTCTCGACGACGGCGGGATGCAGCTCGCCGGGGAAGCCGACGAGGGCGGCGCCGCGGGCGGCGCGGTGGGTCACGGTCACGATCTGCTCGCGCGTACCGGCGTCGAACAGCGCGCGCAGAGCCTGCTGATGCTCGCTCATGACGGCATACTAGCAACGCCGGTGCGCGCTCGCCGGACGGCCGTGTGATGCTGCGGTCGTGGTGAGGGTGCGGTCGTGGGCGGCGTGACGAGCCCGCCCGTAGCGGCGAGACGACGTGGTCGGCGGGACGGGCGGCGGGGGACGGCGCCGGCCGCGTGGGCGCCGTGACGATGTCGGTGGTGTCGGCGCTGTGAGGCGGCGCGGGCCGGCGCCGGGCCGGCCTCAGAAACGGATGCGACGACCGACGTCGAGTGTGTAGTAGGTGACGTCGCTCAATGTCGCGCCGTCGCGGTCGAGCGCGCCTTGAGCGAGGCCGATGCCGACATCCCGGAAGCAGCTGGTGAGGATGATGCGCCGGTGCGCGGGACTCAGCATCCAGCCACGGACTGTGGTGCGCGCGGTGTCGTATCCGGCGGTGGCCCAGGCGATGTTCTCGCCGATCGTCCAGCTGCGGCACTTGACGGGCGAGTAGCCGTGGGCCTTTATGCGCTGGGCCGGTGTGCGGCCGCTGCGGGACACGTGGGAGAAGTACTGCCGGGAGGCCATGTCGCGTGAGTGCGCCCGGGCTGCCCTGGTGAGGCTGGTGACGATCCGCAGTGGCTTGAGGCCGCGCTTGGTGCGTTCGCGGTTGATGAGCACGACGATGTCGTTCTCCTGGCTCGTGAGGCGCACCGTGTGCGTGGCGGCCGAGGCCGCAGACGCGAGTGTGAACGACGCTGCAAGGACCACGGCAAGCACAGCCAGCACGACCGCTCGTCTCATGTCCCTCTTCCCCTTACTCGCTCAGTGCGCGTATCGGCGAAAACCGGGCCGGCATGAGGGCGCATGAGCAGGTTCTTTCGCCTGCCGAGACAACACCCCGGGGCACGCCGCGGCCGGGTCCGGCTTGTAGGACGATGTGAACGCGATGTAAAGTGCGGGCCATGCATGGCGTGGCTCGACCACGGCGTCCGTCCCGCGCGGAGCGTCGTCAGCAGATCATGCGCAGGCGTATGGCGGCGATCGGTATCGTTCTCTCCGTCGTCGTCGTCGCGATCGTGGCGGCGTACTCGCTGCCGGGCTCCACACCCGCTCAGATTCCCGACTCCGATGCGCCGGTGGCGCTCGACTCCGGCTCGTCGGCGGCGAACGCTCGCACCGTCGTGGCCAGGCTCGACGGCGAGGACGTCCTGCTGCCGGTGCGGCGCGCGAGCAGTACCGCCATCGCCTTCCACCCCGTGGACAATCCCAACACCGTCGGCTTCGCGCCGGTCGGTGATCGTCTCGGCGGCGGCGATCTGGGCACCAGGCTGGCCGACATCTTCGCCGGCGGCGGCGGGGTGCAGTACTACCTCATGGACGGGCAGGGCGGCGAGCGCTCGCCGTCCACCGCCGGACTGGCCGTGGGCTCCCTGCCGGGAGAGGCGGTGCGCAGCCCGGTCGACGGTCGGGTGACGGCCGTCAAGTCGTACAGGCTGCTCGGTCGCTTCGACGACGTCGAGATCGATGTCCAGCTGGCGGCAGACCCGTCGCTGCTGCTCGTCATCACTCACGTGGCCAAGCCGAGGGTGCACGTGGGCGACGAGCTCTCGGCCGGCACGACCATACTCGGCGCTGTGCGCGGCTTCCCCACCGAGGTGCAGCAGGAGATCAGGCAGTTCACCAACGATGCCGGCGACCACGTCCAGATGACGGCCGTGCGCGTGGCGCCCGACCTGGCCGGATTCTGAGCTTGTCGTTGCCGCGGATGGGATCCTGAGCATGGCCGACACGAACGTACCCAGGGCCTCGCTGGCCATCGTCGGCGGCACCGGCACCTACGGCGCCGACCTGCACGGAGAGCTGCATCCGGACGTGGCAGTCCGCGATGCGGAGCTCGTCTTCGCGACTCCCTGGGGAGAGAGCCCGGCCTTCACCCTGCTCGAGGTCGCCGACAGGAAGTGTCTGCACGTTCGCCTGCACGGCTGGCGCCGCGGCGTGTCGCGGGGCCGGGCCTCGCGCCAGGTCTTCAGCGTCCTGCAGCGCGCCGGCGTGCGGCGCATCATCTCGGATGCCGGGGTCGGCAGCCTTAACGCTCTCCTCGACCCCGGCGACCTGGTCATCCCGGACGACTTCGTCGACCTCACCACCGACCGCGATCGCGGCGGCATGATCGTCGGCGATCACCTGCTCATCATGCGCGATCCGGTGTGCCCGCTCGGCCGCGAGACGCTGCGCGCCGCGGCCGCCGAACTGGCGCCGGAGCGGCGGCTCTTCCCGCGCGGGACCTACGTGGTCACCGAGGGGCCGCGCTTCGAGTCGCCGGCCGAGGTACGCCGGCTGCAGCAGTACGGCGACATCGTCGGCCAGAGCTTTGCCCCCGAGGTCTGGCTGGCGCGCGACATCGGTGCCTGCTACGCGGGCATCTACATCGTCGTCAATTACGGTGAGGGCGTGGTGACCGAGTGGTCGCACGCCGAGCTCAAGCGCATCTTCGAGGACGACTCGAAGCTCATGGCGCGCATCATCCTGGCTGCCGCCTCGGCGTGGCCGGAGGACGACGAGGGCTGCGACTGCCGGGCGTTGCGGCGGCCGAGCCTGCTGAAGTAGCCGTCCGGTCGCGCAGCGCCCGAGCCACGAGATCCTGCTTCCCCGTCGCCCGGACCCGGTCCGGCATCGGGCCGCTCTGTGGTATCGAACCGCTGTCGGGCGACTCTGCGACCGTTCGCCGCGGTTTCAGCCCGTGAACGCCCAGACCAGCACGGCGATGCCGTTGTAGACGGCGTGCAGTGCGATGCTGCCCCAGAGAGAACGCGTGACCCAGTAGACCCACGCCAGAGCCAGACCGAGGGTGAAGAGCGGCACGAAGATGTCGATCTGCTGGTGGCTGAGCGCGAAGATGGCGGCCGACACGAGCGCTCCCACCGGTATCCCCCACGACCGCGCGAAGCCCTGGAAGAGGAAGCCGCGGAAGAAGGTCTCCTCGAAGAACGGGGCGACGACACAGGCGAGCACGACGAACAGGACGGTGCCGGTGGCCGTGCGCGGGAAGCTGCTCAGGATCTCCTGCTCCCGCGTCTCCACGATCAGGTTGTAGGCGATGCTGACGCCGTAGACGGCCAGCAGAGCCACCGGCACGGCCCAGGCGATGCGCCGCGTGGGCGCCCGGAAGCCCCAGGCCCGCAGTCCCGCGCGGCTGGGCCGCAGCGAGAACAGCCAGGCGGAGAAGAGGTACCAGCTGTCGAGGACCACCGTGACCATGAGCGTGACGAAGGCGACGGTGACCGTCGGAGCCGCGACGTCCTGTTCGCCGCCGTCGAGCAGCAGCGGCAGGAGCAGCAGCAGCACGACCGGCACCACCGCCACGAGCAGGCCCGTGAGCGATTGCAGCCAGCCCCAGGTGACGTCGCCGAGCAGCGGGCTGCGCGGGCCGTCCGCCGCGCCGCCGGGCGCCGGCGTCTCAGCGTTGGATGGTGGTACGCCCGGCGGCCGGGCCGGCAGTCCCTGTTCTTCCACGTCCCTCACATCTCTCTCGACGGTACGCACGCGGCGGGCCGCGCGCCCGACGATCGACCGCCGCCGTCCGGCGGCGGTCGCTGCGGCGGCAGTCCGTCTGCTATACTGCGCGGCCGGAGTTGGGCGCGCGCCGTTGACCGCGTCGCGCGCCCGTTGCTATCCTAACGTGCTCCCGGCGAAAGGATGCTCGTGCGCCAGCTCGTCACGCTCGCCTGCCAGGAATGCAAGCGGCGCAATTACCATACGATGAAGAATAAGAAGAACGATCCCGACCGCATCGAGCTGCGCAAGTACTGCCGCTGGTGTGGTACGCACACCGTCCACAAGGAGACACGCTGATCATCGGCGCCGGCGCATGGTGTGCCGGTGCGCGTCGCCTCACGCAGGGCTGTAGCTCAGTTGGTAGAGCGCCGGTCTCCAAAACCGGTGGCCGGGGGTTCGAGTCCCTCCAGCCCTGCCAGCTTCCAGGAGTATGACCGTTGGCCAGCAGCAAGAAAGCCAAGAAGGGGTCGTCCCGGCCGTCTTCACAGAAGCGTTCGCAGAGCCGTTCCGGCGGCCCTGCCGCTGACGTCTCCGCCAAGTCCCCGGGCAAGGCCGCCCCGGCGAAGTCGCAGAAGGCGGCCGCAAAAGACGGCAAGACGCAGGCGAGCGGCCTGTCGGCGCGCTGGTCCAAGGCCCGTCAGCGCGCCAGGACCAGCAGCAACGCTCGGGCATCGAAGAAGTCCGGCGAGCGGCGCGGCACCGGCAGGTTCCTCAAAGACGTGCGCACGGAGTTGCGCAAGGTCACGTGGCCCACGCGTAAGGACCTCGTCCAGTCGACCATCGTCGTCCTGGTCGCGGTCGCCATCGCCGGCGCCTATACCGGCGCCCTCGACTTCATCTTCTCGCAGATCATCGACCGTCTGCTGGATCTGATCCAGTAACCGCACCCGGGAGCTCCCAGCGTGTTCAAGTGGTACGTCGTCAACACCTACTCCGGTCACGAGAACAAGGTGCGCACCAACCTGCAGCACCGCATCCGCTCGATGCATCAGGACGAGCGTATCGTCGATGTGGTCGTGCCCACCGAGCAGGTCGTCGAGACCAAGGAGAACAAGGAGAAGGTGACCACCGAGCGGCGGGTGTTCCCGGGCTATGTCCTGGTCAAGATGGAGCTCACCGACGACACGTGGTCCCTGGTCAAGAACACGCCCGGCGTCACCGGGTTCGTGGGTCCGCGCAACGAGCCGGTGGCGCTCTCGCCGGCCGAGGTCAGCCGCATCATGCACACCCAGACGGTCGAACGCGTCAAGCAGAAGGCCGAGTTCAGCGTCGGCGAGGTCGTGCGCGTCACCTCCGGCCCGCTGTCGGATTTCTCCGGCGAGGTGTCGGAGGTCAACGAGGATCAACAGAAGCTCAAGGTCATGGTCTCCATCTTCGGCCGCGAGACGCCGGTCGAGCTGGGCTTCGACCAGGTCAAGAAGACCGGCTGATCGCGACGGTCGCGACGACCACAGCGCGAGACACGACGACGAGCACGTAACGAAGCAAGCGAGGACACCGTGGCCAAGAAGGTCGTGACCATCATCAAGCTGCAGATCCCCGCCGGCGCGGCCAACCCGGCGCCCCCCGTGGGTCCGGCCCTGGGCCAGCACGGCGTCAACATCATGGAGTTCTGCAAGGCGTTCAACGCCCAGACGCAGGCGCAGAGCGGCACCATCATCCCGGTGGAGATCAGCGTCTTCGAAGACCGCTCCTTCGCGTTCATCACCAAGACGCCGCCGGCTGCCGTGCTGCTGCGCGAGGCGGCCGGCATCGAGAAGGGCTCCGGCGAGCCCAACCGGCACAAGGTCGCCACGCTGCCGCGCGCCAAGGTCCGCGAGATCGCCGAGCTCAAGATGGAAGACCTCAACGCCAACGACGTCGAGGCCGCGATGAAGATCATCGAGGGCACCGCGCGCAGCATGGGCGTCGAGATCACGCCTTGAGGACCTGTCCCGACAGGGATGTGCGTTCGAGGTGTTCGTGGACCGAGCGGGGCGGTCACGAGACGGTTTCTTCGTAGCCGAGCTACGGGGGAAGCGGGGAGGGGCCGCATCCGCGACGTGTCCACGGGCGCATCCGGGCGTGCAGACCTGGAGGGATAGGTCCCAAGTCATCGGGTGGTCGCTCCATGCGGCCGCCGTCGGCGGCCGCCGCTGCGGCCGGCGCACGACAGGCCGGGCGTTGCCCGGCGGAGTGGGAGGCGGAGCGCAACGGCGCTCGCCGCAGGCACCACAGGAGGTAGAGCCACATGGCTCAGCATGGTCGCAAGTACCGCCAGGCTCGCGCCGTCGTCGAACAGGACCGCGAGTACTCCCCCCTCGAGGCCGTGCGGCTGCTCAAGTCGCTTGAGACGGCCTCGTTCGACGAGACCGTCGAAGCACATTTCCGCCTCGGTGTCGACGTCCGTCACGCCGACCAGATCGTGCGCGGCACCACGATCCTGCCGCACGGCACCGGCAAGGATGTCCGCGTCGCCGTCTTCGCCGAGGGTGACAAGGCGCGCGAGGCGCAGGAGGCCGGCGCCGACCTGATCGGCTCCGACGACCTCGCCAAGCAGGTGCAGGAAGGGGTCTTCGACTTCGACATCGCCATCGCGACCCCCGACATGATGGGCACCGTCGGCAAGCTCGGCCGCATCCTCGGTCCGCGCGGCCTGATGCCCAACCCCAAGTCGGGCACGGTCACCTTCGACGTCGCCAAGGCCGTCAGAGACGCCAAGGCCGGCAAGGTCGAGTACCGCACCGACCGCAGCGGCATCATCCACCTCACTGTGGGCCGCAAGTCGTTCAGCGAGCAGCAGTTGGTGGAGAATTACGGCGCCGTGCTCGACGAGATCGTGCGCGCCAAACCGGCGGCCGCAAAGGGCAAGTACTTCAAGAGCATCCACCTTGCCTCGACGATGGGGCCGGGCATCAAGGTCGACCCCGCCCGCACGCGAGACCTCATGGAGGAATAAGGAGCGACGCTTCTCACTCCATCGCCTCGCCGGCGTCGGCCTGCAGTCGTGTGTAGAGATCGGCCACACCGAGTTCTCTCGCCCATCGTCGCAGGTAGTCCTCGTCGAGGTCCCCGCGCTGCACCTCGAAGACGCCCAGCGCGTCACGATACTGCTTCCGGCTCTCGTCGGACTCGCGGCTCCATCTCAGCTTCATGAGGATGGTGTCTTCGGGTGCCGTGACCACGAGCCGCAGGCCGAGCGACGGCGCACGGCGTCCAGCGCGACCGCGACATCGAACGGCAGGTCCGGGGACTCAAGCTCACGTGCCAGGGCCAGGACGTCGGTCGGCGACAGCTCGACGACGATGTCCGCGTCGTGGCTGGAACGGGGCTCACCCTGCAGGCTCGAGGCGATCGAGCCGGAGACGATGTAGCCGACGCCGACGCGCTCGAGCGCGCCCACGACATCTCTCAGGAGGCTCTGCTGCGACACCTGTCGAGCCGTCTGAGGTAGAGGGCGTGAAGCTCCTCTGCGGAGAGATGGGGAAACCGGTCGCGCAGCCCCGTGCGAAGCAGCTCGCGTGAGAGCTCGGTGAGCTCGAACGCCTTGAGGAGCCGCTGCTCCGGCGTCATGCGGCGCAGCGTCTCGATGTAAAGCCGGCGGTTCGGCTGCGGCTTCGGGTCCATGCGACGAGGATAGCACTTGACGGCGCCGCGGTGGCGTCAGTCGGGACGCGGTCGGGATGCGCACGGCTGGCGCGGCCGGCCCTCTTCGGCTATACTGCCGCGGCTTGTGCGGCGCTGATGCGTCGCGGCCGGAGACGGTCGGTGCTCCTGGAGCGTAATGGACCCATTCGGGTCCGCCCACCCGAGGCGTTGAGAGAGGCGTGCGTCGGCACCCGCTCCCGCGTCCGGGGGCGGGTCTTTTCGTTCCGGGGCGCCGTTCCGGGGCGCTCCCGGATCCGGTGCAGTGAGGCCCGGATTCGTCCGGTGCCGGGGAGCGGCGCGAGCCGCCCGGACAAACGCAGACCACCACGACTGTGAGGTCGGTATGCACAGGAAGGACAAGGAGGCGTTCGTCGAGGAGGTCGCCGGCCTGCTCGCCGCCGCCGAAGTCATGTACGTCAGCGACTACCGCGGGCTCACGGTAGCGCAGATCAGCGAGCTGCGCGGCAAGCTGCGCCCCAGCGGCTCCAGCCTGCGCGTGCTGAAGAACACGCTGACCCGCCGCGCCGCCGCCCAGGCAGGACGCGAGGAGCTGCTGGAGCTGCTCAGCGGCCCCACCGCCGTCACGTTCTGCGGCGACGATCCGGTGGCACCGGCCAAGGCGCTCATCGAATTCGCCAAGAAGAACGACGCACTTGAGGTGCGCGGCGGGGTCCTGCAGGGCAAGCCGATCGACGGTGCCGACATCAAGGCGCTGGCCACCCTGCCGCCGCGCGACGTGCTCATCGGGCAGGTCCTGGGCACCATGGTGGCGCCCATCAGCGGCTTCGTGACCGTGCTGAACGCGACCATCGGCGGCCTGGTGCGCAGCCTCCAGCAGATCGCCGACCAGAAGGCGGCCGCCTGACCTGAGGGGTCGGCGGCAGATCACATACAGAACGACGCGACTGCGTGACAACCACCACGACGAGGTGACGTGACGATGGCAGACAAGACCCTTTCCAAGGACGAGATGATCGCCGCGATCGAGACCATGACGGTGCTCGAGCTCTCCGAGCTGGTCAAGGCTCTCGAGGAGAAGTTCGGCGTCAGCGCCGCCGCCCCGGTGGCCGTGGCCGCCGCTCCGGGTGCCGCCGGCCCCGCCGAAGGTGCCGCCGAGGAAGAGAAGACCAGCTTCGACGTCATTCTCACCGCCGCCGGCGACAAGAAGATCCAGGTCATCAAGGTCGTCCGTTCGCTGACCGGTCTGGGCCTCAAGGAGGCCAAGGCGGTCGTCGACGAGGCGCCCAAGCCGGTCAAGGAAGGCGTGACCAAGGACGAGGCCGAGGACGCCAGGAAGCAGATCGAGGAGGCCGGCGGCTCCGTCGAGGTCAAGTAGCCCGACCGCGACCCGCCGCGGCGGGCGCCGGCGCAGACAGACAGACAGCCTGCGTGTCGCCGCCCATCGACCGGTGCGGCCGGCGGTGCGCCAGACCGGTCGCGGACGAGGGACGATGGGCGTGACGAGCGTGTCACGCCCATCGTCCTTGCGTCCCCTGAACACTGGTGCTAAAATATGCGGTCGTGCTGCGCCTTTCTTCAGCTAGAGCCATTTTCGGCGTCCCGACGCGCGTGCCCGTTCTCACGCCACCGAGAGGAGTCCCGGCTTGAAAGCTCCCAAGTGTCCTCGCATGCGCACGTCCTTTTCCAAGCTCGACCAGCCCCTGGAGATCCCCAATCTCATCGACATCCAGAAAGCGTCGTGGGAGTGGTTCCTCAACGATGGCCTGCGCGAGGTCATCAACGATATCTCTCCCATCCGCGACTATCACAGCCAGAAGGAGCCTCCTGAGAAGGGGCTGATGGTCGAGTTCGGAGAGTACGGCTTCGGCGAGCCGTCCAAGTCGATCGCCGAGTGCCGCGACAAGGACATGACGTACTCGGCACCGCTCTCGATGGCGGTCCGTTTCATCAACGAGGACACCGGCGAGATCCGCGAGCAGAAGGTCTTCATGGGCGACTTCCCCATGATGACCGAGCGGGGCACGTTCATCATCCACGGCACCGAGCGCGTGGTCGTCACGCAGCTCGTGCGGTCGCCGGGCGCCTACATCATGGAGCCCAAGCAGGCCGAGCGCGACAAGCAGGTCTTCATCGCCAACCTCATGCCGCAGCGCGGCTCGTGGCTGGAGCTGGAGATCGACAAGAAGGGCACCGTCAACGTCCGCATCGACCGCAAGCGGAAGTTCCCGGTCACCGTGCTGCTGCGCGCCATGGGCATTGCCGCCGACGAGCAGCTGGTGGCGCTCTTCGACCGCGAGGCCATGGCCCACCTGCTCGGCCCCGACGCCGACGATCTCGGCGATCCGCAGCAGTACCTCCGCCACACCATCGAGCGCGACACGGCGCACAGCCAGGAAGAGGCGCTCATCGAGCTCTTCCGCAAGCAGCGGCCGGGCGAGCCGCCCACCCTCGACGCGGCTCGCGCCATGCTCCGCGGCCTGTTCTTCGACCCCAAGCGCTACGACCTCTCGAAGGTCGGCCGCCACAAGCTCAACTCGCGCCTGCACGGGCATCTGCCGCCCGACGAGCGGCCGCCCCAGCATGTCCGGGTGCTGGTCGAGGACGACATCATCGAGCTCATCCGGCGCCTGATCGTGCTGCCGGTGCGTCTCGGGGTCGCCGACGACACCAAGGACTACGCCAGCGAGTCGCAGCTGCTGCTCACGACGCGACGCGAAGAGATCGCCGGCGAGATCGACGAGTACGAGCACTTCGGCAACCGCCGGCTGCGCACCGTCGGCGAGCTCGTCCAGGACGCCTTCCGCATCGGTCTGGCGCGCATGGAACGCGTCATCCGCGAGCGGCTGACCACCGAAGACGCCGACGCCATCCAGCCCGCCGCTCTGGTCAATATCCGGCCGGTCGTGGCGGCGCTCAAGGAGTTCTTCGGCTCGTCACAGCTCTCGCAGTTCATGGATCAGACCAACTCGCTCTCCGGCCTCACTCACCGGCGCCGCCTCAGCGCGCTCGGCGCCGGCGGCCTGACGCGCGAGCGGGCGCCGATCGAGGTGCGCGACGTCCATCCGACCCACTACGGCCGCATGTGCCCGATCGAGACGCCGGAAGGACCCAACATCGGCCTCATCGGCTCGCTCGCCTCGTACGCCACCGTCGACGAGTTCGGCTTCGTCCGCTCGCCGTACCGGCGCGTGGTCAACGGCAAGGTCACCGACGAGATCGTGTATCTCGACGCATCCGAAGAGGAGGCGGAGATCACCGATCCCGCCACCGGTGAGCGCCGTTTCGTCACCATCGCTCAGGCGAACGCCGCCGTCGACCCGGCGACCCACAAGTTCGTCAGCGACCGCGTCCTGGCCCGTGCTCACAGCGGCGATGACGTCATCGAGGCGACGCCCGATGAGGTCGACTACATGGACGTGAGTCCGACCCAGATCTTCTCGGTGGCCACGGCGCTGATCCCGTTCCTCGAGCACGACGACGCCAACCGGGCGCTGATGGGCTCGAACATGCAGCGGCAGGCCGTGCCGCTGCTCACCGCCGAGGCACCGTACGTGGGCACCGGCATGGAGTTCCGCGCCGCCGTCGATACCGGCGATGTGGTGCTGGCCCGCCGCGGCGGGCGCGTCAGCTACGCGGACGCCGACCGCGTACTCGTCGACGCCGGTGGCGGCGAGGTCGATGAGTACGGTCTGGTCAAGTTCACGCGCTCCAACCAGGGGACGCTGATCCACCAGAAGCCGATCGTCGACACCGGTGACAAGGTCGAAGAAGGAGCGGTGCTGGCCGACGGCTCGTCGACCGATCACGGCGAGCTGGCGCTGGGCAAGAACCTGCTGGTCGCCTTCATGAGCTGGGAGGGCTTCAACTTCGAGGACGCCATCGTCATCTCGGAGCGTATCGTCAAGGACGACGTCCTCTCCTCCATCCACATCGAAGAGTACGAGGTCGACGCGCGCACCACCAAGCTCGGCGACGAGGAGATAACGCGCGACATCCCCAACCGCTCCGAGGAGTCGTTGAAGGACCTCGATGAGCGCGGCATCGTGCGTATCGGCGCCGAGGTCAACTCCGGCGACCTGCTCGTCGGCAAGGTCACGCCGAAGGGCGAGACCGAGCTGACCGCGGAAGAGAAGCTCATCCGCGCCATCTTCAAGGAGAAGGCGCGCGAGGTGCGGGACACGAGCCTCAAGGTCCCGCACGGCGAGGGCGGCAAGGTCATCGACGTCAAGACCTTCAGCCGCGAGAACAACGACGAACTGCCGCCCAGCGTCAACGAGCTGGTGCGCGTGTACGTCGCCAAGAAGCGCAAGATCGCCGAGGGCGACAAGCTCGCCGGTCGGCACGGCAACAAGGGCGTCATCGCCAAGATCGTGCCGGAAGAGGACATGCCGTACCTCGAGGACGGCACGCCGGTCGACATCGTGCTCAACCCGCTCGGTGTGCCGAGCCGCATGAACATCGGCCAGGTGCTGGAGTGCCACCTCGGCTGGGCCGCCCACTCCGGCTGGCAGGCCGACGGACAGCGGGTCAACGGACCCTCCTTCCTGGCGTCACCGGTCTTCGACGGCGCCACGCTGACCGAGATCGACGACTTGCTGATCAAGTCCACGCAGGACGACGCCTCCAGCCCGGTCCAGTTCAAGGTCAACAAGAAGGAGCCGCCGGGCCGGCGCTGCTCCGGCAAGGTCTGGCTCTACGACGGCCGCAGCGGCGAGCGCTTCGACAACAAGGTCACCATCGGCTACATGTACATCCTCAAGCTGCTGCACCTGGTCGACGACAAGATCCACGCGCGCAGCACCGGCCCCTACTCGCTCGTCACCCAGCAGCCGCTGGGCGGCAAGGCGCAGTTCGGCGGCCAGCGCTTCGGCGAGATGGAGGTCTGGGCGCTGATGGCCTACGGCGCCGCGCACACGCTGCAGGAAGTCCTGACCATCAAGTCGGACGACACCATCGGCCGGGTCAAGGCGTACGAGTCGATCGTCAAGGGCGAGAACATCGGCAAGCCCAACGTCCCGGAGTCGTTCAAGGTCCTCATGAAAGAGATCCAGAGCCTGGCGCTCGACATGACGGTCCAGAGCGAGGAGGGCGGCATCGTCGATGTCCGCGACGAGGACGACGAGCTGCTCCGGCATGCCGAGGAGATCGGCTTCGACCTCACCGCCAGCCTGCGGGCCCAGAAAGACCGCGAGACGTTCGGTGAGGTCATGGAGCAGGTCGACGTCCCCGGCCTGGGTGACGTCATGGGCGCCGGTCGCGAGGCGCCGGACGACGATGTCGAAGACGACCAGGCCGTCGCCGACGGTCTCGATGGTGAGGCCGCCGACATGACGACCGAGGCGGACGTGAAGCTGGACCTCAGCACCCTGAGCCTCGATGAAGACGCCGGCCTGGCCGACGACGACAGCCACGACGACTGAGCCTGCGCGAGAGAGGAAGCACCGTTGATCGACATCAACAACTTCGATTCCATCCGCATCGGACTCGCCTCCCCCGAGCAGATCGAGCAGTGGTCCAAAGGCGAGGTCCTCAAGCCCGAGACGATCAACTACCGGACGCTCAAGCCCGAGCGCGAAGGTCTGTTCTGCGAGAAGATCTTCGGCCCCACCAAAGACTGGGAGTGCTACTGCGGCAAATACAAGCGCGTCCGCTACAAGGGCATCGTCTGCGAGCGCTGCGGCGTCGAGGTCACCCGGGCCAAGGTGCGTCGCGAGCGCATGGGTCACATCAGGCTGGCCGCCCCTGTGTCACACATCTGGTTCTTCAAGGGCGTGCCGTCGCGCATGGGCTACCTGCTCGACATCGCCCCCAAAGAGCTCGAGAAGGTCCTCTACTTCGGCGGCAGCTACGTGATCATCTCGGTCGACGAGGAGCGGCGCGCGCAAGACGTCGACATGCTCGCCGACCGCGTCGCCGGTCTGCTCGAGCGGCACGACCAGTACGCCGAAGACCGCACCCGCGCCATCCGCATGATGCACGACGAGGTGGCGGCCATCATGGGCGGTGAGGCGGACGCCGAGTCGTTCCACGCCGGCGAAGAGCCGCGCGATGACTTGGCGCTCTTCAACTACTACGACATCTTCGAGACATATCGCCGCCTGGCGGTCAGCATCGCCGAGCTGGGCCCCGACGAGCTCAAGCAGCTGCGGCCCAAGGTCGACAAGCTCGCCGACGACTACATCGACCGTGGCATGAAGGCCGTGGAGCAGGCCAAGCTGCAGATCGACCAGGCCTGGGAGCAGTTCAAGCAGATCAAGCCGCGCGACGTCGTCAACGACGAGGCCGTCTACCAGCAGATGGAGCGGCTCTTCGGCCGTGAGACCAGCTGGGAGCCGGACGCCAGCTTCGGGGTCTACTTCGCCGGCGGCACCGGCGCCGAGGCGGTCCGCGAGCTGCTGCGTCGCGTCGACCTCGAGGCCGAGGCGCTGGAGCTCAAGCACACCATCGCCAACTCGAAGGGCCAGCGTCAGGCGCGGGCCGTCAAGCGCCTCAAGGTCGCCTCGTCGTTCCTGCTCAGCGGCAACAAGCCGGAGTGGATGGTCCTCGACGTCATCCCGGTCATCCCGCCGGAGCTGCGGCCGATGGTGCAGCTCGACGGCGGCCGCTTCGCCACCAGCGACCTGAACGACCTGTACCGGCGCGTGATCAACCGCAACAACCGCCTCAAGCGGCTGCTCGATCTGCAGGCACCGGACATCATCGTCAACAACGAGAAGCGCATGCTGCAGGAGGCTGTGGACGCGCTGTTCGACAACGGCCGTCGCG
>Ga0172371_10007395_pt1 | contig 15681 bp, 19 predicted proteins | sample Lak12m_FD_114543 | JGI IMG/M metagenome (GOLD analysis project Ga0172371, IMG submission 114543) | Freshwater microbial communities from Kabuno Bay, South-Kivu, Congo - kab_022012_12m | ecosystem: Environmental > Aquatic > Freshwater > Lake | place: Democratic Republic of the Congo: South-Kivu... | reverse complement strand
GGTGGGCGTGCTTCCGGTGGAATGCGTGCCCACCCCGCCGGAAGAGTTAGCGCAAAAGATCGACGGGACGGCGCATGCATTGCCGGATGCCGATGTGCAGCCCCAGGATCGGCTGACGCTCGACGGGGTGACCTATCGCGTGCAGGCGATCCGACCAGAGCGGTGGTTCGGGGTGGTGACACACAAGGTGCTGTCACTGGTGCGGCTTCATGGGTGTTGAGCGGTTTGGGGAGTGGGAGAAGGCGAAACGGCTGTTGGCACAGCAACCGGGCGCGCGGCTGGCGTTGGCCATTCGGCAGGCCACCCTCAAGGCTGCCATCCTGCTGGTGCGCGAAATCCAGCGTGGTATTCGGAGTCAGGCGCCAGGTGGGCAGCCCTTCGCGAAGCTGGCGGAGTCCACAATCAAACAGAAAGGCTCCAGCAAGGCGCTGATCGACACCGGCTTTTTGATTAATAGCATTACGCACCGCATCCTGCGGGACCGGGCGTTCATCGGACTACTGAAAACGACGACGTACCACGATGGCGAGTCGGTCGCCAATATCGGCGCCGTCATGGAATACGGCGTCACCATTCCCATGCCGAACGGGACGATGGTCATTCTTCCGCCGCGTCCGTTCCTGCATCCGGTGATGGCACAGTATCGGCACGAAATCCTGGACTTGTATCGCGCGGCGATCCGCTCAGCGCTGACGGAGTGAACTATGGACACCATTCGCCTGGCGACGGAGGCCTTGCTCCGGTTGCTGCAAACCGAGATGGCGCCGGATGCCGTGCTGGTCGCCGCGGATGATCTGTTCGAAGCGGTACGCGTGCCGACGCTGCTGCTGCAGGGGCCGCTGCTCACCGAGGATGGGCCGCGCCGCACGCTGGCACCGTGGGCGGCGTCTGATCGGGAGACGATGACCTTTGTCGGCGGGCGCTATCCCCGGCTCTACCATCTGGATTTCGACCTGGTGGTGTCCACCGGCACCGAGCGTGACCTGCTGACGTTGACGGGAACGCTCGCGCTGTTCTACCAGCAATTCCCCGTGTTGACAGTGGAGGGGATCGGCGTCCTGCCACTGACGGAACTGACGCCGCTCGGCGGGTTGCGTCGGGTGAATCTGTCCAATCTGCGCCAAGCCAGCGGGCGCTGCCGGATCGAGGATTGTCCAGTGGGGGATGATGTATCGTTGGCGACGGGGGACGGCCGCCTGATCGGCACCCCGCGGATCGAACTGAATCTGGGAGGAGAGGCATGATCACGATTACCAATAAACTGTTTCAGCCGCTGAGCTATCAATTGGCCGATGGCACCGGCCTGCACTTGCCCCCGCGCGGGCATGCGCAGCTTCCCGAACGCCTGGTGTCGGCGGAACTGCAGCGGGCGGCCCAGCGCGGGATCGTTCAGTTGCAGTCGCCGGCTCCTGCGCCGCCGAAGCCGAGCAAGAAGACGAAGGAGGACTAAGCCATGCCGAGCTATCTGTCGCCGGGCATCTACCCGCGCGAGATCGATTTTTCGTTCTACGTGAAGCAGCTCTCCACCAGCGCGTGCGGCATGATCGGCATTGCCGAGAAAGGCCCGATCCACACGCCAACGCTGGTAACCAGTTGGGAGCAGTTCCTGCGCGCCTTCGGCGGCTACATCAGTGCGGGTTATCTGGCGTATGCGGCCCGTGCCTTTTTCGACAACGGCGGCAACGTGCTGTGGGTCGTCCGCACCGCGCATGCCACCGACCCGACCGATCCGAGCACGCTCACCGCCACGCCGGCAACGATCACGCTACTGGATCGCCATGCGACCACACCGGTGGATACGCTGCAGGTTGATGCGCTCACGCCGGGCACCTGGGGCCGCCGCCTGTCGGTGGTGGTGCAGGACGGCACCCGCAATCCTGACACTGAGTTCACGCTGGTGGTGCAAGAGAACGGCGTCGCCGTCGAAGCCTACCCCGATCTCTCTCTGGACGAAACGGCGGCTAACTACATCGAGCAAGCCATCAACGGACGGTCGGCCTTCATTACGATCGCCGACCGGTTCAGCGAGACGGCCGCACCCGCCAACCGTCCGGCGACGGGGACATTCTCGTTGGCGGGTGGCGATGACGGCCTGGTCGATCTGGCCGATGCGGATTTCACCGGCGATCCCGGCGCGCATACCGGGCTGTACGCCTTCGACAGCGTGGCCGCGCTGAATCTCCTGTGCGTGCCCGGGGTGACCACTCCTGTGGTGATCGCCGCCGGTCTGTCGTATGCCGAGACGCGGAAAGATGTGCTCTTCCTGGTGGATGCCCCGTATGGGCTGACCCCGCAGGAAGCGATCGACTTTCGTAAAGGCGCCGGCATCTACGTGCACGCGGCGTTCGATTCGTCGTATGGCGCGCTGTACTTTCCCTGGTTGCGCATAAGCGACCCGCTGACCGGGCGCGAGAAGTATGTGCCCCCCACCGGCGTGGTGGCCGGGTGTATTGCGCGCTCCGACCAGCAGGCGGCCGTCTGGGCGGCGCCGGCGGGCACGCGGCGGGGCAAGGTGCGCAACGTGCTGGGACTGGGTTATACCACCAGTCAAGCGGAGCGGGATGTGCTCTACCCGGAGAGCATCAACTGTCTTGCATCCAAACTGGAGTCCGGTCTGTGTATCTGGGGCCAGAAAACGCTGCAAAACCAGTCCTCGTCCACCGACCGCATCAACGTGCGGCGGCTGATGATGCACATCGAGACCTCGGTCGCCACCTCGTCGCAGTTCGTGGTGTTCGAGCCGAACCATCCCGTCACCTGGCGGGCGCTGATCCGGCTGATCACCCCGTTCCTGCAGGATATCAAGGATCGCGGCGGGCTCTACGAGTTCGCCGTGCAGTGCGACGAGGAAACGAACACGCCGGCGGTCATCGACCGCAACGAACTGATCTGCCGCGTCTTCGTGAAGCCCACCAAGACCGCGGAATTCATCGAACTGAACTTCATTCTGACCGCCACCGGCGGGTCGTTCGATGAGCTGCTGTAAAGGAGGTGCGCCATGGCGCTGGCCTACTGTCTGACATGTCACTGTGACCGCGAAGTGAAAAACTCGCGCTACGAGACCGCGAAAAACGGCGTGCTGTTCGTGAAGGGCGTGTGCCCGGTGTGCGGGCGGAAGATCGCCCGCCTGCTGGGCAAGCCGAAGACGGGAGGGACGGTATGACGCCGATCCGCATCTATCTCGATCCGGGGCATGGGGAAGGGACGACCGGTCGCCGCGATCCCGGCGCCATCGGCCCGACCGGACTGACGGAAAACGAGGTGACCTTCGATGTCGCTAAGCGTCTGGGCCACCTGCTCCGCGAGAAAGGATTCCAGACGGTGGGGGCAACGCTCAACGCCAGCAGGGATGACGAGAACCTGAACGAAGCCATTCGCGCCGCCAACGCGGCCAAGGTGGATTTGTTCTTTTCGATCCACTGTAATGCGGCCGTCTCGCCGCGAGCGAAAGGCGTGGAAGCCTGGTATGGCGGCAGTGCCACCGCCCAGGTAGTGACCGAGGCGATCCTACGCCGGATTGGGGAGCAATTGGCCGGCGGTAAAGGGCAGTGGGTTGAGCAGAAGCGCTACCCGCTGGTGAACCGCGGGGCAAAGCGCGGGCGCTTCGGGGTGCTGCGGCTCACCCACATGCCGGCGGTGCTGGTGGAGCTGGCCTTCATCTCCAATTCGCAGGAGGAAACCTGGTTGCGCGATCGTCGCGTGCGCCAGCAGTTCGCGCAAGCCATCGCCGATGGCATTGCGGATGTCTTTCAGAAGAAAGGAGCGGAACGATGAGTATAGTGTCGTTTGTCATGGAGAACTGGGGAGCACTGCTCACCCTGCTGCTAGCACTGATCGCCGTGGTGAAAGTTACGGCGTGGGGACGGGCGAATGCCGCCGCCTTGCAGTTGATCATCGATATTATCGAGCAGCTGCAGTTACGGACGGTTAAGCAGGAAGTCGCCCGTCGGCAGACGGAACTCCCGGCGATTGCCCAAGATGCGATTACCGATGCGGTGGCGGTGGCCGATGTGAAGCAGACGCCCTTGCCGCTCATCCTGCGGATCGGGCGCGAAATCTTCCGCGGTCTGTTCGGCGGGCGCTGACGGAGGATTGGGATGCTGGACGTCTTCCGCGGCGATGAGGAACCGGGTGATCGGGGTCGCTGGTATGGCAAGTACCGCGCCTTCGTGCGCGAGAACCAGGACCCCGAGCGCCTGGGGCGGCTGCGGCTGGAGATTCCCGCCGTACTCGGCACCGGCACGGACCACTGGTCGGCCTGGGCCAGCCCGTGCTTTCCCTATGGCGGCAATCCCGACTGCGGGTTCTACCTGATCCCGGAAGTCGGCGCCTCGGTATGGGCGGAATTCGAGCACGGCGATGTCCAGCATCCGATTTGGAGCGGGGTGTGGCTGGCGGGGGGCAACCCGGGGGAAATGCCGGCGGAAGCGGCCGCCAGCCCCACAACCTGCAAGGTACTGAAGACGGCTGCCGGTCATACGCTGTTATTTGAAGACGCCCCCGAGGGCTTGCGTGTCACGCTGGTGAGCGCGGGCGAGTTGATCCTCTCCGATGGGGCGGGCAGCGACATTGTGCTGTCCGGCGGTACTCTCTCCATCCGCGCCGCCGGGCAGGTGCTGATAAATATGTGAGGTGCATGATGGTCGCGAAATCCCAGAACCACGAGACTTCGCTGCTGACGCAGACTTTCGAACACTGGCACGACGAGTTCCGCGCGCTGCTGGAGGAACACCGGCGCGACATCCAGGCGCGGCTGGAACGTTTGGAACGGGAGCTCGACCGTAAAAGTGACAAGGAAATGGTGGAATTGATGGTGACCGGCGTGCGGGAGGATCTGCGCCGGCATGCCGGCGATATCAAGTGCCTGTATGCTGGCCTGGGCAGCAAAGTGAGTGCCGAGACGATGTGGAAGGTCGCCGCGCTGGTGTTGTCGCTCGGTGGAATCATCGCCGGCATTGTCAGCTTCCTGCTCAGCCTGCTGGTGGGGCGCTGACATGCCTGCCATCGCACGACAGGGGGATGCCATCTCGCATGGCGGGACGATTTGCGGCGGCGCGGCGCGTACGCTGGCGGAAGGCCGACCCATTGCCCGCCGGGGGGATGCCGTGCAGTGCAGCGAGCATGGCCTGCAGACCATTACCGGTGGATCGGCGACAGTGCTGGTTGAAGGGCAACCCGTCGCCCGCGTGGGTGATCCGGTATCTTGCGGTGCGATGATTGTCAGCGGCGCGAATACGGTAGAGGCGGTATAAGGTAGGCCATTGATACTATGACTATCAGTGTGTCGACCATCGCAACACCCCCCATCCGATGAGAAATGCCGTGGCGAGCCAAATGGCGATGATGACTATGGCGGCAGTCCAACTGACCGGACGTGGACACGCCGTCTCGTCGGTACGTGCGCGGCAATCATCCAACACCTCGGATGGGATGAGACGGATGACAAGCACGATACCCAGCGGGACGATCAGCAGATCATCCAGATATCCGAGCACGGGGATCATGTCAGGTATGAGATCAATCGGACTGAGCGCATACGCAACCACCCCAGTGGCGATCACCTTGGCAAACCAGGGCGTGCGCGGGTCTCGGCAAGCGAACCAGAGGGTCATCACTTCCGATTTTAAATGACGGACATGCTTGCGCCACGCGGTCAACGGTGCCATTAACGAGACTGATCCTTTTTCTGGTGCGGATGATGGATTATACCAGATGGCGTGAGATGTAGTGAGAGATATTAATGGAGACCATTCTCGGCCAGGGGTTAAAATTCCCCTTCCAGTTCCATCGTCGTTCCGGGGGCGCCCGCATCTCGACCGCCACCTCGCGGGAGCAGGAACACATCCACGAGAGCATTCGGCAGATCCTCGGCACGCGCCGCGGGGAACGGTTCCTGTTGCCGGAATTCGGCAGCCGGCTGCATGAATTACTGTTTGAAGGCAATGACGCCATCCTGCAGGGATTGCTCCGGCATGAAGTGATCGACGCGCTAGCACGCTGGGAACCCCGTATTGTTATCGAAGAGGTGGTCATGGTGCCGGATGCGCACGTGATCCAGGTCAATATCCACTACTGGTTGATCTCTTCCCAGGTGCCGAACAATTTTGTGTTTCCGTTTTACCGAGGTGAGCAATGACCACGGCCCGTGCGCGCTTACCCTATCTCAATAAAGACTACACTTCCATCCGTCGCGAGCTCATTGCGCGCATTCCGCAGCTCACCGACCGCTGGACGGATTTCAACGACAGCGACCTCGGCATTGTGCTGCTCGATCTGTTCGCCGGCGTCGGTGACATGCTGGCATACTATCTGGACGCGCAGGCGGCGGAATGTTATCTGCCCACCGCGCGGCAGCGGCAGCATATCATCGATCTCTGCGCGCTCATCGACTACCGGCTGCATGGCCCGCTGGCCGCCACCACCCGGCTGCGCTTCACCCTCGCCCAGCCGGCGGCCGATGACATTACCATTCCGGCGGGCACCGTCTGCCAGGCCGACGATGATCCCGACCCGATCCCGTTTGAAACATTGACCGACCTGGTGATTGCCATCGGCGAGACGACCGGCGAAGTGAACACCCGCCAGGGGCAGCGACGCATCGAGACATACACCGGCACCGGGCTGCCGTTCCAGCGCCTCCTGCTGCCCCATGCCGCGGTCGCACATGGTTCCGTTGCCGTCTCGGTGAATGGCACGGCCTGGCAGTCAGTCGAGCATTTTGCGGAGAGCGGGCCGGCAGCGACCCACTACCGCGTTGATCTCGACGCGCTTGACCAGGCCTGGTTAGTCTTTGGGGACGGGCAAGCGGGCGCCATGCCCCCCAGCGGGCAGACGATCACTATCAGCTACCTTACCACGGTCGGCCCGGCGGGGAATCTGGCGCCTCATCTCATCACCACGCTGCCGAATCCCATCCTGGTGAACGGGACACCACTCGAGGTGAGCGTCGACAATCCCATCGCCGCCACCGGAGGCGCGGAGGCTGAATCACACGAGCATGCGCGCCGCGTGGCGCCCGCCACCGTGCGCTCGACCTGGAAGGCGGTAACGAAGGCGGATTACCAGGCGTTGTGTGAAGCCTTCCCCGGCGTGGCGAAGGCGCAGGTGCTCGATCTCAATAATGAGGCATCACTCCGCATCTATACCGTGCGTGTGGTCATTGCCCCGGATGGCGGCGGTGCGCCGTCTCCGCAACTGAAAGCGGAATTGCTCGCTTTCCTCGATGCTCGCCGCATGGTTACGGTCGCCGTCGGCATCGATGATCCGAGCTACCGCGCCGTACTGGTGACCGCAACGCTCTTCATCTATCCGAATGAGATCGAGGAGACGGTGCGGCAGCGGGCGCTGGCGGCGTTGGACGACCACTTCGCCTTCGACGCGCAAACCTTTGGCCGGTCGGTATATACCTCCGATCTGATTGCACTGCTCGACGGCGTGCCGGGGGTCAGCCACGTGGCGCTGCAGACGCCAGCGAGCGATGTCGCCCTCGCCCCGCGCGAACTCGCTACGCTGGGCACGGTCACCCTGACCCTGGAGGTGGTGCACTAATGCCAACCTTTGCCGAACAATTACATGCGTTATTGCCGGACTTGTACGTGCGCGAGGATTTAACCGGGGATATGCATGCCCTGTTGCAGATCATCGGCGCCACGCTGGACGAGCTGCAGGTGGCCATCGACGGCATGCCCGCGCTCGCCAGCGTCGCCGACTGCTCGCCCGAGTTCCTGCCCTATCTGGCCGCCATCGTGGGCGTGCAGTATGATCCCACCGCTGATCCGACCCCGCAACGCCGGGCGATCCGGGAGGCCATCGAGCGATACCGCCGGATCGGCACACTCGCCGCCCTGCGCCGCGAACTGCTGGCGCTGGCGTGGATCGGGCAGATCATTGAAACTCATGTCTTTGTGTTGCGCCTCAATACCCGCGCCATCTTGAACCATCAGAAACTGCCCGGACCGCGCTACAACCTGGGCATCTATGGCGTCACCGGCGTCGATCCGGACGATGAGGCCATCCGTAAGGTTTTAGACCGACATCACCCCGCCGGCACCCGGCGGTGGACGGAGGAGGAGATATGACTATTTCACGCAATACTTTTGATCTCGCGAAGAGTTACAAGCGCGTCCGCTTTCACGAGGACCGCGACCTGCTCGACTCCGAGCTGAACGAGCTGCAAGAGATCGGTGTGCACGATGGACAGCTGCTCTGGGATCGGATATTCACGCCGGGCAGCATTTTATCTGGCCTGGCCGGCACGGTCAACGGGACCGAAGTCGTCTTCGCCGACGGCATCGTCTATCTCGACGGCCATCCCGTGCGCGTGCCGGGGGCCACGTTATCCTTCCCAGAGCCGGGGGAGCACACGGTTTACGTGGATGTGTTCCGTCGCGAGATCACCGCGGCAGATGACCCGGAGCTGGTCAATCCGCTGACCGGCGAGCCCACTGCCGAGCGGGAGAAATGGGTGGCGTCGCTGCAGACGCGAGATACCTCGGGCGATCCACTGCCGGACGGCGCCACCGGACGCACCGTGGCAGCACTTTATACCTTCGACCGCGAGGCCGGCACGCTGACGCCGGTCGTGGAGCATGTGGTCAGCCCCGATGATCCGGCCACGCTGGAAGGCCATATCGGCCAGGGTGGGCTCGACCAGCATCCGGTGGCCACCGCGGAACTGGCGGGCTTCATGGCGCCGGAAGACCGGACGAAACTCGACGCCATTGCCCCCAACGCCACCCGCGGGCAACGGAGCGCCACGCTAGTCATCGCAGCCGCCGACACCAGCGCTGACGGCAAAACGGCCGCTGATTACCTCTGTACTGGTGAATATACGCTCACACCCAAAACCGGCGATCAAGATACCATCAACGCCGCTATTGCCGAAATAACAGCGTTACCGGGCGGGGGCACCATCGTGCTGCTGGAAGGGACGTACCAGATCACCGGCCCCATCCAGCTGCAGAATAAAGTGCGCCTGGCGGGTGTCGGCGTCAGTTCCCGGTTGAAGGTGCCGGATGGCGCCACCGATGCCGGCGCCTTCAACGTCATCGAAAATGCAGATCGCGTGGATGGCAACAGCGATCTGGCGGTGCTCGACCTGTCCATCGATGGGCGCGCGGCCACTAATACCGGGACCAGCTCGCATGGCATCGCCTGGTGGGCGCCGGTGCGCGGGCTGATCGAGCGGGTGTCGGTCCAGAGTTGTGCCGGCCACGGCATCCTCATCGAGGGGAACAGCGGCGCGCCGATCTGGTACGCGACGATCCGCGGCTGCGCGGTGGATGCCTGCCGCGGCGTCGGCATCTGGGTGACCGGCAATGCCTGGATGAACAGCATCACCGACACCCTGGTGCAGCGGAATGAGGGCGAGGCCGGCGTGCGCTTGTCCGCCATTGGCGACACCCTCATCGCCAACAACCGCATCTATTATAACGCTCAGCACGGCCTGCTGCTCGACAGTGGCAGCGGCCGCGTGAGCGTGATGGGCAATATCATTACCCACAACGGCATCAGCGCGGATGACACCTATGCCAATCTGCGCGTCGGGCTGGCCGACCGCTGTCTGCTGCAGGGCAACCAGTGCCGGCGCTACGTGGTCGGCGCCGATCTCGACCAGTCGAAATACGGCATTCACGTGGTCGCCGGCATGCACAACTTCGTGATTGGCAACTACCTCTACGAAGCCGGGAAAACCGATGACCTGCTCGACGGCGGCACCTCGACGTTCCTGCACGCCAATGTCACCAGCGCCGGATTGGAAGTGCCGTAAGTCGCTGGAATGGCCCTTCTGCTACCATACGCCCTGCGCTTGAGTCCTCCTCCGGCGTGGGGCGTGTTCTTTTTCGAATAATTCGTCAGATTCTTACCCGGGGTGCTTGACGGATGCGAACACATGAGTGATATATGTGTTCGCTACGCAGACGCGAGCAGGAAGGAGTAGACGCATGATCAGCATGCAAGACATCCACTTCGGGGTGGAGGTGGAAACGGTCGGCGCCACCCGCGAGACGGTCGCCCGCGCCATTCAGTCGGTGGTGGGCGGGACGGTGGCCCATGTCGGCACGCCGGGTTGCTACGACCCATGGGAGTGCCGCGATACCGCCGGGCGCACCTGGTGGGTAGTGGCGGACAGCAGCTTGACGAGTGTTCCGCCCGACTTGCGGGCAGAAGTGGTGAGCCCCGTGCTCACCTATACGGACATCCCGTTCATGCAAGACGTGGTGCGCGCGGTCCGTCGGGCAGGGGCGAAAGCTGATGACTGCACCGGGTTACATGTCCACGTGTCCTGTCCAGGCATCACCCCGAAAGCGCTGGCCAACCTCTGTAAACTGGTCTATAAGCAGGAGCCGCTCATCTACGCCGCGCTGGGCGTGACACCCGCCCGCATGCAGCACTACTGCAAACCGCTCGATGCCGACTTCATCCGCCGCATCACCAAGAACCCACCGCGCACCTTCCGCCAGTTGAACACCCAATGGTATGGTCGCTTTGTCGAGCACCCCCAGCGTTACGATAATTCGAGATACCACTGCGTGAATCTGAACGGGTGGTTCCTGCGCTCAGCCGTGGAACTCAGGGCATACACCGGTTCGCTCCATGCCGGTGAGATCAAAGCCGCCATCCTCTTCTCGATGGCGCTGCTGGCTCGCGCAATGAATGCAAATGGCGCTTCAGCAAAACAGCGCACGTATGATCCCGCCAGTGCCAAATACGACATGCGGGTCTTCCTCATCAGTGCCTTAGGGATGAACGGCGACGAATTCAAAACCGCTCGCAAGCACCTGCTGGCGCGCATGCCGGGTGATTCGGCCTTTAAATACGCGACCCAGCGGCCGCGAAACAATGGCAAGGCAAAAACTGAATCGACGCCCAAGGCTGGAACCGATACGCTCCAGCCTTCATGCCCATAAAAGGAGGATTCTATGAAGAATACACCCATACCTGTTCCTGCGGCAGTATTCGAGGGATTAGAAGCCGTCCGACTGAGTGGCGGCACAAATATGCTCGACCGACCGCGTGTCATCGAGATTGCCGAGATGATGGGCTACGACGAGACGGCTGAATGGCTGCGCGACAACAAGCGCCTGTACGCCGAACTCATTTTTTGCGGAATGGTCGTTGAGGAGGAACGCTGATGTGCGGACTCTGTGGCGTCGTGACATCACCACGACCGCGGTCACAGGCAGACCGCGAGCGATACATGGACCTATTTACCCGCCTGCTCCTGTTCTCCGAACACCGCGGGCCGTATGCGACTGGTGCCGCCTGGGTAAAAATGGATGGCACGTACCGTATTGAGAAGGCTCCCCTCCCGGCGCGGCAGTTTATCCAGACGGCCTGCTATGCCGATAGCCTGAATGAGATCACGGATGATATTACGGTTTTGATGGGACATACCCGCTGGCCCACGCGGGGCAGTATACACAATCCGACCAATAACCATCCATTGTGGGCGGCTCCGATTTTGCTGACCCATAATGGAGTGGTGGCCGAGGTCCAGCGCCACTTCCGCCGACTACAGCTGCCCCGCACCGCCGAGGTGGACAGCGAGCTGTTGCTGCGCCTGGCCCAACACCATGCCGGCGTCAACGGGCTGGACGTGCCGGCCTTCCTGACCGACGTGGAACCGCTGGACGGGCGCATGAGCCTCGCGCTGGTCGCCACCACCCGCCCGGAGGAACTCATCCTGCTCAAAGGCAACATGCCGCTCGAGGTGCGCATACATCCCGACCGGCAGGTGCTGTGTTATGCCTCGGAAGCCCGGATTCTCGACATCGCGCTCGCTGGCGATGCCGGCTGGCAGCCGCTGCCCCTCGTCCGCGGCGAAGGGTTGATCGTCAATACGCAGGCCTGGACCCTGCAGCGCGTGCCGTTTGTGTTCCAGGGACTACATACCGACGCCGGTCCGTCTTACACCGGCGCTTCCACACGAAAGGCAGGTGTCTGATGACCCGTCAGGAATTCGAAACCTGGGCAACCGCCCACGGCTGGCGCAAAGATCAGTGGGGCCACTACCACAAAGGCGACTGGCGATTCAAGCTGTCAAAGGTTGCTGTGCGCCTCGAAGCCAAAGCCGGCAGTGCCGGGTGGGTATCTGCTGACCCGTGTCGCGGTTTAACTTGAATCGCCTGAACACCTGTATGTAGCTCCCCGTCCAATTATTCCGTGGGAATATCCAATGTTGCAGGAATTCAGAGCCGGAGTCAGAATTACTCTTACATACCACTCCCGTGCGATCCACCCAAAAGTATTAAGGTACTGAGGTAGCCTGATGCCGACCGTGATTGACAACATCACCGTGCGTCTAATTGACCCGCTGCGTGAAATGCTTGAGGTGTCATACGGAGCGGATTTCTGTGTCGGGTATTTTCACCTGCGCGGCTGGCGGAAGATCGCTGACCTCATTGAATTCTTTGATGGAACTGATGGACGTCAGGCTCGTGTGTTGGTCGGTATGCCGCGCACGCCTGAAGACGATCTGCATGAATCGTTGAGCCTGATTGAACCGCAGGCGGTTGACCCCAAAGAGGCGAAGCAGCGCGAGGTGAAGCTCGTCGAATCATTTCGGCAGCAATTGACCGCTGGGATGCCTGATAATCGTTCCGAAACGGCCTTGCGCCAGCTTGCACAGCAGCTTCGCGCCAATAAAGTCATAGCGAAGCTCTTCCTCCGGTATCCCTTACACGCGAAGCTCTACCTCACCTACAACGACCATCCATCTGCCCCGATCAAAGCCTTTTTAGGCAGCAGCAACCTTACTGCGCCGGGGCTATCCGAGCAAGGGGAGCTGAATGTCGATGTTACGGACAGCAGTGCCACGCAACAGCTAAAAGAATGGTTCGAGGAGCGATGGGATGATCGGTTCGCCCGCGACATCACCGAAATGCTGGCGCAGATCATTGAGGAGAGTTGGGCGTGTGTGCACCTAGTCAGCCCATACCTTGTCTACCTGAAGATCGCCTATCACCTCGCCTTCGAGGCGTTGGAAGCGCCGCGTGAGTATAAGCTACCGCGAATGTTCGAGGAGATCGTTCTCGATTTCCAGAAGGAAGCGATCCTGCGCTTGCGTCGCATGTTGCGGTCTGACCCGGCGCAACCGAATAGCCACCAAGTCGCAATCATCGGCGATGTCGTGGGCATGGGCAAAACGCTTACTGCCACGGCGGTGGCGAAGCTCTATCAGGATGACGAGGGTGGCCGCTGCATCGTCTGCTGCCCGCCGAAGTTGAAGGCAATGTGGGAGGACTACCTGCGGACGTACGAAATCGCCGGAGAGGTTATCCCTTATAGCCAAACGCGCTGGCTTGCCGACCTGAAAGGCCGCTGCCGCCTGCTGATCCTCGATGAAAGCCATAATCTGCGCAACCGGGAAACCATCGCGTGGACGCATATCCACGACTTCGTGAAGGAGCAGGACGCGAAGGTGTTGCTGCTCTCGGCGACACCGTACAACATGCACTATCAGGATTTGGGCAACCAACTCCGTCTTGTGCTGGACGCGAAGGCCGACCTTGGTATTCGGCCAGAGGTGTTTTTTCGCACAATGGCGGAAGACCTGTTCTTCTCCCGTTTTCAGGCGTCACCCCGATCGCTCGTCGCCTTCGAGAAGAGCGATAGCCCGGATGACTGGCGCGACCTCCTGACGCAATTTATGGTGCGGCGGACGCGCGGCTACATCATCAATAACTACGCCACCTACGATGAAGAGCGCGAGCGACACTACCTGACTCTCGCGAGCGGCGTTCGCAGTTATTTCCCGAAGCGTGTACCTCGCACGCTAACGTTCACTATCGAGAAGGGCGATCAATTCAGCCTCCTGTTCAATCAGGATGTCGTCGAAACCATTAACCGCTTACTGCTTCCTCGCTACGGGATCGGCGGCTATGTCGATGACAGAATCTACGCCGCCGCCCCAACCGAGGCGAAGGAGTTTCTCGATAACCTGTCGCAGGCCGGTCAACGCCTGCTGGGGTATTGCCGTACGAACCTGTTCAAACGGCTGGAGAGTTCTGGCTACTGCTTCCTGCTCTCGTTGGAGCGGCACGCGCTGCGGAATCTCGTCTACGTCTATGCGCTCGACCACGGGCTTGACCTGCCGGTCGGCACGCAGGATAGCAGTATACTGGATACCACGATTTCTGACATTGACATCGATTCAGTGCAGCAACTCATGGCGACAGATGTGGAGGATGAGGGGAACGGCGAAGCAGACGAATTGTCGAGTCCCGTGCCTGCGTCATGCGTCGATCTGCTGGCGCGTGCCGAGCAGGTCTATCAGACCTACGTCGCAGCGCTGCAGAGCGGTCGGCGTCAATTCAAGTGGATTTCGTCCCGGTACTTCGCTAAGCGCCTGCGCGACGATCTGCTACATGACGCGGAGGAGTTGATGAACATCGTCAACCTTGCTGGCGCGTGGCGCTCCGAGGACGATGCAAAACTCGATAGCTTGCATAACCTGCTCACTTTCTCCGAAGCGGACAGCAAGGTGTTGATCTTCACCCAGTTCGCGGACACGGCGGAATATGTCGCGCGTGAGTTGGCGCGGCGCGGGGTGCAGTTCGTGGAGTCAGTGACGGCCAGTTCTTCGAATCCTGCCGATCAGGTCCGACGGTTTTCGCCCACTAGTAACAACTACATCATGAAACCGGGAGAGCGGCGCATCCGCGTCCTCGTCGCCACCGAGGTGTTGAGCGAAGGGCAGAACTGTCAGGATGCCAACGTCGTCGTCAATTTCGATCTCCCGTGGGCGATCATCCGCCTGATTCAAAGAGCCGGGCGCGTGGATCGCATCGGGCAGGATAACGCGGAAATCCGCATCTACTCCTGTCTCCCGGCGGAAGGCGTCGAGAACCTAATCCGCTTGCGCCGCCGCCTGCTCGACCGCCTGACGCAGAATCAGGAAGTGATCGGCACGGACGAGCGGTTCTTTGAGGAGGAGCGTGAGGGGGTGCGCCTGCGCGACATCTACGCGGAACGCTCCGGATCGCTCGACGATGCCGGGAGGGATGAGGATGACGTGGACATTCCCAGTCGGGCAAAGGCGATCTGGGAGCAAGCCCTTGCGGCGAATCCCGGCCTTGAGCGGCTGGTGAAGGCGCTGCCCGATCAGGTCGCCGCGACGCGCCATGCGACGGTACATCAAGGCGCACTCGTTTACTTCAAAACGGCGGATGGTTTCGACAGCCTCGTGAAGGTTGACCCGGAGGGACACGTCGTGAGCCAGTCGCTGGTCGCGATCCTCAAGCAGGCGGCCTGCCCACCGGATGAAGAAGCGTTGCCGCATCATCAGGATCACCATGAACTTGTGCGCACGGCGATCAAGGAGTCCATCAAGGAGTATTTCGAGGAAGGCGGCAACCTTGGTGCGCGCACGTCGGCGCGGCGTCGCGTGTATGAGCGCCTCACCGGATACCGAGCCGACCTGCGAGCGGAACACCCCACATTGTTCGGGCAAGCGGATATGAAAAGCCTTGAGACGACCATTGATGAGATTTACAGGCACCCCCTGACCGAGCGCGCGCGGGAGATATTCAACCGGCGGTTGCGTGAAGGCGTCAATGCAGGAGCTCCGTTTTTAATACCTTCCCGTTCACATACACTTTTTTCATACTTTCTTCTATCCTCAGCAGGAATTACCGCTAAGATTAAGAATCATTATAACAAGACACCTTTTCTCTTGTT
>Ga0172371_10007394_pt1 | contig 15682 bp, 10 predicted proteins | sample Lak12m_FD_114543 | JGI IMG/M metagenome (GOLD analysis project Ga0172371, IMG submission 114543) | Freshwater microbial communities from Kabuno Bay, South-Kivu, Congo - kab_022012_12m | ecosystem: Environmental > Aquatic > Freshwater > Lake | place: Democratic Republic of the Congo: South-Kivu... | reverse complement strand
CGGGCTGGTCAACGTGATGGCCAGGGAGGCCGCCGACGAGCTGGACGAGGTCGACAGCATCCGCATCAAGGACTACGGCGTCGCGGAGTGCGACGAGCCGGTCGCCGGATGGTCCTTCCAGACATACCTGGAGGACTGCGCCGACGAGGCCGTCTACTGGGAAGACGGCGAGTACAAACGGGCGGCGCCGTTCTCCGGCGAGGAGGATTACTACTTCCCGGCGCCGCTCGGTGTAACCGGTACGGTCTACTACCACTGTCACGAGGAGCCGGTCACCATCCCCGCGTTTCTCGGCAAGCCGGTCAGGTACGTGGACTTCAAGATGGGTGACCCCAGCAGCAGCATGTGGCAGTTCCTCATCGAGGGGCTCGGCCTCATGGACGAGAAGCCCGTCGCCGGCACCGACCCGGCGCTGACCGTCAAGGACGTCTTCTGCGGTCAGCTGCCGAAGACGCTCACGCCGCAGCACTGCATCGAGCTCGTCGAAGCCGGAAGGATCAAGAGCCAGGCCGTGCTGGCCGTCGACGTCGAGGGCACGAAAGGAGGCGAGATGATCCACTACAAGATGTGGACCGACAGCCCGGACGTCACGAAGGCGTGCGCCACGATCCCGGGGACCAACGACATCTCCTGGATCACCTCCATCCCGGCGTCAGTCCTGTCGCTGATGCTGCTTCGCGGGCAGATCCGGCGCACAGGGGTCTTCCCCTGTGAGGTCCTCGACAAGGAAGAGAGAAGGGCCTTCTTCCGCGAGATCGCGGCGTGGGACGTGGTCATCCACAAGCAGGTGACGACGAACGCCTAGGCACGGCCTTGTTGACAGAGCTGGAACTCAGCCCATGGTTGCTCAATGACCGTGCTCAGCGCGGCCGGCAGCATGGTCAAGGCGTGATCGGGGGTGTCCAGATGGCAGAGGAACTGACATCCGTCGGAGGGACCAGCGGCCTCGCCCGAGGCCTGCCGCTCTCCGACGCTTCTCGGATCCAGGGGGGGATCGCATGAGGATCACCAGCACCAGACGTAGGACCTGGTCGATCGCGCTGGCGATCGCGCTGGCGACCGTCTGTCTCGCGGCGGCGCTCGGCGCGAGCGCGGCGCTCGGCCGAGAGGAGACGCCGACGCCAGCCGCAGGCGAGGGCAAGGTCGTCGTCAAGATCGGCTGGATGGAGGAGATCGACAGCCTCAACCCGCTCATCGGCTGGACCGAGAACGCCTACGAGGTCTACGTCAACGAGTACCTGCTCATGGTCGGCCGCGACTGGAACACCCTGGAGCCCACCGACACCGGCATCGCCAAGAGCTGGGAGGTCTCGGACGACGGGCTCGTCTGGACGTTCCACATGAACGAGGGCCTGACCTGGCACGACGGCGAGGAGGTCACGGCCGACGACGCCGCCTTCTCCTACAACTTCATCATCGAGAACCAGATCGCCAACTTCATCACCTTCCTCGCCGGCGTCGATCGCGCGGAGGTGGTCGACAAGTACACCTACAGGGTCTTCTGCAAGCATCCGGTCGCCAACATGCTCACCGTGTGGCTTGTATGCCTGCCCGAGCACGTCTTCGGCGAGATGAGCGCCAAGGAGGCGACGGTCACGTTCGAGAACGACCCGCCGTGCGTCGGGAACGGGCCGTGGCAGGTCGTCGAGTGGAAGCGCGACGACTACCTGCGCATGGCGGCCAACCCGGACTTCACCCTCGGCGCGCCCGAGGCGGACGAGCTCCTGTTCGTCGTCTACCAGAACGGCGACACGATGGTCCAGGACTTCCTGGCCGGCGACCTCGACGCCATCTACATGTTCCCTCCCGCGCAGTTCGACAAGGTCAAGCGAACCGAGGGCGTCGAGGCGCTCGAGTACCTCTTCTGGAACTGGGACTACATCGGGTTCAACTGCTACGAGGGCGAGTCCGGCGGGCACCCGGCGCTGCGTGACCCGCAGTTCCGCAGCGCCCTCGAGTACGCGATCGACCGCGAGAGGATCGTCGAGAACGCCTACGGCGGTCGCGCGATACCAGGCTACACGTTCTTGCCGCCCGGCGGCTGGAGCGACCCGGACTTCGCCTGGGCGCCCGACGAGAGCGAGGCCCGGAACCACGATCCGGGCATGGCCAACCAGATGCTCGACGACGCCGGGTACCCCGACACGGACGGCGACGGCGTGCGCGAGTACGAGGGCAAACCGATCGAGCTGCGTCTGTGGGCTGAGTCGGGGTCGCCGGAGGCGGCGCGGGCCTGCAAGCAGATCACGGGCTGGTGGGAGGCCGTCGGCATCGATGTGACCTTCACCGTCGAGGACCAGGGGGTCTACTTCGACAGCATCTGGGGGTACAAGGGCGACACGTTCTACCCCGACTTCGACGCCTACTACTGGCTCTGGGACGGGTACTTCGACCCCGGCCAGACGCTGACGTGCTTCACCCCGGCGCAGATCGAGGGCTGGAACGAGTTCTCGTGGGTCAACGAAGAGTACGGTCGCCTCGACGAGCTGCAGGCGAAGGAGATGGACGCCGACCGGCGCGCCCAGTACATCCACCAGATGCAGCAGGTCATGTACGGTGACGCCCCGTGTATCGTGACCGTCCATCCGTACAAGCTGCAGGCCTACCGCACATCGACCTGGGACGGCTGGGAGCTGACCGGCAACGGGGGCAAGGACGGGCCGGAGTTCGCCTTCCGCAGCGCGACCATGCCATGGGCCTACTCCGACCTGACGCCCAGGGTGGCCGAGGAGGAGGAGTCCAGTCTTGCGCCGTGGGTCGGCATCATCGTCGCGATCGTGGTGGTCGTCGGCATCGCCGTTTGGCTGATCGCGAGGCGCGGACGCGGCGGCCCGGCGATGGAGGAGTGAGCCCCCGCAGAGCCGCTCGTCATCGGCGTCCTCGTCGAGCTCGAGCGCATCCTCACCGGTGCTGGCCGCCGCCACCCGCGCCTGCGCGCGCATCGGCAGTCTGGGCGGCACTGACAGCATGACTGCTCGTTTTGTACACTCTCAGAGAGCCCAGGGTGGCGAGGCTTGTTCCGTGATCCGGCCTCGCCAAGAGGGGAGGACCTGCGAAGATAGCGACCAGATGCGAGCCATGTGAGGGGAGGGTGGGCCGCGGGACCCGGCCGGGGCGGCGTGCGGAGATGCCGGCCGGTCAGCGGGGGCGCCTGTCGCCCGAAGAGGAGACCATGACCACGAGGGAGGGACCATGATCATCAGGTGCCAGGGAGTGTGGCGAGCGGCCCTGCTCGTCGCCGCTGCAGCGGCGACCTTGGTCGTGATGGGCGGCCTGTTCTCACCGCCGGCGAGCGCGACTAGCGCTTCACCAGCCTCCGAGAAGGTGACGTTCAAGATCGGCTTCATGGAGCCGCCCGACAGTATGAACCCATTCATCGGCTGGCAAGACATCGTCTACGAGTTCTACGTCCTCGAGTACCTGAAACTCGCGGGGCGCGACGTCGAGACGATGCAGCCGACACCCGGCCAGGGCGCACTGGAGAGCTGGGATGTCTCGGCCGACGGCCTCACCTGGACCTGCCACCTCAATGAGGGCCTCACCTGGAGCGACGGTGAGCCGGTGACGGCCGAGGACGTCGCCTTCACCATCAACTACATCATCGACAACGACATGTCGGCGTTCACCACGGCGACCCAGGACATCGAGAGGGCCGTCGTCGTCGACCCCTCCACGGTGCAGATCATCTGCTCGCAGCCCAAAGCGAACCTGCTGGGGGTGACGTTCTACGTGTTGCCCGAGCACATCTGGTCCAAGATCTCGCCGGAAGACGCCGCCAAGACGTTCGAAAACCCGCCGCCGGTGATCGGCGCCGGGCCCTTCCAGGTCGTCGAGTGGAAGCGCAACGACTACGTGCGCCTGGCCGCCAACAAGGACTTCCACATCGGGTCCGTCGGGCCGGCGAAGATCGACGAACTGCTCTTCGTGGAGTACCAGAGCGCGGACACGATGGTCCAGGACCTCAGGGCCGGCGACCTCGACGGCGTCTTCGGGGTTCCACCCGCCCAGGTCAAGTCGCTCGAGAACACGCCCGGCGTCGAGACCGCGAAGTACACCTGGTACAACTGGGACTACGTGGGCTTCAACTGCTACACGGGCAAGTCGCGCGGCAATCCGGTGCTGCTCGACCGGCGTTTCCGCGTCGCCCTGGAGTACGCCATCGACCGCGAGCGCATCGTGGACATCGCTTTCGACGGTTACGCGATCCCCGGGTACACGTTCCTGCCGCCCGGCCAATACAAGGACCCCGACTACAGCTGGCAACCGCCCGACGGGGTGCGGCGTGACTTCGACCTCGCCCAGGCCGCCCAGCTGCTCGATGAGGCCGGCTACGAGATGGGGCCGGACGGCATCCGCCTCGACGAACGCGGCAAGCCCATCGTGCTGCGCCTGTGGTCAGACAACAGCCATCCGGAACACCAGACCGCCGCCAAGCTCATCGCCGGCTGGTTCAGCGAGGTCGGCGTGGGCACCAAGCTGTCGGTCCTGGACTCAGGCGTCTACTACGACGCCATCTGGAACTACGAGGGCGACACCTTCGTGCCCGACTTCGACATGTACCTCTGGTCCTGGGACGGCTACGTCGAAGCCGGCCAGAACTACACCTGCTTCACGACCCCCCAGATCGAGAACAACAACGAGTTCGCCTGGTCGAACAAGGAGTTCGACGGCCTCGACGCGGTGCAGATGACGACACTCGACCCCGACCAGCGGGCCGAGGTCATCAGGCAGCAACAACAGGTGATGTACGAGGACTCCCCCTGCATCGTGTTCGCCCACGCCTACAGGCTGGAGGCCTTCCGCACCGACAAGTGGACGGGCTGGCAGCGCGCCGGCTCCGGTGAGGGTCCCGCTTTCTACGCCGGCGCCCCCCTCATCTACCAGAACCTGGAGCCCAGGACTGCAACCACGAGTGAGGGCGGCCTGAGCTCGACCTGGATCGTCGTCGTGGTGGTCGGCGCCATCGCCGCTGCGGTGGTCGCGATACTCCTGGTGCTCCGCGGCAGGCGCCGCCGGGCAGAGGAGGTATAGGCGGCTCAGGGCCGCTCATCCTGACTTCGGCTGAAGATGGGCTCCAGTGACGCTATGGGCTCCCTGGCAGCCTGAAGTCGTGTCGCTGGAGGTCGAGGACCTCTCCGCCACAGACAATCTGGTGATGGTCAGCGCCGCGACCGAGGCGAGTAGTCTTGCCAACCCACCTATCGTCGCGGGAGGCGCCTCACGTACGCTCCCTGACAGGACCAGGTGTCCCTCGCCACACGGTGCCTGGCAGACGAGTGCGTGTGCATGCTGGTGTTCGGGACGACCGGGCGGCGCATCGAGGCGACTCGCCCCGTTCTCCGCGCTTGAGGAGTCACCGGTCCAACTGGCGGTCGCGACAGTGTAGTCAAGCGCTTCGCATGCAGCCGCGGCCGTCGCCCGGAGAACCTCTGAGCTCGTCGAAGCATTGCAGACGGCGCCGAGCGTTGCAGTCATCCGGTCGAGAGCGACGTCGAAACGCTCCGCCTCCACACCGCTGCGTCGCACTGCACCGACAGCCCTGGCGTTCTGTAGCCCGACGGAAGCAGCAGAGGCAAGTGCGCGCACCACGCGCAGTTCCTGACGCGAGAATCGCCGCTCTCGCTTGCGGTCGATCAGCTCCAGCAGTCCGATCGAGCCACCGCTGTTGGCGAGTGGCGCTATCAGGAGACACCTGATGTCCCAGCGGCGCATCGATGCGATCTCATCGGGGTCCGCGGCCGGGTCGCTCATGTTGACGACAACGGTTTCCTGGTTGAAGAGCACTCTGCCCGTCAGAGGGAACTCGCGTATGTTGTAGGAGGGAACGTCGGGCAACCGGTATCCTGAGTTGTCGAACTCGGCAAGACAGCGAACGACGCGAGTCTCCTGGTCGAACTCGGAGATCAGGCAGGCCTGGCAGTCGAGCAGTCCAGTGCCTTGGCGCGCGATCTCCCCAAGCAGTTCGGAGAGGTCGAGTTGGCTGGCCAGTCGGACCGTCATGTCGACGAGCGTTTCCAGCTCGCGTTCACGCGCAAGCCTCGCGTCGGGTAGTCGCGCAGCGTTTCCGCGGCCGAGCAACTCCTCGACATCCTCCTGTCGGAAGCGCCGGTGACCGCCTGCTGTGCGTACGCACGGCAAGATGCCCGATCCCGACCATCGCCGGATCGTGTGTGGAGCGACTCCGAGTCGACGAGCCGCCGCCTGTGTGCCGAGGTACATATGTGCAGTAGATACCGAGGACCCTTCCAGCTGTCAACTTCGCGCGCTCTTGCGAAGCGCGCAGAATCAGTATTGTCGACTGATTCGAGCTCGCGGGCTCTCACGAGACGACCTAGGATGCGTGGTGTGGTGCTCGTCCCGAGCACCGAGAGGTCTTGCGGACCGGGTGTCTCTTGAGCCTGCTCTCCTCGCGGAGACGCACAAACATGACGAGCGGGCGCAGGCAACGCCAAGCCGTAGTGTCGGACGATGCTCCTCGTGCCCCGAGAGACCGCATCTGAAGACCGGTCGCAAGATGCCAGTTGAGGATCTCAAGGGAGGTTTGGCTGTGAGCAAGCCCCGGCTCGCTCTGTTGTCCAGCGAGGACAAGGCCTTTCTACACGAGGGCGTCTTGGAGGTCCTTGAGGAGGTCGGAATCGCTTTCAACTCCTCCAGGGCCCTCGACGTCTTGGCGGCTGCGGATGTGCCCGTGGATCGCGACAGGCTTTCTGCCCGGATTCCGCGCGAGCTCGTTGAGGCGAGTCTGGCGATGGTGCCGCAACAAGTCCTGCTTGCCGGCCGCAAGCCGGAGAATGACATCCGCCTGGGCGAGCCGGCGGCGCCGCCGGCTTTCATAGCCGATGGGTCAGCCACGTATGTCCTCGACGACGCCAGCGGGAGGCTGCGTGAGGGGACGCTCGCGGACTTGCGACGCTTCTACCGGCTCCAGGACGCACTACCGGAGGTCGACGCGACCTGGAGCACCGTCTCGCCGCGTGATCTCGACCCGAGGACGTCGCTTCTCGAGATCGTCAAGGCCGCCTTCTCCGAGTCCACGAAGCATACGCAGGACGGGGTCAGGCGACCGGAGCTCGTCTCTCCCCTCATAGACATACTGGAAGCGGTATCCGGAGCGCCACTCGCGGAGCGTCCCCTCTTCTCGGCGATCGACTGCACCATAGCGCCGCTGCAGCACGACCCTCGAATGACGGACGCTTGTCTGGACCTGGTGGCCCACAAGGTGCCGATCGTCGTCATGCCGATGCCCCTGAGCGGCACAACGGCCCCCATGAGCCTCTCCGGTACTTGCATGATCCACCTGGCCGAGCTTCTCTCGGCCGTGGTCCTCTTCCAGTTGAGATCGCCGGGATGCCCTCTCGTTGCCTCGACTGCGGCGACCGTGGCAGACATGCGCACCGGGAGCTACCTGTGCGCAGGGCCGGAGAAGGCACTGCTCAACCTGGCCCTGACCGAGATGTGCAAGCACTACCGGCTGCCCACCGAGGCAGACGGAGTCGGCTCTGATGCCAAGACGGCCGACTTCCAGGCGGGAGCCGAAGGCATGGCGACAGGCCTCTTCGCAGCGCTGGCCGGAGCCGACGCCATCCTTGCCTTCGGGTGCCTGGGCGGAGCCGAGGTCACAAGTCTCGCCAAGGTGATGCTCGATTGCGACACCGTGCGGACGATCGAGAAGACGCTTCAAGAGACCAGCGTTCATGCCGACTCGACCGTTCTCGACGATATTCGGGACGTGGGCATCGGTGGTCACTACCTCGGAAGCAAGAGCACTCGCCGCCTGGTGCATGATGGGCAGTCGTTCCAGTCTCGCCTGTTCCGCCGCGGATCGCCCGGGACGAGCGTCCCTCCCAGCATCGCCCTCGAAGCTGCCGAGCGTGCTGAGCAGATCATCACCGCGCACCAGCCTGAACCCCTGGACGACGACGTCACCGCATACATCGACGGGATCATCAGGGACTTCTCGCTGCTGGACGCGGACTGAGACGAAGGATCCCGGGAGGAGAGGAGGCAAGGTGTCGACCACGACCAAGGACCGAACGGCCGCCGGCCTGCGGGAAGCGAGTGCACGCGCGGTTCAGGACGCTCTCTCCACGCCCTTCTGGCTCGACAGCCCCGCTGCACCCGAGCCCCACGCTCCACTTGAGGGAGACCAGGAGTGCGAGCTCGCCGTGGTCGGTGGCGGCTACACCGGGCTGTGGGCGGCCCTGCTCGCCAAGGAGCGCGATCCTTCTGCCGATGTCCTGCTCGTCGAAGCCGGCCGCATCGGGTGGCAGGCGTCCGGTCGCAACGGCGGGTTCTGCCTGTCGAGCCTCACGCATGGGGCCTCGCACGGCCGCCGGCTCTTCCCGAACGAGAACGACAGGCTCGACCAGCTGGGCGTGGCCAATCTCGACGAGATCGAGCGAGCGGTGGCCAGGTACGGCATCGACTGCGGGTGGGAGCGCACCGGCGACATCGAAGTGGCCACCTCGCTGTGGGAGCTCGCCGCGCTGGAGGAGAGTCGCGCGAACGGGGAGCAGCTGGGGCAGCGCCTCGAGTGGCTCGACCGCGAAGCCGTTCGTGCGGAGATAGACTCGCCGACCTTCCTCGCCGGGTTGTGGCTCAAGAACGTGGCTTTCGTCGACCCGGCGCGACTCGCGTGGGGCCTTGCCCGAGCCTGCCGCGAGCTGGGCGTGCGCATCTACGAGCACACGCCGGCCGGCGACCTGCGGCGCGCCGGGCCGGCTGTCGCCTTCACCACGCCCAGCGGCATGGTACGAGCTCGGGGCGTGGTGCTGGCGACGAACGCCTTCCCGCCGCTGCTGCGCAGCCTGAAGAAGCAGGTCGTGCCGATCTACGACTACACGATCGTCAGCGAGCCGCTGTCGGAAGAGCAGCGCGAGGCCATCGGCTGGCGACGACGGCAGGGGTTCTCGGACGGCGAACGGAGCCAGTTCCACTACGCCCGCCTGACCCACGACGATCGCATCCTGTGGGGCGGCTACGACGCGATCTACCACTACGGCAGCCGCATCCGGCCGGAGTTCGAGCAGCGACCCGCGACGTTCACCACGCTCGCCGAGCACTTCTTCGTCACGTTTCCGCAGCTCGAGGGTCTGCGCTTCACCCATGCCTGGGGTGGAGTGATCGACACGTGCACCAGGCTCTGCCTCTTCTTCGGCTCCGCGATGGGAGGCCGCGTGGCGTATGCGCTCGGCTACACCGGCAACGGCGTCGCCTCGTCCCGCTTCGGGGCTCAAGTGGCTCTCGAGCTGCTTGGCGAGGGCCCCTCGCCGCTCACCGAGCTCGCCTTCGTGCGCTCCAAGCCGATCCCCTGGCCGCCGGAGCCCCTGCGCTCCGCCGCCATCGAGCTCTCGCGACGGTCTCTCGCCCACGCCGACAGCCACGACGGGCGCAGGAACCTCTGGCTGCGCGTGCTCGACCGCATGGGCCTCGGCTTCGGCTCGTAGGGGAGGGGTGGAGGGAGTCGATCCTGAGGGCAGGGCTGCGCACGAGCTTCCTCGGCGAGGCGGAGCGCGACGGGCTGCACAGTCAGACGCTGACCGCAGGACGAACAGGTACGTGACGAGCGGATCGGAGGCGTTATGACGACCATCGAGGTCCTCACAGCCGAGCAGCGAGCGCAGGTGCACGAGCGTACTCTGCACGTGCTCGAGCACACCGGCATGCGCGTCGACAGCGACGAGGGGCGACGCATCCTGAGGGATGCCGGCGCCCTCGTCGACGAGGCGACGCGCATCGTCCGATTCCCGTCCGCCCTGGTCGAGGAATCGCTGAAGCTGGCGCCGAGGCGCTTCTCGCTGGGTGGTCGTCGGCCTGGGTGGAGCATCCCGCTCAACGCCGGCGAGTCGACGCTCTGTCTCGACGGCGGGCCGACGCTGGTGCTGGACCGGCAGACCGGCGAGCGCCGCCGCAGCACGCACGTCGACTGGCTCGAGGCGACACGGCTCTGCGACGCCCTCGAGGAGATCGGCATGTGGTGGAGCCCGGTGGAGGGCAAGGTGCTGGGCGATACGCCCGCTGACTGGGTGAGCGCCATGACGGAGACGTTGCGCAACTTCTCACGGCACGTGAACGACTCGTTCGAGGACGCGGCGCTCGCGCCGTGGACCCTCGAGGTGCTGGAGACCGTCTTCGGCGGCCGCAGTGAGATCCGCCGCCTTCATCCCTACTCCTTCCTGATCTGCCCGGTCTCGCCGCTCGTGCTCGAGCGCTGGCAGATCGACGCCTGGCTGGCCCTGCGCGGCTACGACATCCCGGTGGCAGTCATGCCCATGCCGATCATGGGCGCCACGGCGCCCGGCAGCCTGCTCGCCACGGTGCTGGTGGGCAACTGCGAGACGATCGGCACGCTCTGCCTGGTCGAGGCCGCCGAGCCCGGGGTGCCGTTCATCCACGCGCCGACGCTGGCCACGATGGACCCGCGCAGCGGCCGGGTGGCCGGCGGTGCGCCGCACGCCGCCCTGAACACCGCGGGTGTCGAGATGGCCCGCTTCTACGGCCTGCCGGCGATGGGCAGCGGGCCAAGCACTGACGCCTATGCGCCGGGCATCCAGGCCGCCTACGAGAAGACGATCGGCACGGCGTTCGGCTGTCTCGCCTGGCCCGACATCCTGGTCGGCCCCGGCTCACTGGCCGCATCCACCATCTTCAGCTTCGAACAGACCCTCATCGACGTGGAACTCTGGCGCCTCTTCCGCAAGACGCGCGAAGGTATCGCCGTGCAGGAGGATCGCTGGCTCAGCGACGTGCTCGAGCGCGTCGGCCCGGGCGGGCAGTTCCTCGGCGAAGCGTCGACGCGGCGCAACGTGCGCGGCGGTGAGTGGCTGCTGCCCCAGCTCGGCGCGCACGAGACCTACGAGTCCTGGGCCGCCGCCGGAGCCCCCGACATCCTGGAGGAAGCGCGCGCGCGGGTGGAGGACATCCTCGCCCGTCACGAGCCGCCCGCCCTCGGCGAAGACGTGGAGCACGCGCTCGAGAAGCTGTGCACCAGAGCCATGGGCGCCGCCACGTGAGGCGGCCTGTGACGGCGGTCGCGGTGCATGGCGGCCCTCGCAGAGGAAGCGCGGCAGCGCTGCGCTGCTGAGAACCCGATCGCCAAGGAGTCGACCACGATGACCCCGCCACTGATACGCCTTCTCTCCGACGAAGAGCGCGCCGTACTGCACGAGCAGACGCTCACCGTGCTGGAAGAGGTGGGCGTCGCCTACAACACGCCCATGGCCATGGACGTGCTCGAGGGGACGGGCGCGATCCTCGATCGCGACCGTCTCACGGCGCGGCTGCCGCGCGAACTCGTCGCGCGTTGTCTGGAGACCGCGCCGCGCACGGTGCTGCTCGCGGCGCGCGACTCGGCCAACGACGTGTGGCTGGGCGACGGCAGTCTGACGTTCACGAGCGACGGCACCGCCACGTATGTGGTCGACGACGCGACCGGCGAGCGCCGCGAGGGCGGCGCCGACGACCTGCGCACCCTCATGCGGCTGTTCGACGCCCTGCCCAACGTCGACTACGTCTGGCCGTCGATCTCAGCCCGCGACCTCGATCCGCTGACCGCCAACCTCGAGATCGAGGCGATCTCGTTCCGCTCGTGTGCCCTGCACGTGCAGGACGAGGTGCGCGCACTCGAGTACGTGGCGCCGCTGCTCGAGATGTTCGCCGCCGTGGCCGGCGCGCCGGTCGCCGAGCGACCGGTCTTCTCGACCATCAACTGCACGATCGCCCCTCTGGGCCACGACGGCGCCATGACGGAGGCGAGCATCGCCCTGGCGCGTGCCGGCGTGCCCATCGCGCTCATGCCCATGCCCCTGATGGGCACCACGGCGCCGATCACGGTCGCCGGGGTCACCGTCATGTGCATGGCCGAGATGCTCTCGGCGGTCGTCCTCTTCCAGACCGCGGCGCCGGGCTGCCCGCTGATCGCCTCGCCGGAGCCGGACTCCGCCGACCTGCGCAGCGGGCTCTACGTGTGCGCCTCGCCCGAGGGCAGAGCCGCGACACTGGCCTGCATCGAGATGTCGAAGCAGCACTACGGCCTGCCCACCCAGGGCGGAGGGTTCGACGGCGACGCCAAGGCCCCCGACTACCAGAGCGGCATCGAGGGAGCCGACGTCCTCCTCGATGTGCTGGTGGGCGCCGACTCGAGTGTCGGAGTGGGCTGCTTCGACGGCGCGCAGGCCGTCAGCCTGGCCACGGCCGTCCTGCACAACGACGCCGCCGGCGTGGTCAAGGAAGAACTGCGGCGGCTGTCGTTGCCGTTGGACGCAGACAGCTGCCTCATCGACGACATCCGCGCCGTGGGGCCGGGCGGGCACTTCATGGGGCAGCGCAGCACTCGCCGGCACGGGCATGAAGTCTGGCAGCCGAGCGTCATGCGCCGCGGCACGTTCGACGCGGCTCAGGGCCGCACGCTGGTCCAGGATGCGCTCGAACGGGCGCATGAGCTCCTGGCGACGCATGAGGTGAAGCCGCTGCCCGACGACGTCGATCGTCACCTCGACGAGGTGATCGCCGACTACCGGCGACTGACGGTCGACGAGGCGTAGGCCGAGGTAGTCGTGCCCCAGATCGCCGCCAGGGCGAGAGCGGATAGACCGGCCGACCGGGGGTCAACCTCCATGGGAGGACCAATGAGCACCGCAGCACCTGGTAGCGCCGCCACACCACGCGACGTCGATCCCGCCTGGCCGCAGCGCGCCCTCGACGACATCTCCCCGACGCCGTTCTGGCTCGACTCGCCGCTGGCGCCGCCGGCCGAGCCGCCGCTCACCGGCTCGGTCGCCTGCGACCTCGCCGTGGTCGGCGGCGGCTACACCGGCCTGTGGGCGGCGCTGCTGGCCAAGGAGCGCGATCCTTCGCTCGACGTCGTCGTGGTCGAGGCCGGTCGCGTCGGCTGGCAAGCCTCGGGCCGCAACGGCGGCTTCTGCATGGCCTCGCTCACGCACGGGCTCGACAACAACCTTTCGCGCTGGCCGAACGACCTCGAGCGCCTCACGCAGGCCGGCATCGCCAATCTCGACGAGATGCGGGCCGACGTCGAGCGTCACGGCATCGTCTGCGACTGGCGCGACTGCGGTGAGGTGCACCTCGCCACCGAGCCCTGGCAGGTCGAGAACCTCAAGGAAGAGATCGAGCTGGCCGCACGCGCCGGCGCGGACTACGAGTACCTCGACGGGGAGGCCGTTCGTGCCGAGGTCGACTCCCCCAGCTTTCTGGCCGGCGTCTGGAACCACGACGTCGCGATGCTCGACCCGGCGCGCTTGGCCTGGGGCCTGGCGCGCGCCTGCCGCCAGAAGGGCGTGCGCATCCACGAGGGCACGCCGGCGACCGCGTTGCGTCGCGCCGGCTCCGGCGTCGCACTCGAGACCCCGGCCGGCCAGGTGCGGGCCCGTCAGGTGATGCTGGCCGGCAACGCCTTCCCGGCGCTGCTCAAACGCCTGCGGCCCTACACGATCCCCATCTACGACTACGCGCTCATGACCGGGCCGCTCAGCGCCGAGCAGCTCGCTTCCGTGGGCTGGAAGAACCGTCAGGGCCTCGGCGACGGCGGCCACTTCTTCCACTACTTCCGCATCAGCGAAGACGACCGCATCCTCTGGGGCGGCTGGGATGCCGTCTATCACTGGCGCAACGGTATCCGGGCTGAGTTCGACCAGCGGCGTAGGACCTTCGAGCTGCTCAGCCGTCACTTCTTCGCCACGTTCCCGCAGCTCCAGGGCCTGCGCTTCACGCACGGCTGGGGCGGGGTGATCGACGTCTGTTCGCGCGTCAGCCCGTTCTTCGGCGCCGCTTGGGGCGGGCGAGTCGCCTATGCGCTGGGGTTCACCGGGGGGGGTGTCGGGCCGGCGCGTTTCGGCGCCAACGTCTGCCTCGACCTGCTGGCCGGCGAGCAGACGGAGCGCACAGCGCTGCCGATCGTGGGCAGCAAGCCGGTCCCCTGGCCGCCCGAACCGCTGCGTGCAGGCGTCATCGCGATGACGCAGCGCTCGATGCACAAGGCGCAGGACAACGGCGGCGAGCCGGACGTGTGGCTGCGCACGCTCGAGAAGTTCAAGCTCGGCTTCGACAGCTAGGTGGAAGCTGCTCGTCGCCCTTCACGCCGGGCACGCAGGCCGGCATTCCTGTTGACAATCCGCGCGCCCAACGCATGGTGGTGACAGCGAGCCCGGGTCGGCGGAGATCCACGGCCGAAGGAGAGTGGTCATGGGTACGAGTACGAGACTGATGACAAGGATGGGTGACGGGACGGCCGTCGAGATGACGCGCGAGGAGCTGCGCGCCGACATCGAGGACGGCATCGCCGCGGCGGTGAAGCGCGCCAAGGTGCCGCCGCTCGACGACGACGAGGCCGCTCACCTGCTCGAGATCTTCGCCTCACAGGAACGCATCACCGGCGTGCCGGTCGGCGACGAGGTCGTGCACTCATGTGACGGCTCCAATTCGATGCGCGCGTCTCGGATCGACTCCCTGACCGAGTCCGAGGAGGGGGGCAGCGACCTCTGCGAACTGCAGCAGCAGGACTACTCCTACAAGGCCGTCAAGACGGTCGTCCCCAGCGAGCAGCGTCTCATGCAGGAGGCGCAGTACCGCCTCACGATTCCCGTGCAGTACGGGGCCCAGGCCGACCTGGGACGCTACTCGAAGCCCGACGGGCCGTGCCCCAACTGGTCGCAGCTCCTGCCCGCGGGCCGCATCGACGAGGCCCGCGCCGCGCAGGAGGAGGCGGCGGCCGAGTCCGAAGAGGACATGTTCCGCATCGGCCAGGCGATGTGGGAGGCCGGCGCCGATGGCATGAACTTCGATACCTCCGGCGCCGCCGGCGACGCGGACTTCCTCGCCGTGCTCAAGGCGGTGCGCCGACTGCGCGACGCCTGCCCCGACATGAGCATCGAGCTCGGCATGGCCTCGGAGTTCGTGCTCGGCATGCACGGCGAGCTCGAGTGGGAGGGCGTCAGGCTGGCCGGCGTGTGGCCGGTCGAGCAGTTGCGCCTGGCTGAGCAGGCCGGCGCGACGATCTTCGGCCCGGCCGTGAACGTGAACACCGGCCGCAGCGTGGCCTGGAACGTCGCGCGGGCGATCGCCATCATCAAGCCCTGCATGGACGTGGCCGAGATCCCCGTGCATCCCAATGTCGGCATGGGGGTCTGCGGCGTGCCGATGCACCCCTTCCCGCCGGTCGACGCCGTCTCGAGGGTCTCGCGCGCCTTCATCGAGATCCTGCGCGCGGACGGCTTGTAGCTGGGCTCCGGCGATGGCCTGGGCGCGCACAAGGCGCACATGCTTGCCTCGGGGATGAACGGGATGCGCACCGCCGGAGACCTGGTGATGCGTTTGCAGATGACCCGTGGCATGCGGCTCAGGGAAGCGAAGGCGTACGTCGCCGACAAGCTCGGCGTCTCGGTGCGCGACCTCTCCGACGGCGTGATCATGCAGGACGTGCGCAGCGAGTTCGGCATCGGCCGCCTCACCGAGCTCGAGAACGAGTGCGTCGGCGAGCCGACGGCGATGGAGGCGAAGTTCAACATCGCCGAGCTGCTCGACCTGCCGATCAACTGCGTCGATCGGTTCCGCGATCGGGTGCCCTCGCTTGCGGGCGAGCGGGGGACCAAGGAGGGAGCGTCATGATCCCGAAGGCGAGTGGCGGTGCAGGCGTCGGCGCGGGCGATCGCGGCGACACGGGGAGCGG
>Ga0172371_10007393_pt1 | contig 15684 bp, 11 predicted proteins | sample Lak12m_FD_114543 | JGI IMG/M metagenome (GOLD analysis project Ga0172371, IMG submission 114543) | Freshwater microbial communities from Kabuno Bay, South-Kivu, Congo - kab_022012_12m | ecosystem: Environmental > Aquatic > Freshwater > Lake | place: Democratic Republic of the Congo: South-Kivu... | reverse complement strand
GGCTGGGAGCTGCCGCTGAACGCGGGCTGCTTCACGCTGCTCGCCGACGGCGGTGCGACCAGGGTGTACCACACGGCTCTCGACGAGCTGCGCGAGCCGACGCATCAGGACTGGGTCGACTCGACGCGCCTGCAGGACGCCATCGACGAGATCGGGCTCTACTGGTCGATGGTCGAGTCCGGCAGGGCCGTCATGGAGACGGCAGACTACCTCGACTACTTCGCCGACCTCTTCCGCCTGTTCACCAAGCACGCACAGGACTCGTTCGACACGCCGGAGGCGGCACACGCACTCCTCGAGGTACTCGACGTGGTGTTCGGCGGTCGCGACGAGGTCCGCCGCCGGCATCCGTTCTCGTTCCTCATCACGCCGGCTTCGCCGCTCGTCATCGAGGGACCGCACACCGACGCCTGGCTGCAACTGCGCGGCTGGGACATCCCGGTGGCGGTGATGCCGATGCCGCTCATGGGCGCGACCGCTCCCGGCAGCCTGATCGCGACGCTGGTGACGGCCAACGCCGAGACGCTCGGCACGCTCTGCCTGATCCAGGCGGCGGAGCCGGGCACCCCGTTCATCTACGCGCCGGTGACCGCCGTCATGGAGCCGCGGACCGGCCGCTACTTCGCCGGCGCCATCGAGGGTGCCGTCCTCAACGCCGGCGCGACCGAGATGGCGCGCTGGTACCGGTTGCCGGTGGAGTCGTCCGGCGGCGGCACCGACCAGTATGTACCCGGTGTACAGGCGGCCTACGAGAAGGCGGCCACGTCGCTCCTGGCGTCGCTGGCGTGGCCGGACATCCTCGTCGGCCCCGGTCTGCTGGCCGGCGCCACGGTGTACAACATGGAGCAGCTCATCATCGACGTCGAGGTCTACCGGCTCTGCCGTCGCGCCATGGACGGCGTCGCCTCCGACGACGGACACTGGCTGACGGACGTGATGGAGAAGGTGGGCCCGGGCGGGACGTTCCTCGGCCAGGCTTCCACGCGACGCAACGTCCGTGACGGTGAGTGGTACCTGCCGCAGCTCGGCTTCCGCGACTCGTGGGAGGCCTGGGGAACGGCCGGCCGCCCCGACATCCTCGCGGAAGCTCGCCAGAAGGCGGAGGACCTGCTCGCCACCCACGCGCCGGCGCCGCTCGGCGACGATGCGGAGCGCGAGCTGGAGACGCTGGCCCGGCGGGCACGCTCCCGTTGAGCGCACCGCGTTCCTGCACGGCCACCGGTCCCGCGCCAGTGGGAGGACATGTGGCGCGTGAGGAGGCGGTACGCTGGACGCGCGGGTGGCTGCCGCGAGTCGCCACGATTGGTAGCATTCAATGCCGACTCAGGCTGCTGCTTTCGCACAGCCACTGTCTTCTGGCTTCGAAATACACAGGGGAGGCTCTATGACGAACGGTTCCACTGCCGCCGTCGGCCTCAAGCGCGTCAAGATGCGCATGATCACCGCTGTGGCGGTCATGTTCACGCTCACGTGCTCGGGGTCGTTCGGCATGGAGGACATCATCGGCTCCTCGGGCCCCGGGCTCACGCTGCTGATGCTCCTCGTGCTGCCCTTCTTCTGGGCGCTACCGATGGCCCTCACGTCCGCGGAGCTCGGCTCCGCCCTGCCGGAAGAAGGCGGCTTCTACCGCTGGGTCCGCCGGGGCATGGGCGAGTTCTGGGGCTTCCAGGCCGGCTGGTGGTGGCAGCTCTCCCTCTACGTCGACACCGCCGTGTACGTGGCGCTCACCCTCGACTACGTGGCGGGCTGGTTCGACATGCCCGGCTGGGTACGCTGGCTCATCGGCTTCGTCATCATCCTGATCTTCGCGTACGTCAACATCCGCGGCATCGACATCACCGGCTGGGTGCTCACCGTCATCCAGGTGATCGTCATCGTCCCGTTCGTGACGCTGGTGATCCTGGGCTTCGCCAAGGCCCAGGTGAATCCGTTCAGCCCGTTCATCGCCGAAGGTGAGTCGTTCTGGGGCGCCATGGGTCTGGGGCTCGCGGTCGCGATGTGGATGTACTCCGGCTACGAGTCGATGTCCCAGTTGGCCGGTGAGATCGAGCGCCCGCAGCACGTCATCCCGCGGGCGCTGCTCATCAACATGGGCCTTGTCATCGCCTTCTACGTGCTCACCACGGCGGCCGGCTACGCCGCGGTCGGTGACTGGGCCAACTGGAACACCGAGGGCACCAGCACCTCGATCGACTTCATCGAGGCGGGCAGGGTGGTCGGCGGCGGCGCCGTGGCAGGATTGCTGATCGCCGCACTTATCGCCGGCAACCTGGGCCTGTTCACCGGGTATCTGGCGACCGGTTCGCGACCGGCCTATGTCCTGTCCAAGGACAAGCTGTTCTTCCGCTGGTTCGGGAAAGAGCACCCGAAGTACGGTACGCCGTACCGCTCCATCCTGTTCATGGCGCTGCTCAACTCGGTGCTCATCCTCGGATCGTTCCAGTTCCTGATCGTCATCGACGTCTTCCTGCTCATGTTCGCGTACATGACGATCCTCACCGCCATGGTCGTACTGCGCGTCAAGGAGCCCGATCTGGATCGGCGCTTCCGGATCCCACTGCCCACCTGGGCGCTGGCGCTCTGGTTCGTGCCGTTCTTCGGCATCGCCATCGTGGCGCTGGTCACCAACGGCTGGGCCTATTTCGTCGGCGGCTGCGTCGGCGTGCTCAGCGGCCCGGTGGCGTACCTCCTCTTCAAGAGCAAGTACCACGGCGTCGAGCTGCCGGACACGCTCACCGTCTCCAGGGATGCGGCCGGCGCTCTACCCACCACCGCCGCTGAGGAGGTGTGAGCCATGCGTAAGACAGCGATGGTCCTGGCCTGGCTCGCCGGCCTCTGCATCCTGGGCATCGGTATCTGGCTGCTCGTCTCCCAGCCGTCGATCGAGAAGGACTGGCTCGGCGTGTGGGTCGAGGAGATGGAGATCGGCTCGCCGTTCGACATGGGCGGCGCGGCCACCATCACCGGCATCATCGCGCTGGCGATCGCCGGGCTCACCATCATCGGCGCCCTGCTTATTCCCACGCGGTTCGTCGTGGCGGGCATCATGATCGTGGTGCTGGACATGCTGGCGTGCCTCGGCGTGGCGATGAGCCCCGATCCCAAGTGGGGCGTCATCGTGTGGGCGATCCCCGGCCTGCTGATGGCGTTCGTCGGCTTCCTGCTCGGCATGGAGCTGGAGCGGGTACAGGAGCCGGAGGGCGTCGCCGAGCTGGAGTAGGCGACGGCAGAGGTAGGAAGCGAGAACGGGCGGGGGCGCCGCCAGAGCGGCGCCCCCGCCCGTTCGCCTGTCGGTCTCAGCCGAGGCCGCGCAGACCGGAGACGAGGAACCAGACGGCCATCACGAGCAGCAGCACCGCCGAGATCGCCAGCATGACGGTGTAGACGCGCGGCGTGATGAACCGCCGCCCGGCGGCGATGGCGCCACTCACGGCCGTGAACCATGTGAGGTCGCCGAGGATGTGGCCGACGTAGAAGGCGGCCAGTCCGGCGACTCCGAGGACGTACGCCTTCGTGAGCAGGCTGAGTCCGATGGTCGCCCACCAGATGGTCCAGTACGGATTCGCGAGGCTCGACCAGACGCCGGCGAACACCGTGCGCCAGCGGCCGCTCGGCCGGTCGTCGCGGCGCCAGTCGAGGCCGGCACGGTTCTGGGCGACAAAGCGGAACGCGCCGGCGGCCGTCCAGAGCAGCATGGCGCCGCCGACGAGCGCCAGCGCCGTCTGTACGCCCGGCCGCTCGAGGACCGAGCCGAGGCCGATGACCAGGGCGGCCAGCAGCACCAGCTCGAGCAGGGCATGACCGAGCACTACCAGCGGACCGGCCCGCACGCCCTGTCGCGGACTCTCGGCCAGCACCACGGCCAGCATCGGGCCGGGCATGAGGGCGCCGGAGTAGGCGATCAGCAGCGATGAGATGAAGATGAGGGCGAGCTGCGGCGAGATCGGCTCCGGTCAGTGCGGCCGGCGGTGCGGCGAGGGCGCCGGGGTGCTCACTCGCGGATGATCACCGGCATGCCGACCTCGACGTACTCGTAGAGCTCCTCGACGTCGGAGATGTACATGCGGATGCACCCGTGTGAGGCTCGCGATCCGATGGAGTAGCTGGCCGGCGTGCCGTGGATGCCCACGCCCGCCGCGCTGAGACCGATCCAGCGCGTGCCGAGCGGGTTGCCGGCGCCCGGCGGTACCGGCTCGAGGCCCTTGGCCCACGGCGAGTCGGGCGGGATCCAGGTGGGGTCCTTGGCCATGACGACGACCTCGAAGTCGCCGTTGGGGGTCGGCCACGCCGGCTGTCCGACGGCGACCGGGTAGGTCTTCTGCAGCTTGCCCTTCGAGTACAGGTAGAGTCTGCACTCGGACTGGTCGACCACGATGCGGCCGTGCAGGGCGGCGATGACCCTGGGTCCGGCCATGCCGTCGATCTCCTGCCCGAGCCGCCGCTGCAGGCGCTCGACGGCGGCCGTGGTGCCCGGCGTATAGACGCCGCTGGCCTCGTACTTGTAGACGCCGTTCTCTATGAGGAGCTTCTGCAGCTCGCGCACGTCGTTGCCGATGGCGCCGGCCGACAGCGTCGCCGTGCCGAGCTCCTCGGTGCTGTCGACGACGAACTCCTCGACGTGCCTGGCCGTCTGGCCGGCGGCGCTGGTGGCCGTGTACACGACCTCGTGGTCGCCCTCGGCGAGCGGCCCGATCGTCAGCTCGGTGACCTTGCCGACCTTCTCGTCGAATACCTGCTCGCCGTCGACCGTGACAACCAGACGCGGCCGGCCGCTCGGGTCGTGGACGCCGACCTTGATGGTCGGGTCGGGCACGTCGATCACCTGCTTCTCGGCGACCGTGATCAGCGGGCCGCGCGTGGAGATGCCGATACGACGGCTGGCCGACTTGACGTTGCCGGCCGCGTCGCGGACGGTGAGGTCGAGCTTGTACTTGCCGTCCGGCAGCGTGACCGGGAGGCTGAAGCGGCCCTCCTCGTCGGCCGCGGTGCTGGGCCGTCCGGGAATGCTGGTGACGGTGACCGTGGCGCCGGGCTCGGTCTCGCCGGTCACATCGAACGACTCACTGGTGAAGATCGAGGAGTTCCTGGGGTCGACCCAGTGGAGCTTGGGCTCCTTGGTGTCGACGGTGAACTCCCAGGTGCGCTCGATCGAGTGGCGGTAGAGGTTGGACGTCCCGGCGCTGACCGAGATGGTGTGGGTGCCGTCGGCAAGGTCCGACGCCGTGTACACGAGGTCGTCGGAGTTGAACGTGACCTCGCCGGTGACGTCCTTGCCGTTCACCTTGACGACCACGTCCTTGAGGCTGGACATGCCCTTGACACGCACCTTGACCGGGACGGTGTGGTCTGACGTGAAGGTCCCCGGCTCGGGTGAGAGCGCGCCGATACTGGGGGCGGTCGCGAACTGCCAGGCGGCGGTGGCGCCCACGGCCGCCACGACGAGTCCGACGGCGAGCCAGAGTGACCTGCGCCGCTTACGCGGCGCCGTCGGTTGCGATCGATATACGGTGCGCCCGGAACGCGTGGAAGGCGGCACATCCATGTTGCCCAGCTACCTCTCGACGCGGTGTTCGTACGTGTCGCTGCGTCGCAGTCGAAAAAGGATACTCGAAAGTACGCAATTCCGCGACGCCCTCGCGTTACCTGCCTGGCGCCACGCACCCTATCGGCCGGAGACGGGCGGTCCGTGACTCGCGACCGTCTCCACTGGTACATTCTTCCCCGACGTCATGGATGCCAAAGATGAACCACGCGACACGGGTGCGAGTGCACCCGACGACGATCTGACCCGGCTGCTCGAGGCGGTCGCGGCGGGCCGTACCACGCCTCGGCAGGCACGGGCGGAGCTCGACGCGCACGCTATCGCGTACGTCGATGATTTCGCCTGTCTCGACATCGGCCGCCGGGCTCGCACGGGGGTGCCCGAGGTCGTCTACGCGGCCGGCAAGACGGGCGAGCAGCTCGTCGCCGTCGCCCGTGTCCTGGTGGAGCGCTGCGGCGCCGTCCTCTGCAGCTCCGCCTCGGCGGCGCAGGCGGAGCTGCTCGGCGCGTCCGGGCTGGGGGAGGTGCGGTACGACGAGCGTTCGGGGATCGTCACCGTCCGCGGCCGCGGCTACGTGGCGCCGCCGCGGGCCGGCGCCATCGGGATCCTGGCGGCCGGCACCAGCGATGTGGCTCGCGCCGAGGAGGCTGCCGCGGTGGCGCGCGAGATGGGCGTCGATGTCCTGAGCGCCTACGACGTCGGCGTCGCCGGGCTGCACCGGCTCGGCGAACCGTTACGGCGCATGATCGCCGCCGGCGTGGCAGCCTACGTGGTGGCCGCCGGTATGGAGGGTGCCCTGCCGAGCGTCGTCGCCGGGCTCGTGGACGCGCCGGTGATCGGTCTCCCGGTCTCCGTCGGCTACGGGCTGGGCGGCCGCGGCGAGGCGGCCCTCCTCGGCATGCTTCAGAGTTGCGTCCCGGGGCTGGTGGTGGTGAACATCGACAACGGCGTCGGTGCCGGGGCGACGGCGGCGCTGATCGCGCGGCGCTGCGGCACCGGGCCGACCGCGTCCGATCGATGAGCCGTCGGGACGGTCGCGAGTCGACCTGCCGGCGGCGTCGGTGCCCGTCCGCCTTCGCCGTCGTCCTTGTGGCCCTCGTCCTGCTCACCGCCGCCGCCGCGCCCGCGGTCGCCGCCGGCGCGTCGCTCTCCCGCCAGATCTCGGCCGCGCTGGCCCGTCACGGCGTGAACGGGTCGGGGACCGCGGTGTGTGTCTGGGACCTCGAGACGGGTCGCGTGGTCTACGCGCGCAACGTCCACCGCGCCCTGGTGCCGGCCTCCAACCAGAAGCTGGCGACCGCCGCCGTGGCGTTGCAGCTCTGGGGTGCCGATCACCGCTTCAGGACCGAGGCCCTGACAGGCGGCGCCGGGCCGGATGAGAACGGGGTGCTGCGTGGCGACCTGTTCCTGAAGGGTTACGGCGACCCGACGTTCTCCACAGCCGGCTACCAGCGCCGGGTGTTCCACGTGCGCACGTCCTCGGTGGCGCGTCTGGCCCGGGCCATCCGCAAGGCCGGCATACGGCGCATCACCGGCCGCATCGTAGCCGACGAGACCTGGTTCGACCGGCGCCGCGGCGCGCCCTCGTGGCACGCCGGTCTGGCCGCCTACTGCGGGCCGCTGTCCGCACTGGCCGTCGATCAGGGGTATGCCGGCGGTGCGCGCGTGTCGCAGCCGGCCCTGCGGACGGCCGCCGCCGTGCGCACGGCGCTCGGGGTCGCCGGGGTGTCGGTCGCGGGCGGGGTGCGGCTGGGCCGCACCCCGCGCACCGCGACGGTGCTGGCCACGGAGCTCTCGGCGCCGCTGTGGCGCGTGCTGCGGCTGATGGGCAAGCCGAGCGACAACACGATCGCGGAGATGCTGCTCAAGGGCCTCGGCCGCGAGTTCGGCGCCGGCGGCAGCACCGCCGCGGGAGCGGCCGTGGTCCGCCGGCATCTGGTGCGGGCCGGGCTGCCGGCGCGGGAGGTCAGGGTGTCGGACGGCTCCGGCCTGAGCTACTCGAACAGGCTCTCGGCTCTGGGCGTCACCCGGTTGCTGGTCTCCATGAGCGGCCGGCTCGACTTCGACACGTACTGGAGCTCTCTGGCCGTCGCCGGCCGCGACGGCACCCTGCGCCTGCGTATGCGGGGTTCGGCGGCGGCCGGCAACGTCCACGCCAAGACCGGCACGCTCGGCGTCTCGAGCTGCCTCTCCGGCTACGTCACCACGAGCGGCCGGGAGGGGGTCGTGTTCTCGATCCTCATGAACGGCAGGCCGCTCGCCTCGTATCGGGCGCGCCTGGCGCAAGACGCGGTCGCCGTCATCCTGGCGCACGCCGACCTCTGACCCGGCGACGGTCGCAGCCGCCGGGCCCTCCGGCCTGGCGACCGATGACTGCCGGCCCGGCGATCGCTGCGCCCCGTCGCGGTGCGGCGAAGGCACCTGCCGATGCGACACGACGGCGCGGCGTCGGCCGCGGCGCGAGGGCGCGCCCTCAGCCGCCGCGGCGCAGCGGCGTGTGGCTCAGCAGGCGCCAGCACATGTTGTCGCGCTGGGCGTGCTCGCGCCGGGCGGCCGCCACGGCCTCGGCCTGGGCCGCGTCTTCGAACGCGGCGTCGAGCGCTGCCGGCGCGGATCCGTAGCCGGCGTGCCGCAGGGCCAGCCGCAGCAGCTCGTCGGTCAGCCAGGCGTTCTTCGGTAGAGCCGGGCCGTGCAGGTAGGTCGCGATCACGGCGCCGTCGCGGGCTCCTTCCGTGCCGTCACGGCCGTTGTTGCCGCGTCCGTGGATGACGCGTCCAAGCGGGCGCGCGGCGCCGAGGTGGGTGCGCCCGCCGTGGTTCTCGAAGCCGGCGACCAGGTGCGGCCCGTCCGGGGTGGGGACCTCGATGACGACGTTGCCGATGAGCCGCCACTCCCCCGGCTTGGCGGCGACCGTCTCCATGTCGAGCAGGCCCAGCCCGGCCAGCTCGCTGCCGTCGGCGGCGACGTAGCGGCGGCCGAGGAGCTGCAGACCGGCGCAGACGGCGAACAGCACGGCACCGTCGGCGACGGCGGCGGCCAGCCACTCCCGTCTGGTCGCGAGATCGTCGGCGACCGAGTGCTGCACCCGGTCCTGACCGCCGCCCATGAAGATGAGGTCGGGATGGTCCGGGACGGCTTCACCGATCTCGACGTCGTGCCACGTCACGCTCACGCCGCGCCACTGCGCGCGTCGCGTGAGAGCGGCGACGTTGCCGCGGTCGCCGTAGGTGTTCATCGTGGCAGGGTAGAGGTGCACCGCCTTGATGCCGGCCACGATCGGCCGATCGCCGGGCGATGCGGCGCCGGCGCGCACCGGCGCGACGCCCGCAGTCCCCGGAGCCGGCGGCCGGTCGCCCGACGCGGCGGCGCCGGCAGAGCCTGAGCCGGTCGGGCCTCCGGCCGGCTCCTGCCCGGCGGCCGGGACATCGCGGGGCTCTGCGGGCTCCACAGCGCCGCGGCCTCCCGGCGTCGCTTCCGCCGGCGCGGCGGCGACCGTCTCCCAGTCTAGAAGCGTGCGGCGGACCTCCTTGAGCGCCGTGTACGTCGGCAGGACGTAGATGGCGTGATGGCCGCGGGCCTCCAGTGAGCGCAACGCCGTGGCCAGACTGTCGACGGTCTCGATCCGCGCGGCCGGCACGCCTGCGTACTTGAGCCGCAGCGCCATCTCCCGCCGCCGGGTGCCGGTGGTGACCAGCAGATCCGCCTCGGGCAGCAGCTCCTCCATGTCGACGTCCCAGATCCAGGAGATGTCGCGGCCGTCGGCGATGTTGTCGTTAAGGATGAGGACGAGGGCGCGTGGTCCCGGGACTTCATGCAGCGTGCGCAGTGACTGGTTGAGGCCGGCCGGGTTCTTGGCCAGGTTGACGCGCACCGTCGTGGGGCCGCGCCGTACGCAGCTCCAACGGCCGAAGACCGGCTGGTAGCGGGCGAGGCTGTGCAGCGCGCCCGCGGTGGGAACGCGCAGATCGAGGGCCAGGCCCAGCGCGCCGAGCGCGTTGTAGACGTTGTGCAGTCCCGGCACCAGCAGGTCGAGCGGCGCCTCGACAAGGCCGTGGAGGGCGATCGGCACGCCGGCACGCAGCGGACCCACGTCGGCGCTCAGATCGCGCCGCGGCCGCGCGAAGTCGCAGCTCGGGCAGCGGTACTCGCCGAGCTGCGAGAGCCAGCGCGCGTCGTACTCCAGCATCGCGGCACAGCGTGGGCAGACGGTGACGTCACTGACCTCATGCCGTGCGTCGGCGGCGGCGCTCTCGACGCCGAAGAACACGACCGGCAGCCCAGATTCGAGCGCGACGTGCGCCACCAGCGGATCGTCGGCGTTGGCGACGAGCCGTGTACCCGGCGTGTCACGGAACATCTCCAGCCAGCCGGTCGCCAGCCTGTCGACCTCACCGTAGCGGTCGAGCTGGTCGCGGAAGAGGTTGGTGAGGACGACGATGTCCGGTGGCCGCAACCGGCGCGAGACCAGCGGCGCTACGGCCTCGTCGACCTCGAGCAGGGCGAAGCGGGCATCCGGCCGGCGCGTGAAGGCGGTCGCGATGCCGGAGAGCAGGTTGGCGCCCTCGGCGTTGTGGACGATGTCGCGGCCGGCGTCGTCGAGGATGCGCGCCGCCATGTTGGCCGTGGTGGTCTTGCCGTTGGTGCCGGTGACGAGCGCCAGCCCCTCGGTGAGACGGGCGGCGTGGGCGCTGAGGTAGCCGGGGAAGAGCTTGTTGACCGTCTTTCCGGGCAGGCTGCTGGCCTGGCCGGCGCCGGCGATGCGGATGGCGGCGGCCAGGGAGCGCGCGGTGAGTCGTGGCAGGGTCTCCATGGACCGCATCCTACCGCAGCGTCGCGCCCCGGCTGCCGTCGGCCGTCCTGAGGCCGACCGGCCGTACCGGCGGACCGGCGCACCGATCAGAGTGGCACCGTCCGGGGACCGCAGGTAAGCTAGCCGGCGATGATCACCCTGGCGCTCATCTTCGGCGGCCGCTCGGCCGAGCACGAGATCTCGCTGGCCTCGGCCCGTTTCGTGGCCGACAACCTCTCTCCCGAGAAGTACCGCGTCGTCCCCGTCGGCCTGCTGCGATCCGGCGCCTGGGTCCTGCCGCAAGACCTCGACGCGACGCTCCGCGACGGCCTCGACGGCTCGCCCTGCGACCCGGTGGCGCTGCTTCCCGATCCCACCCGGCCCGGCCTCGAGACGGCGGCCGGGGCGCGCATCCCTCTCGACTTCGCGTTCCCGATCCTGCACGGCACCTACGGGGAAGACGGGACCATCCAGGGCCTGCTTGAGATGGCCGACCTGCCGTACGCCGGCGCCGGCGTGCTGGCCAGCTCGGTCGGCATGGACAAGGAGCTGATGAAGGCGGCGTTCGCCGCCCACGGGCTGCCGCAGGTCGACTATCTCGTCGCCCGCGATGCGGCGGCCGATCAGGCGTCTCTGGTCCAGCGCGTCGAGGCGCGGTTCTCGTACCCGGTCTTCGTCAAGCCGGCCAACCTCGGCTCCAGCGTCGGCATGACGAAGGCCCACGACAGGGCGGAGCTGGTGTCCGCTCTGGAGCTGGCCTGGCGTTACGACCGCAAGGTCATCGTCGAGGCGTTCGTGGCCGGCCGCGAGGTCGAGTGCGCCGTGCTCGGCAACGCCCAGCCGGAGGCCTCGGTGCCCGGCGAGGTCGTGCCGGCGCACGAGTACTACGACTACGAGTCCAAGTACACGGACGGCCTCATGTCCATGAGGATCCCCGCCCCGCTGTCGAACGAGACCACGGCGCGGGTGCGCGAGCTCGCCGTGGCGGCGTTCCGCGCCGTCGACTGCTCAGGCTACGCGCGCTGCGACTTCTTTGTGCGCGCGTCTGACGGCGAGGTGCTCGTCAACGAGATCAACACCATCCCCGGCATGACGCACATGAGCGCGTTCCCGCTGCTGTGGGCGGCGGCTGGCGTGGAGTCGCCGGCGCTCATCGATCGCATCGTCGATCTCGGCGTCGAGCGCCACGAGGTCCGCAGCCGCCTCAGCGTGAGCCGCTGACGCGGCCGTCCGGCGCTCCGCCGTCGCGTTGGCCGCGGCCCGACGATCGCGACCGTCGTCCTCGACTCCGTCGGGCGCCGGCAAGCCGCGGCGCCGGTCGCGGCGCTCACATCGTGGCCGCCGTCGCCTCCGGGTGGAGCTTCTCCTTGAGCCAGCCGCCCACCTTGGGCAGTCGTGCGAGGTACTGGAGGACGAACGTGTCGGCGGAGCCTCGCCCCGACACGGTGCAGGCGACGACTCCCTGCGTGGTGTCGAGACGGAACTCGAGCATCCGCATGTCGTTGCGGTCGAGGTACGAGGCGGCCTCACTGCGGGCTGCCTCGTCGCTGGCGCGCGAGAGATAGCTGGCGACGGCCAGGCGGGCCGCCTTGCCGACGTCGTCCTGCACGGCTCGCTGCGCGCCGTAGACGGCCACCACATCGAGCACGATCACCGTGGCGATGGCCAGAAGGGCAAGGAAGAACACGATGCCGCGCACGCTGCCGGTCTGTTCTCGTGCCAGCCGGCGCAGCATGCTGCGGCTCACGTCATCGTCCGGCAACGCGTTCATCCCGCTCCCCTCTGGATGGTTCACGCTGCCCTGTGCCGCGCTGCTCCATGCGTCGCGACCGCCAGGCTCCGCTTCGTGTCAGCACTCATCGGCGCGCGCCGCCACGACTTGAGGGCCGGGACGGGGGGAACCGTTGACCGACGTGGCACCACCTGTCGTCCGGACGCAGCACATGTTGGCGGGCCGAAGTGTCGTCCTCCGCGGAGCCGCTGTCGCCGGGCCGGCGACGGCTCCTCACATCACCCGGCGAGGCGCAGAGCCACCAGGGCCACGTCGTCGTGCGGGGGGCGGACGCTGAAGTTGACGGCATCCAGGTAGAGAGCCTCCACGAGCTGCTGTGGCTTCATGCTGCCGAAGTCGGCCAGGGATGTAGCCAGGCAGCGTTCATCGTAGAACTCACCCTCGGCGTTGCGCAGCTCGCTGAGCCCGTCGGTGTAGAACAGCAGCGTGTCGCCGGTCTGCAGCTCGATGCGCTCGGTCGGGAACGGCTCCAGCTCCGACTGGTCGGCCAGGGCGATCGCCGGCGCCGTGATGATCAGAGGCTGCCGGGCGGCGCCGTCGCGAAGCAGGAACGGCGATGGGTGGCCGGCACTCGCCAGGCTGAGCGTGCCGCGCGAGGCGTCGATGAGTCCCAGCGCGACAGTGACGTAGCCATCCGGGTCGAGCTGACCCTGCAGGGCGTTGTGCAGGTCGCGCAGTGCCTCTCCGGGCCAGGTCGGCCAGCTGAGCGTCGCGAGGATGGCGCGCAGCGCGTACTTGGTGATGACTGTGAAGGCGGCGGCCGCGACACCCTTGCCGGAGACGTCGCCGATCGAGACGGCGATCTGGTGCGGGCTCAGCGTGACGAAGTCGACGAAGTCGCCGCCGATGAGCGCGCCCTCGGTGCGCGAGCGGAAGAGCACGCCGATCTCCAGTCCATCGATCCGTGGCGACTCGACCGGCAGCAGGCGGCGCTGCAGTTGCTGGGCGATCTGCGCCTGCGTCTGGTACATGGTGGCGTGCTCCACCGCGACCGCGGCGCGGTCGGCCAGCAGCTCGGCGAGCGAGAGAGAGGCCGGCGACAACGGCGTCCCGGCCTCGAGCAGGGCCACGCCGACGACCCTCGTGCCGACCGCGGCCCGAGACGGCTCGGAGCTCTGCTGATGACGCACGCACAGCGGCACGGCGATGATCCGCCCCGCTTCGTCGAGCGCGGTCGCTCTGGTGGCTCGAGCATCGTCGATCAGCGCCGTCGTCCGATCGTCGAGACGCACGTTACCGGCGCGGCTGGGTTGATCGAAGGCCAGGACCGAGACGTCGACGCCGGGCAGCACCTCGGCCATCAGTGCGGCCGTCTCCTGCAGCACGTCGCCGAGATCGAGCGAGAAGAGGCGGCTGCTGCTCAGGCACGTCGCGAGTCGCCGGCCCAGATCCGGCTCGTCGGGCGGCGGCAGGGCCTGTCTCTCGTGATCGTCCATCAGATCGCTCCCGCGGCAACGCTACCACAGGCGGTCCGGTATGATGCCGGGCCATGACAGGACCGTACGTGCTCACAGTGGTCGGCAACCGGCCGCAGTACATCAAGTGCGCCGCCGTCTCGCCGCCGCTCCGTGAGGTCGCCCGCGAGGTGCTGCTCGACACCGGCCAGCACTACGACCACGAGCTGGCCGGGGTGTTCTTCGAGCAGCTCGGCCTGCCGGCGCCCGACATCTCGCTCGGTGTCGGGTCGGGCACGCACGCCGAGCAGACCGGTCGCATCATGGTCGGCGTCGAGGCCGCCATCGCCGAGAGCCGCCCCGACCTCGTGCTGGTCTACGGCGACACGAACTCGACGCTGGCCGCCGGGTTGGCGGCCGTGAAGGTCCACGTGCCGGTCGCCCACGTCGAGGCGGGCCTGCGTTCCTTTGACCGTCGCATGCCGGAGGAGCTCAACCGGGTGCTGACCGACCGTCTGTCACGGCTGCTGTTCTGCCCCACGACGGTCGCGGTCGAGAACCTGGCGGCGGAGGGCATCGTCGACGGCGTGCATCTGGTCGGCGACGTCATGTACGACCTGGCGCTGCGGGCGCTCACGCCGCCGCTCGAGGCGCAGGTGATGGAGCGCTTCGAGGTGACGCCGGGCGAGTACGTGTACGCCACCGTGCACCGACCGGTCAACGCCGATTCGCCGACCCGGCTGGCGGCCATCGTGGGCGTGCTGGCCCAACTGGAGCAGCCGGTCGTCTTCGCCGTCCATCCGCGTACGCGGGCGACGCTCGAGCGCGAACGGCTGCTGGAGGATCTGGGGGACGCGGTGCGCGTCACGCCGCCGGTCGGCTACTTCGAATCGCTTGCACTCATCCGCAACGCCCGGGCGGTGGCCACCGACTCCGGCGGCATGCAGAAAGAGGCGTTCGTGCTGCGCACGCCGTGCGTGACACTGCGAGACACGAGCGAGTGGGTCGAGACGCTCGAGTACGGCTGGAACGTCCTGGTCGACGCCGATCCGGAACGGCTGGCCGCGGCGCTCGCCGCCGCGGCGCCGGGCGGCGAGGCGCCCGACTGCTACGGCGGTGGCGACGCCGGCCGGCGCATCGCGACCGTCATCGCCGACGTCTTCGGATAGAATCCCTGCGTCTGTCCTTCTCCGGCCGGCGCCGCGGCGGACGGACGGCAGTCGGCAGCCGGCGCCGCTCATCAGACAAGGAGTCCCACCCGTGAGGATCGCCATCATCGGGCTCGGCTACGTCGGCCTGCCGCTGGCCCTGGTCTTCGCCGAGGCCGGCGCCGAAGTGGTCGGCATCGAGGTCGACGCGGGCCGCTGCGCCCAGATCAACGGCGGCGAGAGCTATATCCAGGACGTGTCGTCTGAAGACCTGCGGCGCGTCGTCGACGACGGCCTCCTGACCGCGACCGCAGACTACGCCGCCACCTCCGACTGCGACGCCGACATCATCTGCCTGCCGACGCCACTCACCGCCAACCGCGAGCCCGACCTGGGGATCGTGCGTGCCGGCGCCACAGAGCTGGCTCCCCACCTGCGCTCCGGCCAGCTCGTCACGCTCGAGAGCACCACCTATCCGGGCACCACGCGAGAGGTGCTCGTCCCCATCCTCGAGGGCGGCTCCGGCCTCACCGCCGGCGTCGACTTCCACCTCGCCTTCTCGCCGGAACGCGTCGACCCGGGCCGCATCGACTACACCACCAGGACCACACCCAAGGTCATCGGCGGCCTCACCAAGGCCTGCACCGCCCGCGCGCTCGAGGTCTACGGCACGGCCATCGATCACCTGGTGCCGGTCTCCACGCCGGAAGTCGCCGAGATGACCAAGCTGCTCGAGAACATCTTCCGCAGCGTCAACATCGCTCTCGTCAACGAGCTGGCGATGCTCTGCGACCGCATGCAGATCGACGTGTGGGAGGTCATCGAGGCGGCCGCCAGCAAGCCGTTCGGCTACATGAAGTTCCAGCCCGGTCCCGGCCTGGGCGGGCACTGCATCCCCATCGACCCCTTCTACCTCTCGTGGAAGGCGCGCGAATACGACTTCTGGACCGAGTTCATCGAGCTGGCCGGCAAGGTCAACGAGAACATGCCGTACTTCTGCGTCGAGAAGCTGCACCGGG
>Ga0172371_10007392_pt1 | contig 15686 bp, 12 predicted proteins | sample Lak12m_FD_114543 | JGI IMG/M metagenome (GOLD analysis project Ga0172371, IMG submission 114543) | Freshwater microbial communities from Kabuno Bay, South-Kivu, Congo - kab_022012_12m | ecosystem: Environmental > Aquatic > Freshwater > Lake | place: Democratic Republic of the Congo: South-Kivu... | reverse complement strand
CTCGGGCGGTCTGCGGCGTTGCATTTTTTGCCAATAGCTACGGCTATTGGCTGCAAAACAGCGCCTTGCATCCCATCCCGATCCGCACTACCACACTCTCGCCAGAGTTATGCAGAGTGTCCCCAGGGGCTCATGTTATTGCGTTTGCGTTACAGGTTGTCCCAAATTTCGTAGCACGTCACGCACCATCTGCGAGCGCTCCCGGGCTTCTGGCAGAGCACGTTCGATGCGCAGTTTTTCGTTGCCTGCCAGTTTGATGTGTTTGTTTTTCTGGATCAGCCCGATGATTTTCATCGGGTCAATCGGTGGGCTTTTCTTGAAGGTGATGCTGATTACGCCCGGTGCAGCATCGACTTTGGTAACACCGTAGGGTTCGCTCAGCACGCGCAGGCGGTGCGTGTCGATCAGGGTTTGCGCCTGCGTGGGCAGCTTGCCAAAGCGATCTACCAGTTCTTCAAGCAGCCGGTCGATCTGATCGGGCGTGTGGGCGGTGGCCAGTTTTTTGTAAAAACTCAGGCGCAGGTGCACGTCGCCACAGTAGTCGTCGGGCAGCAGCGCCGGGGCGTGCAAGTTGATTTCGGTGGCGGCGTGCAGCGGCGCCATCAAGTCGGGTTCTTTGCCCGCTTTGAGGCAGCGCACCGCCTCACTGAGCATCTCGTTGTAAAGCTGAAAGCCCACCTCCATCATGTTGCCGCTTTGGTGTTCGCCCAGCACCTCGCCGGCGCCGCGAATTTCCAGGTCGTGCATGGCCAGGTAAAAACCACTGCCGAGTTCTTCCATGCTTTGAATGGCGTCCAGCCGCTGCTGGGCCTGTTTGGTCAGCCCTTCCAGCTCGGGCACCAGCAGGTAGGCGTAAGCCTGGTGGTGGCTGCGCCCCACACGCCCGCGCAACTGGTGCAACTGCGCCAGGCCAAACTTGTCGGCGCGGCTCATCACGATGGTGTTGGCGCTGGGTACGTCGATGCCGGTTTCAATGATCGTGGAGCACAGCAGCAGGTTGCTGCGCTGGGCGACAAAGTCGCGCATGACAGATTCCAACTGACGTTCAGCCATCTGGCCGTGGGCTACGGCAATTCGCGCCTCGGGCAGCAGCTCGGCCAGCTTGGCACGGCGATTTTCGATGGTTTCGACCTCGTTGTGCAAAAAGTACACCTGCCCGCCGCGCTTGAGCTCGCGCAGCACCGCCTCGCGGATGACGCCGTTGTTTTCAGAACGCACAAAGGTCTTGATCGCCAGGCGGCGCTGCGGTGCGGTGGCGATCACGGAGAGATCGCGCAGGCCCTCCAGCGCCATGCCCAGCGTGCGCGGGATGGGGGTGGCGGTGAGTGTGAGCACGTCCACCTCGGCGCGCAAGGCCTTCATGGATTCTTTGTGGCGCACGCCAAAGCGGTGTTCTTCGTCGATGATCAAGAGCCCCAGGTCTTTGAACCCGGTTTTTTGGCTCAAGAGCTTGTGCGTGCCGACCACAATGTCCACGCTGCCTTCAACCAGACCTTTGAGTGCCGCGCTGATTTCTTTGCCTGAGCGAAAGCGGCTCATTTCGGCCACCTTGACCGGCCACTTGGCAAAGCGGTCCACCAGCGTTTGGTAGTGCTGCTCGGCCAGCAGTGTGGTGGGTGCCAAAAATGCCACCTGTTTGCCGCCCAGCACCGCCACAAACGCGGCGCGCAGCGCCACCTCGGTCTTGCCAAAGCCCACGTCGCCACACACCAGCCGGTCCATCGGGCGCGGGCTGATCATGTCCTGGATCACGGCGTGGATGGCAGCGGACTGGTCGGGAGTTTCTTCAAAGCCAAAGTCTTTGGCAAACATCTCGTAGTCGCCCGGGCTGTACCGAAAGGCGTGGCCTTCACGCGCGGCTCGGCGGGCGTAGATGTTGAGCAGCTCGGCAGCGGTGTCGCGCACCTGCTGCGCGGCTTTGCGTTTGGCCTTTTCCCACTGGCCACTGCCCAGTGTGTGCAAAGGGGCTTCGTCGGCACTGACGCCGGTGTAGCGGCTGATCAGGTGCAACTGGCTCACCGGCACGTACAGCGTGGCGGCGTCGGCGTATTGCAGGTGCAAAAACTCTTGCAGCGCCGGTCTGCCGTCGGCCAGCTTTTGGCCCAGGTCCATGTTGATCAGTCCCTGGTAGCGGCCAATGCCGTGCGCGCTGTGCACTACCGGGTCGCCCACTTTGAGCTCGGCCAGGTCTTTGATGAGTGCTTCGACGTCGCTGGTGGTCTCTTGTTTTTTGCGCCTGCGCACCGTGGGGCTGGCGGCAAACAGCTCGGTTTCAGTGATCAGGTCGATACCTGCTTGCGGCCAGCCAAAGCCCTGCGCTAGCGCCGCGGTGGCGATGCCGGCAGGCTCTGTGCTGGCCTGAAACTTGGCCAGTGAATCAAACGATGGCACGTCAATGCCGCCGCTGCGCAAAAAGTCCAGCAGGCTGGCGCGCCTGCCGTCACTGTCGGCCAGCACCAGCACGCGTTGCTGCGTGTTGCGCATATGGCGCTTGAGGCTCGCCAGCGGATCGTCTGCGCCGCGTGCCACGGTCAGCACTGGCAGGGCTTGAAACTCTGCGAATGCCCCAAGCGGTGGCCTCAGTGCCAACTGCGCGTGCTGTTTGACGCGCGTGTAAAACTGCTCGGCACTTAAAAACAGCGCATCGGGCGCCAGCACCGGGTGCTCGGGGCTGCCTTGCACCAGCCGGTAGCGCTCGCGCGTGTCTTGCCAGAAGTGACTGAACACGGGTTCCAGGTCGCCGTGCAACACCACGGTGGCTGCGTCGCCAAGGTAGTCAAAAACGGTGGCAGTGGCTTCAAAAAACAGCGGCAGGTAGTACTCGATGCCCGCCGTGGCCACCCCGTTGCCCATGTCTTTGTAGATGCGACTGCGCGTCGGGTCGCCTTCAAGCAGCTCGCGCCAGCGGCTTCTAAAGCGTGCTTGCGCGGCCTCGTCCATCGGAAATTCGTGCCCGGGCAGCAGACGTACCTCGGGCACCGGGTACAGGCTGCGCTGGCTGTCGGGGTCAAAGCTGCGGATGCTGTCGATTTCGTCATCAAACAGGTCAATGCGGTACGGCACTGCGCTGCCCATCGGAAACAAGTCAATCAGCCCGCCGCGTACCGCGTATTCACCGGGACTTACCACCTGGCTGACATGGTTGTAGCCCGCCAGCGTGAGTTGCGCCTTGAGTTTGGCGTCGTTGAGCTTTTGCTTGACCTTGAAGTGGAAGGTGGTGCCCGCCAGAAAGCTCGGCGGTGCCAGCCGGTACAGTGCGGTGCTGGCCGGCACCAGCACCACGTCGGCGCCGCTGTCTTTGTCGTGCTGGCTGATGCGCCACAGCGTGGCCAGGCGTTCGCTGATCAGGTCCTGGTGCGGCGAAAACGTGTCGTAGGGCAGCGTTTCCCAGTCCGGGAACAACACACAGCGCAGGGTGGGGTCAAAAAAAACCAGTTCGTCTTGCAGGCGCTGCGCGTCCAGGGCGTCGGCAGTGACGATGGCGGTAACCCGGCCAGTGGCCTTGTCCCGCTCGGCCACGCGTGCCAGCAGCAACGCGTCGGCAGACCCCGGCGGCTGGGGTAGGGTGTAACGCTGGCCGGGGATGAGTTTGGGTAGATCCATGCGCGATGGGTGGGAAAAGGGGCAGAGAGTGGGAATCAACGGCAAAAACGCCAACACCCTGCTCGGGCAAGGGCAGGGTGCGTGAGGGCAGATTCTAGAATCACCACCCACACCATGACCGGATTCGACAACATCACCCTCGCGCCTGCCACCCAGCCCCGTTGTTGGGCGCTCATTGCCTGTGCCGGAACCGGCTCGCGTGCCGGGGCCGCCGGGCCCAAACAGTACCAGCTGATCGCCGGCCAGCCGATGGTGATGCACACGTTGGCGGCCTTTGCCGAGGTGGCTCGTATTGACCAGACGCTGGTAGTGGTGTCGTCGCAGGATGCGTTTTTTCAGTCGGATCAAGCTTTAAATGCTTCTTTTATCGTAGCTACTTGCGGAGGATCTACAAGGGCTGAAAGCGTTTTTAATGGATTAAATGCGTTGCAGCGCGAAGGCGCGGTGGCGCACGACTGGGTGCTGGTGCATGATGCCGCGCGCTGCCTGATCACGTCAGCGCAGATTGACCAATTGATCGACGCCTGCCTGGGTGACGACGTGGGTGGCTTGCTGGCGTTGCCGATGCCAGACACGCTCAAGGTGGCCGTGGAAGGCCGTGTTGTCAACACCTTGCCGCGTGGCGACAAGTGGTTGGCACAAACGCCGCAGATGTTTCGGCTGGGCAGCCTGATGGAGGCGCTGCAAGCGGCCGGGGAATCCGTCACTGACGAATCCAGCGCCATTGAAGCGATGGGCCTGGCGCCCAAACTGGTCACCGGTAGCGCGCTGAACTTCAAGGTGACCTACCCTGAAGACTTTACGCTGGCGCAGGCCGTCTTGCTGGGGCGACGGGGTTGATGCAGACCATTTTCAGGAGGCATCCATGAAGTTTCGGGTAGGCGAGGGTTGGGACATTCATGTACTGGTGCCCGGCCGCAAACTGACGCTGGGCGGTGTGGAGGTGCCGTTTCATCTGGGCCTGCAAGGACACTCGGACGCCGACGCCTTGTTGCACTCGATCACCGACGCGCTGCTGGGGGCGGCGGCGCTGGGCGACATTGGCACGCATTTTCCGGACACCGACGGGCGCTTCAAGGGGGCAGACTCTGGGGTATTGCTGCGCGAGGCTGCGCGCCGGGTGCGCGAACGTGGCTTTGACATTGGCAATGTTGACAGCACCGTGATTGCGCAGACACCCAAGCTGATGCCGTACATCAGCACCATGCGGCATCGTATTGCCGAGCTTCTGGAAATCGACATCGATCAGGTCAACGTCAAAGCCAAGACGGCTGAAAAAATGGGCCCGGTGGGGCAGGGGCAGGCCATGGAGGCGCGGGCCGTGGTGCTGCTGACAAGCGTGGCGTAAAGCCATATCTCTTCGAGTTGCATCTATAAAATAAAAAAATGTAAATTGAATTTACGCGGCACGCTCTGGTACGGATGGTGGAGCGCGGGATTTCAAGAGAGGAAGTGTTGGCGACAATTGCCAACCCATTCAGGAAACTTTCTGCGGCAAAAGATCGATTTGAAGCTCAGGGGTGGATTGATCGCGACGCAAAGCGTATGCTGCTTCGCGTGATATGCGAACAAGGTGTGGTTGTGACCGTCATCACAGTCATGGCGACCAGCAAGCTTGAGAAGTACGGAGTTGTCCCATGAAAATTGAATATGACCCCAAAGCGGATGCCATGTATATCCGACTGATCGCCGGTACGGTGGTGGACAGTGACGAGGTAAGACCGGGCGTCGTGTTCGACTTTGATGCCGATGGCCGGGTCTTGGGCATTGAGATGTTGGACGTTAGTTTGCGCACCGATAACCCGAAAGAGATGGCACTCGAACTGGTTGGATAGAGGTCGGCGCTCGAACTCGCTTAACTTCGCTAGCGGCGAACCTGATCCCGGGTGACGTCGGGCAACGTGTACAGCGGCAGGTCTTGCGCGCGCGCCAGTTGCTCCAGCGTTTCACAGTCAAGCTTGGCAACAAAGGCGGCCACGCGTTCATGAGCCGACGTCTGCATCACAGTGGCCTGGCCATGCCACGGCACCCCAACGAGCGCGCACAGCCGTTGCGCAAAGTGGGGTTCGAGCGCAGCCAAGGCAACGCGTCCGTCGGCACAGGGGTAAACACGGTAGCCCGCGTGCCCACCACCAATGGCCGTGCCCGGCAGCGTTAGCCCCCAAGCGCGCGGCTGCGCCAGATGCGCGGCGGCGTCGGCCAAGGCCACCTCAAAAAAGTGTCCGGCGTCAGTCTGTCGTTGTAGCAGCACGGCTTGCAACACCGCTTCCGAGGCCATCAAGGCACCGGCCATGTCGGCGTAGAGCGTGGCGGGTAGCTCCAGCCCGGTGACCAAATTGTTTTCAGCCAGATAAGTCAGGTCGTGGCCAGGCTCTTCGGCGCGCGCACCTGCTGCACCCACGATAGCCACCAGCGAAAGGCGTGGATAGCGTGCGTGGAGCTGATCCCATCCCAGGCCCAGTTTGACCAGAGCGCTGGGTCTGAAGGACGTGAGCAATACGTCCGCTTGCGTCAGCTCAGCGTGCAAGTCCGCCTGGCCCTCGGGTGTTTTCAAGTTGGCGCTGCGCACGCTGATGCCCTGGTGCAGCGCGTCGTAGGCCGTGCGGCTGTAGGCGCTCATCGGGTCGCCTGTGGCAGTGTCGTCTGGCGCGGGTGCTGGGGGTTCAAGCTTGACACAGTGGGCGCCCATTTGCTGACAACGCAGCAGCGCAGCGGGTCCAGGCAGGTTCAGGCTCAGGCTCAAAATATGCACGCCCTTGAGCGCGCCAGAACAGACAGGGGTGGGGATGTGGTGCGACATGGCAAAAGGGTTGACAGAAGGCCTGGTAAGCGGAGGCTGCAAGCATACAGCGGGGTCATGGGTATTGGATGGCGTTGCCGCTCCAAAAGGGGGCGCAGGTAGAATCCGCGCGCTTGCGGGCTATCCTGCCCCGGTGTGTTTTGCAAGGTGTGCGAACCGTATCGCACGGTCTTGATCCTCAAGGATTTTCATGAAGCGTGTGGACGACTTTCGGCTGAGGCTCGGTCAAAAAGAGTATGTGCCGATCATGGTCGGCGGTATGGGCGTGGATATTTCAACCGCCGAATTGGCGCTGGAAACGGCCCGACTGGGCGGCATCGGGCATATCTCGGACGCCATGGTCAACGACGTGTCGGACCGGCGTTTTGAGACCACCTTTGTCAAAGACAAAACACGCATTTACAAACACAACATCCTCAACGCCGACAAGTCGCAAGTCAAGTTTGATCTGGAGGTGTTGGCCGAGGCCACGCGCCGCCATGTGGGCGCCACCATGGAGGCCAAAAAAGGTGACGGCTTGATCTTTGTGAACTGCATGGAAAAGCTCACCATGAACGGCCCGCGTGAGACCTTGCAAGTGCGCATGGCCAGCGCGCTGGACGCCGGCATAGACGGCATTACGCTCAGCGCCGGGCTGCACCTGGGATCGTTTGCGTTGATCGCCGATCACCCGCGTTTTCGCGACGTCAAGCTGGGCATCATCGTCAGCAGCGTGCGCGCCTTGCAGCTTTTTTTGCGCAAGAACGCCCGGCTCAACCGACTGCCCGACTATGTGATCGTCGAAGGCCCGCTGGCCGGGGGGCATCTGGGCTTTGGCATGGACTGGGCCGAGTACGACTTGGCCACCATCGTGGCCGAGGTCATTGCCTACGTCAACGCTGAAAAACTCGATATACCGGTGATTGCGGCTGGCGGTATTTTTACCGGCAGCGATGCGGTGTCTTTTATGGAGACGGGCGCTGCCGCCGTGCAGGTGGCTACACGCTTTACCGTTTCGAACGAATGTGGTTTGCCCGCCGCTGTCAAGCAGGACTACTACCGCGCCAATGAAGACGACATCATCGTCAACACCATTTCTCCCACCGGTTACCCCATGCGCATGCTCAAGGGTTCACCCGCTATCGGTGACGGCATCCGTCCCAATTGCGAGTCTTACGGCTACCTGCTCGACGGCAATGGCAACTGTGCTTATGTCACCGCGTACAACCGCGAGCTGGCGCTGCACCCGGACGGCAAAAACATCTCGGTGCAAGACAAAACCTGTTTGTGCACGCAGATGCGCAACTTCAAGCTGTGGACCTGTGGGCACATGACCTATCGCCTGAAAGACACCACGCGCAAGAATTCGGACGGCAGCTACCAGTTGCTTAGCGCAGAGCATATCTTTAACGACTATCTCTACAGCGTGGATCACCAGGTGGCCTTGCCGACTGCGTGATGGGGTCCGTCCTGCATGGCTTGATCAGTTGGGGACAGAGCTAAAGATCTGTCCCGCAAGGATTTGATCAGTTGGGGACAGAGCTAAAGATCTGTCCCGCAAGGCTTAATCAGTTGGGGACAGAGCTAAAGATCTGTCCCGCAAGGCTTAATCAGTTGGGGACAGAGCTAAAGATCTGTCCCGCAATGTTTCAGAACTGAATTCCTGCCGGGTTGCTGGGCGTGGTACGCGGTGTGACCGGCGCGGGTGCGGGCTGTGCCCGGGCTGGCGCTGGCGTTGGTGCGCTGGCAGCAGCGCTGGGCGCAGCCGCCGTTACCAGCGGCGTGGCCGGTGGATTGCGGTAGTTGGTCGGCAATTGGCTGGTCTCAGGGTAACCGGCGACACCCAAATATTGTTGCCATTCGGTGGCGGAAAAACCCTTAAGCTGATGCGCACCAAGGGTCAGCAGTGGCAGTGCGGTGGAATCGCTCAGGCGCTTGAGTGCCTGTACGTCTTGCGGCTGATCAACGGTTTTCTCGATAAAAGGGACACCGCGCTCAGTTAGCAGCGTACGGCCCTTGTCACACGGCGCGCAACCACTGGCGCTGTAAAACGTGACCGGATAATTGGCCACCAACTGGCGCAAAGCCAATGGCAGGTTGGTGTATTGTCCGGCGTTGGCTGCGGCGCTGATTCGAATCTGTATCGGCTGGCTGGCTCGACTGCTGGGGCGATCAGAAAATGTGACCTGTCCGTTGGCAGCGACGCCGCGGTACACCGTTTGAGCCTGGGCACTGGCCAGGCTGGTGAGCGTCATCAGCGCTACGCAGGTGGCCTGCGTTACAACAGAAAATGGGTCAGTTGACATGGTTGGCTTGTCCCCCGGCTGGTGTCATGCCTTGGTGTCTGAGCAGCGCCTCCAGTGTAGGCGCTCTGCCGCGAAATGCCTTGAACGATTCCATGGCGGGGCGGCTGCCACCGGCTTCCAGAATGTCGCGGCGAAAGCGTCGGCCGGTTTCCAAGGCAGCTGCCGGGTCGTCGCTGGCCTCTTCAAACGCCGCGTAAGCGTCCGAACTCAGCACTTCAGCCCACTTGTAGCTGTAATAGCCTGCCGCGTAGCCTCCGGCAAAAATATGGCTGAATGTGTGCGCGGTGCGTGACCATGCTGGCGGCTGAATCACGGCCACCTCTTGCCGTACCTGTTGCAGCAGGGCTTGCAGGTCATTACCCGGCGTCTGTGCTGTGTGCAGCAACATGTCAAACAGAGAAAACTCGATCTGGCGCAAGGTCTGCATGCCGCTCTGAAAATTCTTGGCCGCCAGCATTTTGTCAAACAGCGCACGCGGCAACGGCTCGCCCGTGTCAACGTGCGCCGTCATGTGCTGCAGCACGCTCCATTCCCAGCAAAAGTTTTCCATGAACTGGCTGGGTAGTTCGACGGCGTCCCACTCCACACCGCTGATGCCCGAGACGTCGCGCTCGTCCACCTGCGTCAGCATATGGTGCAGGCCGTGGCCGAACTCGTGGAACAGCGTGGTCACGTCGTCGTGCGTCAAGAGCGCAGGTTTGCCCGCCAGAGGGCTGGCAAAGTTGCACACCAGGTGCGCGACCGGCGTTTGCAGCGTGCCAGTGTCAGGGCGCAGCCAGCGCGCGCGCACGTCGTCCATCCAGGCGCCGCCGCGCTTGCCGGTACGGGCGCTCGGGTCCAGGTAAAACTGTCCAATCAATTGCGGTGCCAGACCCGCGCCCTGGCTGCGCTCGATGCGGAAAAACCGCACACCATCGGCCCATACCGGAGCCTGGTCTTCGCGGATTGCCACTTCAAACAGGGTTTCGGTGATCTTGAAAAGCCCATCCAGCACCTTGGGCAGACCAAAGAATTGCTTTACTTCCTGCTCGTTGAATGCGTAGCGCGCTTGCTTGAGCTGTTCGCTGATGAAAGGCCAGTCCCAGGGCTGGGGATCGATCAGATTGAGGTGCTCGTGCGCATAGTTGCGCAGGTCTGCGACATCCTGCTCGGCAAAAGGTCTGGCACGCCGGGACAGATCACGCAAAAAGGCGATCACTTGCGCTGGTGAATCGGCCATCTTGGATGCCAGCGACAGTTCGCCAAAGTTGCCAAAACCCAGCAGCGTGGCTTCTTCCTGGCGCAACGCCAGCAGCTCATGCATGACGGCCGTGTTGTCAAAAGCGCGGCCTGCCTCGTCGGCCTGCTCCGAGGCGCGGGTCACATAGGCACGGTACAGGGTTTCGCGCAGCGCGCGGTTGTGTGCAAACTGCATCACCGGCAGGTAGCACGGCAGCTTGAGCGTGAGCCGAAAGCCACTCTGCCCGGCCTGCGTGGCGGCGTCGCGCGCGGCGCTGGCAATGTCGGCGGGGATGCCCAGCATCTCGTCTTCCTGGGCCAGGCAGGTAAAAGCGTCGGTGGCGTCCAGGGCGTTCTCGCTGAACTTCTGGCCCAGTGCGGCGCTGCGTTCCTGAAGTTCAGCAAAGCGCTCGCGTGCCGGCCCCTGCAACTCGGCACCACCCAGCACAAAATTGCGCAGCGCGTTGTGGTGCGCCTGGCGCTGTGCGGGCGTGAGCGTGGTTGGGTCGATGGTCTTGTATTTGGCGTACAGCGCCTCATTGGCTCCCAGTCGCGTGTAAAACGCGGTCACCTTGGGCAAAGCAGCGTTAAAGGCGGCACGCAGCTCGGGCGTGTCGGCCACGGCGTTGAGGTGGTTCACCGTGCCCCAGGCGCAAGACAAGCGCTCAACGGCCACGTCCAGCACGCATGCGATGGCGTTCCAGCTTGCCTCAAAACCGGACTGGGTGACGGTTTGCAACGCGGCTTGCGCCTGAGTCAGCAAGGTGTCGATGGCGGGTTCGACATGACAAGGTAGCACCGCGTCAAAATGCGGCAGGCCATCGAATGAGAGCAGGGGATTGTTCATGCGGCGCAGCGTTCGGCAGATTCGAGGGTATTCACCAGCAGCATGGTAATGGTCATGGGGCCAACGCCACCCGGTACGGGGGTGATGTAGCTTGTCACCTGGCGCACGCCTTCAAAATCCACATCGCCGCAGAGCTTGCCTTCATCGTTGCGGTTCATTCCCACATCCAGCACCACTGCGCCGGGCTTGACCATGTCGGCGGTCAGCACATTGCGCTTGCCCACGGCGGCCACAATCACATCGGCCTGCAGCGTCATGGCTTTCAGGTCACGGGTGGCGCTGTGGCAAATGGTGACGGTGGCGCTCTTTTGCAGCAGCAGCATGGCCATGGGTTTGCCGACGATGTTTGACCGGCCAATCACCACCGCGTGCTTGCCGCGCAGGTCGTAATGGATCGATTCGAGCATTTTCATACAGCCGTAGGGCGTGCACGGCAAAAAGCCCGGCATACCAGTCATCAGGGCACCCGCGCTGGCGATGTGAAAGCCGTCCACGTCCTTGGTGGGGGAAATGGCTTCAATGACCTTGTTGGCGTCAATGTGCTTGGGCACCGGCAGTTGCACCAGAATGCCGTGGATGGCGGGGTCACGGTTGAGTGCGTCTATGCGCGCCAGCAGGGCTGCTTCGGTCATGTCGGCGTCGTACTTTTCCAGTACCGAATGAAAGCCGCAGTCTTCGCAGCCTTTGACCTTGTTGCGCACATAGACCTGGCTGGCCGGGTTTTCGCCCACCAGAATCACCGCCAAGCCTGGCGTGATGCCGCGTGCCTTGAGCGCTTGCACGCGCCGGGTAACTTCTGTGCGCAATTGTTTGGATAGTGCAATGCCGTCGATGATCTTGGCTGTTGTGTTGGTGGATGTCATGGCGTATGTTTTTCAAAAAAATGGCCCGCAAGAAATGGCTGGCGGGCCGGGTGAGTCATCGGGTGCACCCGACAGGTGTTCATCAGTTTTTGGCGTTTGGCCCAAGCGCAATCTTGAGCAGATCTGCCACCGTGTTGGCACTGAGCTTTTCCATGATGTTGGCACGGTGCGCCTCAACCGTTTTGATGCTGATGCCCAGGTCGTCTGCGATCTGCTTGTTGAGCCGACCCGCCACGATGCGCTCAAGCACCTGCGACTCACGCAACGTCAGGCGCGCCATCAGCGCGTCGCGGTTGAGTGCGCTCTGGTAATCGGCAAAAGCGGCGTTGGCTTGCTCGAGCATGCGCTCAACCAGCGGCACCAGCTTGGCCTCATTGAAGGGCTTCTGGATGAAATCCATGGCACCTTTTTTCATGGTGTCCACCGCCATCGGTACATCACCATGGCCGGTAATAAAAGCCAGCGGCAGCGGTGAACGGGTTTCCAGCAAGCGGTCTTGCAGCTCCAGCCCGGTCATGCCCGCCATGCGGATGTCAACGATCAGACAGGCGACCTCGCTGGCGTCAAAACGGCTCAGAAAAGATTCGGCTGAATCAAAGCATCACACGCGGTAGTCTTTACCCTCGAGCATCCATTGCAGCGAATCGCGCACGGCTTCGTCGTCGTCAACGACATACACCGTGCCTTTTTTGGGGATCAAACTCATGGCGAAACCTGAAGTTTTTGTGGTTCGGAACGTGCATTGGGCGATGCACCGGGTGTACTTGGCCTGGGAATCCAGAAGTTGAAACAGCAGCCTGTCAGCTCTGATCCATTGTAAATGTTCTGCGCTTTCATCCGGCCCATGTGCGACTCGACGATGGAGCGGCACAGGCTCAGCCCGATGCCCATCCCGTCGGGCTTGGTGGAATAGAACGCTTCGTACAGCCGGGCCATCACGTCGGGCGCAATGCCCGCCCCCGAGTCGGTGACAGAAAACTCGATCACCGGTTTGCCTTCGACCATGGCCTGTGCCACCCGCAGCTTGACCAGCCTTTGCGAGGTGGGGCGCTGTGCGGCATCAATCGCCTCTGCGGCATTTTTGAGCAGATTGAGCACTACCTGCTCTATCAGGATCGGATCCACCAGCACACTGGGCAGGTGAGGGGCCATGTACTGGGTGAGGCGCACGTTGCATCTGCGCATTTCGATCTCGGCCAGTTCTACCGCATCATTGACGATGGTGATGACGCTCGTCACAGTGCGATTGGGTTCGCTGCGTTTCACGAAGGAGCGGATGCGTTGAATGATCTGCCCTGCGCGGCTGGCCTGACGCGAAGTTTTTTCAAGTGCGTCAAGCAATTCTCCGTTGGTGATCTGACCCGCCTGAATGCGCGACACCATACCATTGCAGTAATTGCTGATGGCTGTGAGCGGCTGGTTGAGTTCATGTGCCACGCTGGAGGCCATCTCGCCCATGGTGATCAGCCGACTGGACGTTTGCGCACGTTCGGCCTGGACTTGCGACTGTTCCTCGGCTTCGCGTCTGGCGGTAATGTCGGTGGCAATCACCATCTGTGCCAGGCGTCCATCAACCCAGCTCAGGTAACGCGTGCGTATTTCAAGCCAGCGCCCCAGGCTGCCCAGATAGATTTCTGCGCTTTCGGTTTCTTTGTCGGGCAATTCGTCGGTGGGCAAACCGGCAAAGACATCCACCGTGTCTTGGGACTCGTCACGCGCCACCGGCGCTGGCACGCCAGCTTCAGCGATCAGTTGCAGATGTCCCTGAACGTCGCCGCCAAACCACAAGCGGTACAGCTTATTGGCAAACAGCAGCTCGTTGTTGCCCAGAGGTGCTACTGAAATAGAAGCGTCCAACGCCTCCAGCACAGCGGTGAATCGCTCATGTGATGCGGCCAATTGTTCGCGCACCCGGTTCGGCTCGGTGATGTCCGTCATTGACGTCATCCAGCCAGTTTGCTGGCCAAAAGCATCAATCAACGGTGACACGTACAGCCTTGCGTCCATCAGGCTGCCGTCCCTGCGTTTGACGCGAAACTGGATGCCGCTGGGCTCCACGCGACCGGTTAATTCTTGTGCCAGACGGTTTTTGAGGATCTCATGGTCATTTTCTGGCCAGTACGGGAAAGGCGCAGTCTTGCCAATCAGCTCTGCTTCGCTCCAGCCCGTCATGCTGCAAAAGGCGGCATTCACATAAGTGATCATGCCCGACATGTCCAGCGCGCGCATGCCGGTGAGCATGGAGTTTTCCATGGCGCGACGAAAAGCTGTTTCTTGTACCAGTGCATCCTGCGCCTGAATACGTTTGCGCGTGTGACGCCAGTTGGCCAGCAACAGCCAGGCAGTAATGGCGCTCAGGACCATCACCAACCAGAACAGCGCGCTGCCGATGACACCATGCGACGTGCGATAGGCTTGGCCGCGGATCGTCAAGCCGTTGCCGACCGGAGAAATCGGCAACTCGTAACCATTCACCGGGTCTGACCAAGGCAGCAGGCTGCGCGAAAGCGCTTTTTCTGACAACATGGAACCCGCCAGCACCTTGCCGTCTGCGTCATGAAACGATACGGCGTACTTGGCGCTGATTTCGTCGGGAATGCCATAGCGAAACATGGCATCGATCGGATAGACCACCAACAACACACCCTTGAACTTGGCCTTGTCGATCAAAGGCAATTGCAATTGCAACTGCGTTGGTGCATCCTTGATCTTGCGTGGGGTGGAATACATTGGCAACAGCAGGTCGCGCGTCAAACGGTAGTTTTGCTGAAATTCATTTGCTTCGCCCTTTGTGGGATCGGCCTGGAGTCGGCTGAAGTCGTCGCGCGGGTCATAGCGCAGTCGAACACGCAACTTGTCGTCCACCCAGGTCAGGCTGCGCATCTCCGGGAACTGGTTGGACAGAGCTTCGGCACGCGTCATGAAGTCGGTTGCACCTACTTCGCGGCTGGCTACATCGTGCGCAAAGCGCATCAACTGTTCCTGCTGCTCGAGCAACCGCAGGCGCAGGCGTTGCTGGGTATATTCCACGTCGCGGTGAATGGCCTCGCGTTCCCGTGCAATTTCTTCAAAGCGCAGATAGGCAAACGACGTCAGGATGGCGGCAAAAAACAGCAACACCGCCGCCAGTGGTGCCAGCATGGCGTAGCGGTCTTGCCGCTGCGGCGACTGCGACTTCCACCATCGATTCAGGCTGCGAAAGGGCGCAAGCGGTCCAGCGCGCGCAACTTGGATGGCCTGGTACGTTGACATGGGGCGAGTGTAGGGTTTCTACCGTCGCACTGCCTTTTTGTAATTTCAGTATATGAAAATAAATAACACTATTTGAAAAAATGGCATTATTTGTATAAAATTTGATCTACGACAAAGCGTGGCATTTCCACTAACATCCATTGCACCACCAACAGGAGACAAGCATGCAAGCACAGAGCGAGCCCGACGGCGCCCGCGCCACCACCGACCTGGACAGCCAGGAAACCCGCGAATGGATGGACGCGCTGAGCGCGGTCATTCAAAACGAAGGCCCCGAGCGCGCGCACTTTTTGCTGGAGCAGCTGCTGGAGCACGCCCGCCAAAGCAGCCTGGACATGCCGTTTTCAGCCAACACCGGCTACGTCAACACCATTGAACCCGATCAGGAAGAGCGCTGCCCCGGCAACATCGAAATTGAAGAACGCCTGCGCGCCTACATGCGCTGGAACGCCATGGCGATGGTGGTCAAAGCCAACCGCCACCACTCCGAAGACGGCGGTGATCTGGGCGGCCACATCGGCTCGTTTGCCAGTCTGGCGCACATGTTCGGCGCCGGCTTCAACCATTTCTGGCACGCCGAAAGCGCCGACCACGGCGGCGACTGCATCTACATCCAGGGCCACGTGGCACCCGGCGTGTACGCGCGCGCTTTTCTTGAAGGCCGACTGACTGAAGATCAACTGCTGCATTTCCGCCAGGAAACCGGTGGCAAGGGCCTCTCCAGCTATCCGCACCCCAAGCTGATGCCCGAGTTCTGGCAGTTCCCCACGGTATCGATGGGTCTGGGCCCGCTGATGGCCATCTACCAAGCCCGCTTT
>Ga0172371_10007391_pt1 | contig 15687 bp, 19 predicted proteins | sample Lak12m_FD_114543 | JGI IMG/M metagenome (GOLD analysis project Ga0172371, IMG submission 114543) | Freshwater microbial communities from Kabuno Bay, South-Kivu, Congo - kab_022012_12m | ecosystem: Environmental > Aquatic > Freshwater > Lake | place: Democratic Republic of the Congo: South-Kivu... | reverse complement strand
GGCGAATGGGGGTCGGCGGAATTGGATTCAACGACCGGCACTGCCACCCGCAGCAAAGCAAATTTGAAGGAATGGACGAAATTTTTGCGCCGGCGCGCGAAATATATAATCCCCGCGGCGATAACTGCCAAGGCGACCACGACAATGATAAAAGTCGGGGTAAAAATCGACTGGGGACTTTTCGGAAAAACATACTGGGTTTGCGACGTATTGGTATTGGTTTTTATATTGGAAGTGATCATAGGATTTTCTTACTTGCCCATCCCAAAGATGCCGATAATCAAGCCGGCCGCGCCGGTGACTCCGGAAATGATCCAAAAGCGCATCACCACCTTGGACTCCGGCCAGCCGATGGCCTGCAAATGATGATGCAGGGGGGCGGACAAAAACACTTTTTTTCCGAACAGACGTTTGTACGAAAGCTGGATGGCCGCCGACAATGACTCCACCACGTAAATTAAGCAAATGATTGGCAGAATCAAGGCGGAATTGGTGAGCAAAGCGACCACGCCCAGCGCCGTGCCGAGGGAAATAGCGCCGGTGTCCCCCATGAAAAAGCGGGCCGGATGGACGTTGAACCAAAGGAAAGCCAGCAGGGATCCCACCACCACTCCGCAAAAAGCCGCCAAGTCAATCCGGTGCTGGACAAAGGCAATCACGCCGAAAACAGAAAAGGCCATGGCCAAGATGCCCCCGTTGAGCCCGTCCAGGCCGTCGGTCTCATTGGACGAAATGGCGGTGGCCAAAATGACCAACACAAAAAAAGGAATATACCACCAGCCGATTTCGAAATCTCCCAGTCCGGGTACGTGGATAGCGGTGAAATTCAGTTTGAAGTAAAACCACAAGCCTCCCAGGATGGCGATAACCAGCAGCCACCAAAAACGGTAGAGAAAGCGCATGCCGCCGCCTTTGTTGGTTCCGGTGCCCCGGGAGCTTTTGATGTCGTCAATGGCGCCCAGCACGCCGGTGGTGACCAAGGCGAAAATTGGCAGCCAGGTTTGCGACCGGCGCAGGAAGTTCAAAATGCTGACGTAGCCGCCGATCCAAGTACTCATAATATTGAATATAACCGCCAAAACCAACACGGTTACCCAAACCAGCAGGCCGCCCATCACTGGGGTTCCGGCTTTGGCTTTATGCAGCTCGTGGTAGATTGGGGCGCTTTTGCCGTCCACCGATTTTTCCTTAATTTTGGTGCGGACCCCGTATTGGAACAGAAATTTGGTGAGCAAAGGCGTCCAGGCCATCGCCACCACGAACGCGATGATAGTGAGCAGCAGCACCCGGATGACGTCAAGGTAGAGGGGAACTTTATAGATTTCGGCGAATCCCATAATTTTAGATTTTTTTAACTTTAATTAGATTTTCTTTTTTTTGGGGAAAATTCTTGATAATGGCCGGGGCATTTTCAAAAGGTTCAATCACGTCTTCCCGCAAAGCGTTGCTTTTCTTGGTCTGGGGAAACTCCCGGTTTTGGGGGGTGATATTCTTGCCAAACCGCTTCTCGCCTTCTTTTTCGGCCTTTTGAACGCGCTGGACGAAACCCAAAATCTCCTCCACGTCGCCCAGCAGGGACTTCTTTTCGGCCGGCCCGAGCTCCAAATGCGCCAATTTAATCGAATTGTTCAGCTGTTTATCTAAATCGTTTTTCACCATGTGATTTATTCAACAAAAATAACACCAAAAACCTAACACTAGTAAAATGTGTTTACCCTCATCTTACCCCAAGGCTTTAAAAAAGCAACATTGCTTGAATTAATTGAAAAGAAGGGTAAAAATAGTTTATGTTATTTTAAACATCATTTATGGCAAAAAACAAATTGACTGTTACGGTGATTGGAATTGGCTACGTGGGGTTGCCGCTGGCCTGCGTGATTGCCAAAAAAGGTTATAAAACCTACGGTTTAGACCTCAACAAAGAGGCGGTGAAGCTGGTGAACCAGAAAAAATCGCCTTTCAAGGACGAGTTCGTGAGCAAACTGCTGCCCAAAATCAATCTGGAAGCCACCACTGATCCCAAAATTTTGAAAGAAACCGACATCGCGGTCATCTGCGTGCCCACTCCGGTGGATGAAAAAAGCCTGCCGGTATTCAAACCTCTAACCGGGGCGGTGGAATCGATAGTAAATAATTTTAAAAAAGGAATTTTGGTCGTGGTAGAATCTACTATTAACCCCGGGGTATGTGAAGAAATTCTATTGCCGCTTTTTGAGGAAAAAGGCTATCAGGTGGGCAAGGATTTTTATCTGGCCCACTGCCCCGAACGCATCAACCCGGGCGATCCCAAATGGAATGTACAAAATCTCCCGCGTTGCGCCGGAGGAGTTACCAAAAAATGTTTGGACAAAACGGTAAAATTTTATCGTTCGGTTTTGGATTCCAAAATTACTCCAATGAAATCAATCAAAGAAGCCGAAGCTACCAAAACCATTGAGAACGCTTTCCGGGATATCAATATCGCCTTCGTGAACGAATTAGCTAAATCGTTTGATAAAATGGGAATAGATTTGATAGATGTGATTAAAGGCGCTTCCAGTAAATTCTCCTTTATGCCGCATTGGCCGAGCTGCGGAGTGGGCGGGCACTGCATTCCGGTGGACCCGTACTATTTGATCGAAAAAGCCCGCAACGTGGGATTCGAGCACGATTTTTTGAAGCTGGCTAGGAGAATCAACAACAGCATGCCGCGCTATACTGTTAAACTGCTAGCCAAGGAACTCAATGAAATTGGAAAAGCGGTTAACGGCACAAAAGTTGGGGTTTTAGGGGTTTCTTATAAGGCGAACGTCGACGATACCCGAGATGCTCCTTTCTTTGAGATCAAAAAAGAACTGCTGGAAAAAAAGGCAAAAATTGAAGTTTTTGATCCTTATGTCCCCCGAGAGAGCACGGTAAAAAATCTTCAAGAACTTCTAAAAAAGTCCGAAGTTCTTTTGTTAGTTACCAACCACCGGGATTTTGAGAAGATAACCCCTGGCTTATGCCGAAAATATGGTATTAAACTTATTATTGACGGAAGAAGTTTTTATGGTAGTAATGTTTCGGATAAAGACAAGTTTCTCAAGGCCGGAATAAGGTATAAGGGTATCGGGCGCTAATTTAAACATATGTCTAAACTTGACCTGTCAATTGTCGTACCCGTTTTTAATGAGGAGGGCAATGTCAAAAAACTGCACGCCGAAATCGCGGAGACATTGAATAAGCTGGGCCGGTCGTACGAGATTATTTTCGTGAACGACGGCAGCCGGGACAAGACCCTGGAAAATTGCCGGGGCTTAAAACCGCTCAAAGTCATCAGCTTCCGCCGTAATTTCGGCCAGACCGCCAGCTTGGACGCAGGAATAAAAGAAGCCAAAGGGGAAATGATCATCACGATGGACGGCGACTTGCAAAACGACCCGCGCGATATTCCCCGCCTGCTCAAGAAAATGAAAGAGGAGGGCTGCGATGTCGTTTCCGGTTGGCGCAAAAACCGGAAAGATACCTTCAGCAAGAAATTTATTTCCCACGGCGCCGAGCGGCTGCGTAAATTCCTGATCAATGACGGCATCCACGATTCCGGCTGCACCCTCAAAGCTTACCGGCGGGAGTGCTTCGACAATGTCAATTTGATGGGCGAGATGCACCGTTTTATTCCTGCCACCCTGGCTATCAGCGGCTTCAAAGTTTGCGAATTGGAAGTTAACCACCGTCCCCGGGTGCACGGTGTCACCAAGTACAATTACAAGAGAACCATTAAGGGTTTTCTGGATATTCTGGGCGTCTGGTTCTGGATGAAGTATGCCAGCCGGCCACTGCATTTATTCGGGGGAGTCGGGCTCATAAGCTTTTTATTGGGCGGTTTGCTGTTAATATTGCTGTTTATTGCCAGGATATTCTATGCGTATGGATTGTCTGACAAAGTCTGGCCGCTGTTGGCAATTTTCTTCATGATGGTCGGCATCCAGCTTTTTGTTTCGGGCCTGATCGCGGACATAATGGTCAAGAACCGCTATCGGGGAAAGTATATGAATTATTCGATTAAAGAAGTAATCGAAAATGAATAAACGCCTTGTTTTTGCGGGCGGCACTGACTGGTCGGTGGAGTTTCTCGAAACCCTCTTGCAAGAGGGTTTTAATGTAGTGGGCGTTTTGGCTCCCCCCGATAACCGGAAAGACCGGAGCCAGAAAGAAGCCGCCCACGTTTTAAAAATTGAGGGGGCGAAACACAATATCACGGTGCTCCAGCCTGGGAAATTAAGCGACCCGGTTTTTTTGGACAAATTCAGACAGCTCGACCCCGACCTGGCGGTGGTAGCTGCTTACGGTAAACTATTCCCCAAGAATATTTTGGCAATCCCGCCGTTGGGTTTTATCAATTTCCATCCATCACTCTTGCCCGAGTTGCGCGGGCCGTCTCCAATCGCAAGCGCCATCCTGGAGGGCTGTGTAAAAACTGGAGTGAGCATAATGAAATTGGGCGAAGGCATGGACGATGGGCCGATATTATTTCAACGGGAACAAAAAATCGATTCGCGGGAAACCGCTGAAACCTTAACTCGGAAATTGGTTGATTTAGGCAAAGTCGAACTCCCAAAAATTATTGAAGCCTATATCGAAGGCCGGATTACCCTAAAACCGCAACCCAAAACCGGCGTTACCATCAGCAAAATGATTGACAAATCGGCCGGCCAAATTAATTGGGCCGACGAAACCGCCGAACAAATCGACCGTAAGATCCGGGCGTTGAATCCCCAATTTAAGACCTTCACTTTTTTGGAGAACAACAAAAGGGTTAATCTTTTAGAATCGGCTGGAACGTACTTGTCTACGTTACCGGCAGGTAAATATGAACTTAAGGAGGGAAACCTTGCCGTCGGTACAAAAAAAGATATTTTGCTGGTATCATGGGTTCAAGTCGAAAGCAAAAAATCGATTACTGCGACAGAATTCACGCAGGGATATAAAGACGGTCGTTTTCTCTAGCCAATATTTTTCTTTCGTTATACATTGATTCGTAATCTTAACTGTACATAAAAACAGCCATTATTAATGGGGGTAACAATGGCTAATAGTTTTAACATCAGGAGAATATGCACTGTTTGCGGGTTTGGAACAAACGATACCAGGATTCAAAAGTGCCTATTCCATCCAGCCGAGAATTTAGTGTTCGTTCCCAACCTAAGTCCGAAATTCGTTTTGGGCCTGATAGCTAAATTCGCAAAGGAAAGAGGAGGAGAGCGATATGGCAAGATTGACCCAAGCGCAACTGATTAGACTGGCTAACCGCAGATTCAGTAGATCGGGCTTCACGGTCGAGAAAATCCGGGTTTTCTACGAAAATACCCGGGAGGTAAACTTCGATATCTACATTGATGGGATAGCCAACCAAGTTTCCGGAAGTTTCCACAGGACGAGCAAAGAGAGAAACGTCAAGCTTTCAGAAACAATACCGAGCTGGCTGCAAATCAAGATCAACAGGTTTCTCAAAGCCATTTGCGACAGATTGAGCGATCTGCTAATCTACGACGAGCTGTTGGCTTGGAACCGAATTCCGGAAAAATAACAGGAGGTAGGAGTTGTGAAAAAAGAAGGAAGAGCTTCCCCGATAACCTGGAAATGCCGCATTTGTGGCGCTGAAGAGATTAGCGTGGAAAAACCCCCTTGCCCCTACAAAAATACTCATGTGGATATGATGGATCCCAGAAAAGACCTCAGCGGAGTAGATCTTTACAATCTGGACTACGGAAGACCAGCTGTATGAGCCTAGAGCTCGAAGATTTTGAAATCCGGAAGGAGGATTGACATGGCACAGAAAGAAGTGATGGCCGGACCGATACCCAGCATGCATGACGGTTTTAAACGAGGGTCGATTCCCGAAGAAGGCGACTGCGCAGATCTTCCGCCCGACAAAGAAGAGCTCGAAGGTATGAAAAAGAGGGCAAAGAACTACTTCAGCAAAAAACTGGCGATTGCCCCAAGGCAATCTGCGACGACTAGCGCTGTTGCGATGCCGCGGGCGAGGAGGCGGAAACATGGAAGAAAACGAGAAACCAGATAAAAAGAACAAGAAAAGATGGTGGGATGATAAGTCTCCCGAAGAGACAGCGGAAATCAAATCACGCAACCCCAACTGGCGGGGACGGGGTGCGGGTATTGTCGGTTCTTTCCTCAATCTAAGCAGTTTTTCGAAGATTTGCAAAAGGTTTGGCAGGGACGATCCTAATTGCCACGACGGGCCGTAATAGTTCTTTCCAAAACCAAACGGAATATTCACGCGCGATTTGTATTATACAGATCGCGTTTTTTCTTGGTTAGGCGGTTTTGCGGATGGCTTTTTTGATTCGTTCCAAAGATTCGGCTTTGCCCAGCATCCAGGCGCATTCGAAGGGGCTGGGACTTTTTTGTTTGCCGGAAAGAGCCGCGCGGATAGGCCAAAGCAAGGACCCGCGGTCATCTCCGGCGGCTTTCATCAAGGCTTTTTCCAAGTTAGATAGAGTGAAATTTTTGGCGGAAATTTTTTCCAGTGTGGCGTGGCTTAGGCGCAGGGATTTCAGCAGTGCTTTATTGTCCATGTCTTTCCAGGGCAGCAACTGTTGGGGATATTGGGGCAGTTTAAAAACAAACTCAATATCCTTGGTTACATCGCTTAGGGTTGCCATGCGGGGCTGCTGGACGGTGACAATTTTTTTGATAAGCTCTTCGTCTTGGGTAAATTTTTGCAGATAAGGCGCGGCTAATTTGGTGAGCTGGGCAACGGTTTTTTGCTTGATGTAGTAGGCCCCGAACCATTCCAAGCGGGTCTGGTCGAAACGCGGCGCGGCCCTGTTAAGCTTCTTGACGTCAAATTCCTTAATGAGCTCCGACAAAGAAAAAATTTCTTTCGTAGTTTTGGGATTCCAACCCAGCAAAGCCACGAAGTTGATGACGGCTTCGGGAAGATAGCCTTTGCGGCGGAAATCGGAAACCGAGACATCGCCGTCCCGCTTGCTTAATTTACCGCCTTTCATGTTCAGGATATTGGTGAGATGGCCGATTTTGGGAACCTCCCAGCCGAAAGTCCGGTAAATCAAAATATGTTTCGGGGTGCTGGGAATCCATTCTTCCCCCCGGTAAATATGGGTGATGCGCATCAGATGGTCGTCAACCACCACCGCGAAATGGTAGGTGGGAAAGCCGTCGGATTTCATCAGGACTTGGTCGTCCAACAGCCGGTTTTCCACTTCAATTTTTCCACGGATTAAGTCATTGAATGAAGTTTTACCCGCGGTGGGCATTTTCAAGCGGATCACATAGGGCTCTTTGGCCATCCGGCTTTTTGCTTCAGCTGGCGACAGGGCGAGGCAATGCCGGTCGTATTTGGGGGGAAGGCCCTTGGCAAGCTGTGCTTTCCTCAACTTTTCGAGTCTGGCTGACGAGCAAAAACAAGGATAGGCCGCGCCCTTGCGCGCCAGCTCTTCCGCGTAGCGCTGATAAATTTTCAGGCGCTCGGATTGGATATATGGCCCGAAATTTCCTTTCTGGATGGTCGACTCTTTGATCTTATTGTATTTTTCTTTATCGCCGGAGACATTGGTGCTTAGAACTTTGTATTTAGCGCTTTTAATTCCCATTACCCCTTCGTCAATTCCAATCCCGCACCAGCGCAAGCTCGAAAGCATGTTGGGGATGGCTTCCGGCACCAGGCGCGCTTGGTCGGTGTCTTCCACCCGGACAATAAAAACCCCGCGTTCTTTACGGGCAAAAAGAAAATTGGTAAGAGCCGTGCGCAAGCTCCCCAAATGGAACAATCCGGTGGGAGAGGGAGCGATTCTCACGCGAACTTTATTCATATTTTTAGCTTAAAACGGGTATCTCGCAGTTTATTTTTCGGGTTCAGTTTTCTCTTCCGGTTTTTCCTCTTTGGGTTCGGCTTCTTTTTTGGGTTCCTCTTTGGGTCCTTCAGCCGGTTTTTCTTCAGATTTTTCTTTGGCCTTCGGCTCTTCTTTTGGAGCCTCTTCTTTCGGGGCTTCCGCTTTAGAAGCTTCTCCAGCGGCGGCTTCCTCGGATTTTTTGCTCTTGCGAATTTTCTTGGTGATTTTCTTTCCTTTGATCACCTCTTTAGCCACCAAAATGTTGTGGACGCGGTCGGACGGCTGGGCGCCCACGCCGATCCAATACAAAATCCGCTCGTTATTCAAAACGATTTCATTTTTGTGGGGGTTAACCGAACCGAGCACTTCAATGGCACGGCCTTTGGCGGATTTTTGTTTGTCCATCGCCACCACCCGGAAAAAAGCCGAATTTCTTTTGCCCACTCGCGAAAGTCTGATTGCTAGCATACTTTATTGAATTTTAGCAAGTAAAAAAGAAGCTCTATTGATTCTAGAACTTGTTAAATATATACCCCAATAGATTAATCCTGTAAAATATTTCTTAATATTGCAAGCAATTTTACGTTGAAAAAAAAGCAAATATAATCGATAGGTAAAACTAAAATAAATCCATGGAAAACATCCAAACCGTTTTCAGCCGCATCCAAAAACGCCGCAAGGAGCTCAAAGAAATCCGCAAAATGTACAAGGAATCCCTGGAGGGCGACTCGCGCTACCCCAATATCGTGGAAGAACTCTCCACTCTACGCCAAAAAAAGAAAACCATCGAGCTGGAAATCCAGGAGCATATGGGCGACACCTACATGAAACTGGAGGAGCTGCGCGACGACATCGCCACCGACCAGCAAATGCTCAACGACATCGCGCTAAATATGCTGATGGACGGAAAAACCGTCGAAACCACCGACGAATACAACAACCATTACGAACCTGAATTCAAAGTAACCCTGCGCAAAGCCAACGAGATAAAAAAATAATCGTTTGACTTTTTATTTTACTAGGCTATAGTATCAGTGACAAGTAATTCCTCGTACGTGGGCTTCCGGATGGTTGCTCTCCCCACAAGGGGTAAATAGCGTGCGGGGTTTTGTTATTTCTGGTCAATTTTAATGGAAAAGTGAATTTTCTTCAATTATCTTTTGTTTGAAGATTTTGTAATAGCTTTTATCTCCTTTTTCGTATTTTCGAAACATTGCCCAACTTATGAAATCGACCATTTGCAGAGCTTTTTCTTCGGAAGGAGTTCTAATTAAAATATTAATATCGCACTGGTGGTTGTTTTTAACCTGCCGGTTCAAATAATTTTTAAAGTTTTCATTGAAAGATTTGTTTGTTTCTCGGCGAGAAGCGATTAAATTTATCGGCTCTTTGCAATATATAGCTTTTTTGGAATAAACTCTGTTTAACAAAACATTCGTTACATAATTGTAGAGCACCCGTTTCTCATCTTGCAGTGTAGAAGAAATTTTATTCTTATTCAGGCAAATTGCCATGATGGAACAATTAATCCTGTTCAATCGCCTTAGCATTCTTTTGCGAGTGGCGGGTTTTTCTTTTACTGCATGGAGAACACCAATCCTTCGTTTAAATTTTTTCTTAAGTTCTGAATGAGTCTTGCTGACAATCTTTTCAACGATCCTCTTCTCCCCAGGAAAAAATAGAAAAGTAACAATAAAAAAGTTTGAGGTTTTTTTCTTATTAAAATTAAATCCGAGATCGCCACTTTCGTCGAGAAAAATGTAGACCATATAAGAAATTATTGCTTTAGGTAAACAGATAAATTTATTGATGTAAAATTGAGAACGATTCCCTTTACATTAGTTTTGTTATTAGTTATAAGATACATATTGCTGTTTATTGCTTGGAGAGGTCGCATAGCGGTCTAGTGCGCCACCTTGGAAAGGTGGTGTGTCGCAAGGCACCGGGAGTTCGAATCTCCCCCTCTCCGCAAAATATTTTTTTGACTATCCCGAATATCCATATTACAAGTTCAGGTTAGAGCTTGGGCAGTTTTTTTGTTGCTCAAGCAGTTCATTGGCATTTTATATATTAACTTCAATCAAACTCAAGGAGGTTGAATTTGGTATCAAAAGATTTTGATTTGGCTGATGGGGTCAAGATGATTTTGGACGAGCTGTCCCCGCCGGTGGTGGGATACGAAGAGATATCCCTAAAGAACAACGGATGCCGTCACATGTGCGTGGTTATTGAAGGAGGGCCGAAGAGAGCAGCAGAAGTTGGAAGCTTCCTTTCCAAGATGGGATGGCTCAAGTTGATCGGATTTGGATTTCCCGACACTTTGCCAAGATCTATCGGGAAAATTCCGACCGAAAGAATCGATCCGAATATGATTTACGAGCTAACTTTTCCTTCTTGAAACCATAACTCGAAAGGAGAACGAAATGGCACCCGGTGTGGTCGAGCTTGATCTATGCAACGTGTCTATACTGAACGGCTTTCAGGCGATGGAAGATCGAGAGATCGCCTGCCGCATTTTCTATGCCTTCTTGAGCAAGATTCTGTCTCGCGGAAAAGTGTCTCTTGCTGAAGGTCGAAATTTTGCAAAAAGGGTTTCGGAGGATCCCGATCTTATCTTGGGCTTAGTCCGAGTGGCAGAGGACGATATCCTGAAAGACAGATTCAGCAAAACTGCCAAGAAAGGTGCTCGTGCTCAAGCAACGCCCTAGTTTCATTTAGGAAGATATCAACAACTCCAGAGGAACCCGTACAACGCGCGTTCCTCTTTTCTTTTTGTGAGAATTTAATGTCGGAGCGGCGGGATTTGAACCCGCGGTCTCAGGACCCCCAGCCCTGCGCATTAGGCCAGCTATGCTACGCTCCGTGAATGTGTGGGTGATGCAGGACTCGAACCTGCGACCTTTTGCGTGTCGAGCAAACGCTCTAGCCACCTGAGCTAATCACCCTAACTATTGTTTTATATCCTCAAAAAAAAGAAAAAGCCAACCTGCGAGGGTTGACTTTGATAGACGGAAGAGATAAGAGGCGAGCTTACTTTCTTGATTCCTTGAGGATTCTGGCAAGAGGCGCTAGATCCGAATAGGTAATTGGCTTCATAAGGTGGATTATCCCTTTGTGCAGGATTATCTCCAAAAGCTCTCCTTCAAAAATATCTCCAGAAGCCAGAACGATAATGCCCCTAAACTCTTGTTCTCTTGCATACTTCAAGAATTCAATCCCGTTCATGATCCCTTTGGCCTGGGATAGGTTGAAATCAGATTGAATCATGATGATACGTTCTTTGTTTGCTCCAAATGTAGGAATTGCTTCTTCGCAGTTTACCTCGATTTTGATTTCGTATTCGTCCCCGAATATTTTCCGGTAAACTTCTTCGAAGAATTCCCGTAGCAGTGAGTCATCTTCTACGATTAGGATCATTTCTTTCTGGTCTGCCATCTTGTAACCCTCCGATAGTTTATATTTTTAAGAAGGCAAATTCTCCTTTTTTTTGCCCATCAAAAATAACTAACCCGATTATTCAAATCGGGCAATTTTAAAGAAGATATTGTAAATTTTAGGAATTTACTCTCCTCGTTCCAGTTTCTTCAAAAAATTTTCAATGGAATCATCGCCGGGAAAGTCAATCCTGTCTTCAGGAAATTCTGACCAAGGTTTTGGAGGAGTGCTTCCACTGGCCGCATGATAGAATGCGTATTCATCGACATTGTATCCTTTTTCAAGTAATTTATCGACAAAAACAGCCAGTTTGCTATAAAGGTCTGGTCCTTCCTCACTACTAATTAGTTTACGCGAAAGTTCCTTAATGCGGTTAACTTCGGCTTCTACATCCTTTGCTTCTGGGTTTTCGAAATTTTGGTTTTCCATTTAGGGTTTTACTCTTTTTACGTCTCTTGGGAACAGGGTGGCGAGGCGGACGTTTTCGAGCCCCAGCCATTGCTTGGTGAAGCGTTCAAGGCCCAGTCCCCAGCCGCCGTGGGGCGGCATGCCGTATTTAAACAAATCAATGTAGTCTTTGAATTCCTTGGGGCTTAAACCGTGTTTTTTGATGCTGGTTACCAGCATCTCCGGGTCGTGGATTCTTTGCGCGCCGGTGACCAGCTCCAATCCCCGAAAAATCAAGTCAAAGCTTTTGGTGTACCGCCAATCTTCCGTCGGCATCTGGTAAAAAGGCCGGATGCCGGTCGGATATTCGGTCACGAAAATGAAATCGCTTTTATATTTTTTCAGCGCGTATTCTCCCAGGATTTTTTCTCCCTCGGTGTCAAGGTCGATTGCCTCATCCCGGCTCCCTCTGGATTTGTTGATTATTTTTACCGCTTCGGTGAGCGTGATTTCCGGTATTCCGCCCTTGGGTATCCGGAGATCCGAGTAATCCACCAGCTTCTTGTCGGCGGCGGGAATCTCTTTTTTAACCTTACCAGCGATGAAAAGAATACATTGAGTAAGCTTTTTCATCAATTCGGATTCGTCTTTGATAAAACCCATTTCCGCGTCCAAGCTGGTATATTCGTTGAGGTGCCGCGAAGTGAAATGCGGTTCGGCGCGGAAAACCGGTCCGATTTCAAATACTTTCTCGAAAACCCCCACCATCATTTGCTTGTAAAACTGCGGGCTTTGGGCCAAGAATACGTCCTTGCCGAAATAATCCACCCGGAAGACGTTGGCCCCGCCTTCGGTGGCGGCCGGAATTATTTTGGGAGTGTGTACTTCCGTGAATCCGTCCGCTTTCATGAACTCCCGGTAGCCCTCCTCGATTTTCTCGCTGAATTTGAAAATCGTTTGCATTTTCGGGCTGCGGAGCGTCAGTGGTCGGTAGTTGAGCAAAGTATCCAGATGAATTTTATCGATATCCTTGCTGATATCCAGCGGGAGGGCTTCTCCGGTGGGAGAAACGACTTCCAACTCCTTGACTTCCATTTCCAGTTTTCCCGTTTCCAAATCCTTGTTCACCAGGTGGGGAGGCCTTTTCTTGATCTTACCCTTAACTGAAATAACGCTTTCCAGCCCCCAGATTTCCTTTTCGCCGGTGATTTTGGTGCCGCCGGTCGATACGATTTGCAAAATACCCGAACCGTCGCGCAGGTCGACGAAGCTCACTTTGCCGTGATCCCGTTTGCGGTAGACCCAGCCGGCCAGTGTCACTTCTTTGCCGACGTTTTTGAGGGTGTCTTTGATTTGGATTCTATTTTTTAGATCCATTATCGAGTAATTTAATGGCTTCTTGGCACACCTCTCCCGGCGTGACTTTGATTTTGATAAAGCATAAATCCGCCCCGGACTCTTTCATTTCTTTAACCTCTTCATCCAAAGCGGTGTTGGAAAGGGAGATAATCTTTAAATTTTTCTTATCTTTTTGCTCTCCCTTGATGGCTTTGAGCATCTCGATGCCGTTCATGGCCGGCATAGCCATGTCGAGCAGTACCAAGTCGAAATCGCCTTCTTTGATCCGGCGTAATCCCCAGGCCCCGTTTTCGGCTTTTTCCACTTCGAAACCGGCCGCTTTGAATTTATGGCCGTACATCTCCAAAAGGTCCTGGTCGTCGTCGATGATCAATACGCTTTTTTTCATTTATTTTCTATTATTTAAGTAGCTTATTAACTTCTTCCATCAGTTGGGAAGGGGTGTAGTTGGCTTTAATGAGAAAGGCGTCCGCCCCCAAACTCAAAGCTTTCTTTTCGCTTTCGGGGTCCTGGCTGTTGCTGAAAATCACTTTCTTGGTTTTGCCTTTCCATCCTTGCAGCTGCTCCAAAATTTCAATCCCTCCTCCACCGGGGATCAACAGGTCGAGCAAGACCAAATCCGGCTCTTCTTTCTTGATTTTTTCGGCCAACCGGGAGCCGGAAACCACCACTTCAACCCCATACCCGGCTTTTTCCAGCTGTTTTTTATAGATTTCCGAGATCATTTCGTCGTCCTCGAGAATCAATATTTTTTTGGCCATGTTTTAATATTCAAATTAAATTTGAAAACGGCAAAATTTTCCCACTTGGATGTTCTCGCCCACTTTGGAAATCGCGTCTTTCACGATATCCTCCACTTTGCGGTTGGGATCCTTGATGAAGGCCTGGGTGAGCAGGGCATTTTCCTCTTTGAACTTGCTGGTCTTGCCTTCCAACGCCTTTTCCACGATGTCGGCGGGCTTGCCGGATTTCTCCAGTTGCTCGCGGTAAATGTTTTTTTCCTCTTCCAGCTCTTCGGTCGAAATGTCTTCCGGCCGCAAAGCTTTGGGGTTGGCGGCCACCACTTGCATGGCTAGGTCTTTCCCCAGGGCGATAAATTCGGGGTTGCGGGCCACAAAATCGGTTTCGCAAAGCAGCTCCACCAAGGCACCCACTTTGTTGTTGGTGTGCACGTAATAAGCTACGATGCCTTCCCGGGTTTCCCGTGCCGATTTCCGGTTGGCGGTTTCAATGCCGCGTTTGCGCAGGACCAGAATGGCTTTCTCGATGTCGCCCCCGGCTTCTTCCAAGGCGGCTTTGCACTCCGCGATGCTGACCGCGGTTTTTTCCCGTAATTCTTTAATTTGTTCCAATGAAATTGCCATGATTTTAATTTAGCTGGTTACAAAACTTTTTAGGCTTTTTTGGCCTCCTGGATTTCGCGTGCGATGTGGCGTATCAGGAGATTAACCGACTTCACCGCGTCGTCGTTGGCGGGAATGGGATAATCAATCTCTCCCGGATCGATGTTGGTGTCGGCCAGGGCGATGATGCTGACCCCGGTCTTTTTGGCTTCGGCAATGGAGGTTTTTTCCTCTTTCACGCCGATCACTAGGATGGCCTGCGGCAATTCGGTGAGGGTCTTTATCCCGCCCATATTCCGGTTGAAATCGGCAATCTGCTTTTTGAACTTGGCCTGCTCCTTCTTGGTGTAATGGGCCAATTTGCCTTCCTTGAATTTGGTCTCGATATCCAGCAGTTTCTGAATGCGGCGGGAGATGGTGGTGAAATTGGTGAAGGTGCCTCCCAGCCAGCGTTCGGTCACGTAGGGCATCCCGGTGAGCTCCGCGGCTTCCAAAACCAAGCTGCGGACTTGCCTTTTAGTCCCCACAAACAAGATTTTACCATTGTTTTTCACAATGTCCCCAATTTTGTCCAAGACTTCCGTCAAACCCTTGAGGGTAGCTTGGAGATTGATGATGTGGACCCCGTTTCTTTCCCCGTAAATATAAACGCCGGCCCGCGGATCCCAGCGGCCGGTCTGGTGGCCGAAATGAACGCCTGATTTCAAGAGCTCTTCGATTTCCGGCAGCCGCTTTTCCGGCAAGGGCAGAAGCTTGCTGACTTTCGCCGGCTCGGTGGCGGTGGCGCCTTCGGCTTTGACTTCGGGCTCTATTACTGCTTCTTTCACTGCGGGGTTTTTGACCCCTTCGGTTTCATTAATGGTTTTTTCCATGTTGTTCCCTTATTGATTAACCGCCGCTTCCGGCTATTCGGCGTTTAAAAAATAAACTACCGAGGGTGTTCCCAAATAGAAGCGTGGGTGGTTGAATTATGTATTGTTTATACCCGAATTTATCGCCAAAGTCAATTATTTGTTTGCAATTTTCAGAAAAATTTCCCAAATTAAAATCAGCTTGTATACTGGGATTAATCGATAATAAAACCCAATGAAGGCCAGAAATTGGTTGCTTCCTGTGTTTGTGTTATTGTTCACTTTGGCCGGCACCGGCTTGGCCCAGGCGGTTTGCCCGGTCTGCACGGTGGCGGTGGCCGGCGGGCTGGAAATATCCCGCTGGCTGGGCGTCGACGACTTTATAACGGCAATCTGGATTGGCGGGCTGGCTTTATCGGTGACCGCTTGGGGGTGGAACTATTTGAAAAAGAAAGATAAACTGAATGCTCCCACGGG
>Ga0172371_10007390_pt1 | contig 15690 bp, 16 predicted proteins | sample Lak12m_FD_114543 | JGI IMG/M metagenome (GOLD analysis project Ga0172371, IMG submission 114543) | Freshwater microbial communities from Kabuno Bay, South-Kivu, Congo - kab_022012_12m | ecosystem: Environmental > Aquatic > Freshwater > Lake | place: Democratic Republic of the Congo: South-Kivu... | reverse complement strand
AGGATCGGCAGAAAAAGTCGAAGATCAAGTGTGCGCCTCGAGGATAAATTGCTTTTTTGGGAATACTGAAAGCTGACCAGAATTGTCAATCCAGTTACAACACCCCAGACGACCAAAGGCAACGAACGCTCACTAAGGTACTGGAACTTAGCATAATTAAGCAAGTTGAAAAAGAAAAGAATGCACCATGAGGCTATTGCCAGAACCACTGAGAAAATAAAAAAGATCCGGGCAATTTTCGGGGAAAATAGCTCCCTGAACTTTTTCTGAAAAGCCGATGCTCTAAAAGAGGACAATAAAAATAACCCAAGGAAAAAGAATGCAGAGACCAAAGGAAGTAGTATCAGGAGCAGCCGGTTTAAGGAAAGTCCGAAGATCAAGCCACCGGGGCTTGAAGGAATTGAAAGCAGCCAAACAACGCAGATCGATCCTTCAAAAAAGAATGCCGAAAACAAGATAAGAAGCGATGAATGACCATCTTTTCCACGGGCCATATTGTTAATTGATCTTTGCATTAAGATTTTTCCTCGCCAAGAGTCATGGATTTCTCCCCAGTAATTTTATCAAGGTTCAAATGCCGCTTTAAGATCTTTTTTAAAGGGCAAGCCGCTCTAATAGGACTATAATTATCCTAATTTGAGCTGCTTTTTACCTGCTCATCTAAAAATACTATTTGATCGATCAGCATCAATGAGAAAAATTACCACCAACCCTTTTTTAATCGCAGGTATTCTACTATTTCTCTTCCTTTTGGTTCAGTTGTATCTTTTGGTCTTTGAAAAAAAGGGAACTTCACCCCCCGTAAAAACCAGCATGGAGATGATTTTTGTTCCTTCTGGAAATTTTCTGATGGGCTCCGAGATCAGTGATAGAAACCAGAGACCGCAGCACAAGGTCTTCCTGGACGCATTTTGGATCGACCAAACTGAAGTAACCAATGCCCAATATCATGCCTGCGTTAAAGAAGGCGCTTGCGGAAGTCCACACGAGCTCGATTATTTCACGGATAGCAAATACAACAACCAACCTGTGATATACATATCCTGTGATGAAGCGCAAACATTTTGTAATTGGGCAGAGAAAAGACTGCCCACAGAAGCTGAATGGGAAAAAGCTGCCCGCGGCGATGATGGCCGAACCTATCCCTGGGGAAACCAGAAACCAAATTCAAGCCTTGTGAATTACTTTGACAACAGGAAAGGCAGTTCTGATGTTGGCAGCTATCTATCTGGTGCCAGCCCATACGGGGTGTTGGATATGGCTGGAAACGTCTGGGAATGGACAGCTGACTGGTACAGCCCGGAATATTACAAAATCTCCCCTGTCAAAAACCCCACTGGACCTGAAGCCGGAGATAAGCGTATTGTTCGGGGCGGATCCTGGTTCAGCCTGACGGAGATCGTCGTCCGGACCTATTTTCGAAAAGCATCACTACCTGAGAATCAAAATTACACGACCGGATTTCGCTGCGCCTGGAGTGAATGAGCTATTAGAAAGAAAAATGGTCCATTACTTTCGATCGACAATAATTACTGAACATTACAATCTCAGCCCAAGCAGCCATTTAATCATCAGGACCAACAATGCTATCCAAATCAAAGCGATAACAACCGCTGCAGCCCAATTGACCGGTTTGCCTTTATCCATTTCCATTTTCGCCTTGGTTCGGCACTCAGTCAGTACATCCTGAGGGATCATTTTAATGGCAGCGCTGATACCCAGAGGTACAAGAACCAGATCATCGACATAACCCAAAACCGGAATAAAGTCCGGAATGAGATCGATCGGGCTGAACGCATAGGCTACTACAAGTCCCGTAAAAACCTTGGCGTACCAAGGTGTTCGGGGATCCTTATAAGCCAGGAAGAGAGCGGCTGTTTCCTGCTTAAGATCCCGGGCTCGTTGTTTCCATTTATCTATGATCGACCTATTGATCGCGGCCATAAAGTGAACCTAACTGTTTAAATATCTGTATGCAGTCAATAAATAGAGTTTGGCTGCCGAGATCACACTTTCGATCATGACATATTCATTCGCGTTATGATGATTGAACCCTTCAGGCCCAATATTGAACACATCGGTCATGCCACCTGAAAGCATGTTTCCTCCGTCCGAAAACCCGGATGCGAAGGTGTAAACCGGTTTTGTTTGGTAAACAGCTTCGAAAGACTGTGCAAGGATTTTTCCGAATTGGGTATCCTTATCGATCAAGAAACCCTCCCCGATCGTAATTACACTCACGCGGATATCTATCGGTTCCTCTGCATATCGGCCTGATGCCTGCTGTTTATTTTGATATCCGTCCGGCAAGTCAAGCTTATAACCCAATCTCGTGCAGTAATCTGCTATCGCGTCTAACAACTGCTGCGCGCTCAATCCAGGCAGAACCCTGAAATCAACATCCAGTTCACACAGATCTGGCACAATATTTACTTTTTGACCGGCCTGGATGCGGTCAAAGCTGTATGTTGTTTTAAAAGCCATTCCCAATTTGCGCTTGTCCTTTTCCAATGGATTGGGGTTGACGGCTTTACGCAGCATTAATTGCACCAGATTGGGGAGAGTATAGCGATCCAAATAGGATCGTAAAAGTGTAAAAGTATTGACAGATAGCTTGCGCCCGGGGATCTTAAATAAACGCCGGGAGTTCACAATAAATCTGGCGGCCTTATTAAGTGCATTGCTTCTGGGTTTAGGTATGCTGCCGTGACCTGCCGCACCAAAAAATGTGAATCTAAGCCAGTGTGGTCCTTTTTCACCAACCGTGATCACAGGCGTCTTCAGCGGCTGCTGTGAACGCGCCTCAGAAATGACAGTCGCATTCGTTTTGACTTTTTCAGGATGATTCTTAACCATAAAGTCTGACCCGAATTTGCCATGGGTCTCCTCATCCGGGGTACACCAAAGCTGCAGACGACCATTAAATTCCGCCTTTGACCCTTTGAGGATCTGCATAGCCATGATCTGGGCGGCAATACCTGATTTCATGTCACCCGCCCCCCGCCCATAAAGCCTACCGTCCTTTATTACCGCACTTAATGGCTGCGTATCCTTATTCCAGTTATCCGGGTTATAAGCCACCGTATCCAGGTGCCCGTTGAACTGAAGGGACTTTCCGTCCTCTTTACCTTCTATTGAAGCGATCAAGTTGTAATAATGCTGTTCGGCTGCCCCACCGGGAAAAGGTACCTTCACTAATTCAGTTTTAAATCCTTGTTTTCTAAGATAATTTTCTGTAAAGCGAAAGATCTCGTTTCGTTCGGAGTAAACATCCTCAGAAATATTTACCGAATCAATTTTTACCAGGTCTTGAAGCAATGCGACCAATTCCTGTGAATGTTCGTCAACCAAAGCAAGCAAGCTTTCTTCAGTTGAATTAAGAGGCTGCTGGGGCGTAATTTTCTTTTCCGTGATCGGCATTGATGATCTCCTCAAACAAGTTTTTGAATATTGGGCATTTGTATCAGCGTAGAATAATCTACCGAATTTATAAAAATCTAAAAGGAATCTATTGACCAGATACCTGATTTGAAATTTTTCTAACTATTGATCCGATCAGGTTCCACACAATTCTCATGGCGGTAATGCTGCCAATATTGTTCACGTCCATTTCCGGGACAAGTGAAACGATGCAAGCGCCAACCACCTGATTGTTATGAACTACTCCATGGATAAGATCAATGACCTCGAAATATTCAAGGCCGCCCGGAGTGAGTGAGTTTGCCGCGGGCATCACCATCGGATCAAGCACATCAAGGTCAATCGTGATGAAACACCGGCTTCCAGAAGGCAGGTGAGAGAGTGCGGGATCCACTCCCCTTTGCCTGATCACGGATGACGGGATCAGGTTCGCGCCATATCTACGTGCTGCTTGAACCTCGCCTTCACGGGCGCTGCCAACTGCACGCATGCCAACCTGTGTGATCCCTTTTATCCAGGCCATTTCAGAAGCACGCCTCATGGTGCTGGAATAGCCTTCACTTATCCCATTGACATGATCCCGCCAGTCAATGTGCGCATCCAACTGCAGAACATAGAATGGTTCACATCCTTCAAACGCTCTCAGAACCGGTATGGGGATGGAATCATCACCGCCCAAAACCAACGGTATCGCACCCGCCGCCAGGATCTTATGGATCGCTGTTTCTGTTGTTTTCTGATTTTTCAGCGGTTCAGATTGGCTGCCAGGCAGGTTGCCGCAATCCACCACACGGGCACAGGTTTCTCCCAAAAGTGTGCCGCCCAGGTCAAAATCCCATGCGACCGGATCATCAGGATATTGAGCTGATTCCCTGCGAATGGCTGCAGGAGCATTCATCGAATCTGGCGGTTGGGATACGTCATAAGGAACTCCAAATGGAATTCCAATGACCGCGACATCGGCGGTCAATTTATCGAGGTCGGAACAAAAAGAAAAACCTGCAAAAGTTGAAAAACGATCCTGGCCCATACTTTAACTGCCGCGTTTGGCTATCTCGAGCCCAGGAATGGTTGTGCGCCGTTCAATTTCATTCAAAAGCAGGGTCATCAATCCGATAACCAGAAGATAGACCAAACCGACCAGCAGATAGGTTTGCAGGACATTGTAATATTTGGACATCAGAAGTTTTGCAACATAAAGCATTTCAGGTACTGCTATCAAATAAACGATGGATGAGATCTTCACCATTGAAACTGCTTCATTAGACCAGGATGGGATGGCAAAACGAAACGCCTGGGGGATGATGACATGCCGTATTGCCTGCATGCGGGTCATGCCGATCGACCGCGCCGCCATCATCTGTCCCCCGCTGATAGCCTGGATCGCACCGCGAAAATATTCGGACTGGTATGCACCGCTGTTCAAACCGATAGCCAGATATGCTGAAGTGAAAGGTGAAAAAGTGATACCGAATTGCGGTAGGCCATAGTAAATAAGGAAAAGCTGTACCAAAACGGGGGTGCCGCGGAAGACCTCAACATACCCGGTCACCAGCCAGCGCAGCCATTTTGGTCCATAGACCCTTGCCAATGCGACCGGAAATCCAAGTGCCATGCCAATAAGCAGGCAAACAAAAGACACCCTGAAGGTGATCATCAGACCAACCCAGATCTGCGGCAATGCGATTTTCAAGTATTCAAAAAAGCTCATTAATGCTCCTGCTCTAATGCAGTTCGGTGATCTTTCCAAGGAATTGCTTTGTGCGCGGCAGGTCAGGGTGATTCAGCATCTTGTCCGGATTGCCCTCTTCAACGATCTCGCCATGTTCCATGAAAACGATCCTGCTGCAGACATCCCTTGCAAAACCGATCTCATGCGTCACGCAGATCATGGTCATGCCGCCCACTGCCAGGTCCTTCATTACAGTCAACACTTCCCCGATCAACTCCGGGTCAAGCGCAGATGTGGGTTCATCAAAGAGCATCACGATCGGGTCCATTGCTAATGAACGCGCGATGGCTACACGCTGTTTTTGTCCGCCTGATAACTGGCCGGGATAGTTTTCGCTTTTGTTGGCAAGCCCTACTCTTTTTAATTCCAACAAAGCTTTGTCACGAGCTTCTTCCTTTTTCATCCCCATCACATGGATCAGCCCCAGCATAATATTATCCAGGGTGGTCAGATGGTTGAAAAGGTTAAAATCCTGAAAGACCATGCCAATGTGCTGGCGGGCCTTATCAATGTCGGTCTTGGGGTTTGTGAGTTCCACGCCGTCAACCCAAACTTTTCCCGAATCCGGTATCGTTAACTGGTTTATGCAGCGCAGTAAAGTGGATTTGCCTGTCCCGGATGGGCCAACAAGAACAACAACTTCTCCTTCGCAAACATCCATTGAAATCCCTTTAAGGACCTCTTCCTTCCCGTATGCCTTATGGACATTTTCAATTTTTACGATCACTTTTTCGGGTTTTGGCATTTCAATCCTCTGTAATTAAGCGGGAATTCTGATCCGGCGTTCAAGCGCATCCAGGCCGCGATTGGTGATGAAAGTCAGCAGAAAATAGATCGCTGCAACAGCCAGATAAGCTGTGAAAGGCTGATAAGTCCGGGCACTGTAATACTGCGCCTGGCGCAGGATCTCGGGGACCCCCAGAACATACACAAGCGATGAATCCTTGATCACAATGGCTGCTTCGTTCGACCAGGGCGGAATAGCGAACCTGAACGCCTGGGGGATGATCACATGCCAGATCGCCTTGAAGCGGCTCATGCCTATAGACCTGGCAGCCATCATTTGCCCCCCCGGTACCGATTGGATCGCACCACGGATGATCTCGGACTGATAAGCGCTGCTGATGATCGCCAGTGCCATCGAACCAGACCAGAATGCCGACAAGTTGACCACGCGTGCGATCATAAAATACAATATTAAAAGCAGAAGGATGTGCGGCAGCGCCCTAAGGATGGTAACAAACTGCGTCAAGAGTCCCGAGAGAACTTTACCGCCGTAAACCCGCAGGATCGCCAGAATGGTGCCGAAAAGCAATCCAAGCCCCAGCGCAACTGCAGTCACTTCGAGCGTGATGCTCAAGCCGCGCAGGATATATGGGATAAGTACTGTCAATACTTCCAATGGTTCATCCTTCCATTGCTTTTAGATCCAAAGCGGCTTTTCCCAAAGTGAAAGCTTCTGGCCAATACCCTTGGCTTTGGCGCTTTGATAGATCCGTTCAGCGATAGTGATATCCAGGCAGCCCATGCCCAGGTTAGCAAACAAGATCCTTTGGTCGCGGCTGGTTCGGCCGGGTTTCTCTCCAAGCAGGATCTTGCCAATATCGGTGATACTTTCTTCCTGTAATTTGCCTTCCGCATGCAGACGGGTCGGGGCAAAAAAGTCCCATGTTTTCAGTGTTTCCCAATTATCAACCACCAGCCGGTCGGTATTAAGGAAGACGTTATCCTCACCTTCATCGGATGCCATGTGAGCATAATAGCAGCCCTTGGGAACCCATTCGTCCTTTACAAAAGGCTTGTGTGCAGTTGTCTGAGTTGTAACAATATCCGCATTTTCAAATGCTTCGGCTACGCTGTCAACCACCCGGACCAGGATCTTGTCCTTGAACTCCAGGGCAAGATCTTCGGCTCGCTTTCTGTTCAGATCGAACAGGCGGATCTCTTCAAGATTCTTCATGGCAGAGGTAAGCGACCAGATCATCGTGCGCCCGATCACACCGGCGCCGACCAGACCAGCGACCTTTGAATCGGGATTGGCCAAGGTTCTTGCCCCAACGCCCGCAACAGCAGAAGTGCGCATGGCGGTGATCAAGCCTGCCTCCATGATTGCATGCGGGATGGCATGCTCCAGATCATGCAAAAGGATAATATCAATCCCCATGGGCATATCACCGCGCCTGGCATTGTCCAGTGATTCGGCAGCCCACTTATGGCCTATCCGGTTAACTTTGCCGCCCACGTAAACAGGCATGGAAACTGCCAAATACTGGCGTTTTTCACCTGTCTCGGGATTATCGAATTTAAAGACCGGTTTATGCGGCTGGTTAACCTGGCCGGAAGCAAATAATTTATAAGTCAATTCCACATCATCCAACGCGGCAGGCATATCCAAGGCGCCGGCTGCAATGACATCTTCCTGGGTAAGAAAAAGAAATTCGGGTTTATATAATTCAGTCATGATCTCTGCCTGTGAACTTAAGAAATTCAGGGCAGAAATGCGGTCTTTTGATTATTACCGCTTTTCTGCCCTGATCTATTACATGATAATTAACTTGTCAGATGATAAGACTACTCAACACCATATTGGGTCAGGAGCTTGTCGATAAAGCCCTCGTTGAGCAGATCTGTCAGATGCTTGTCAAGTTCGGTCTTCAAGGCAGTTTCGCCTTTCATGATGGCTATGGACTGGCCTTCAGATTCCATCACTCCACGCCAGAGTTCCTTGAAACCAAAAGCAGGATCAGCCATGAACTGTTTGCCGGGTTCGACATCCATAACACCGATGTCAATGCGGCCGGCTTGAAGATCAAGTGCAACCTGTTCATTGCGCTCATAGAGAGACATATTCGCCTTATCCATCAGGCCTGGGGTGATGAGGTTGTTTTCCACCCAGTACTGCATGATGGTGCCGGATTGGGTGCCGATCTTGTATTTCGCGGCTTCCAAAGGATCAGTAAAGGAAATCGGTGAATCCTTTGCTGCGAGCATCACATTATCTCCAGCGTAATACATCATTGAGAAGTCAACTTGCTCCCGGCGTTCGGCAGTGGATGCCATGGCAGCGATTGCCGCATCAACTTTGCCTTCCTGAACAGCGGTCACAAGGGCATCAAAACCAAGGTCCTGGAATTCGACTTCAACACCCATGCGTTTTCCAAGTTCACGCATGATCTCCATATCGATCCCGACGAATTTATCGTTCTCGTCCTTATACTCCCAGGGTTCATAATCCGCGGAAGTTCCAACAACGATCTTGCCAGCTTTCTTAATGGCATCCATCCGTGAGGCAGGTGCCTTGGGACCGCAAGCCACTGCAAGCAGCGCTACGATCATGACGATCAACAGCAATTTAAAATACTTTTTCATCTTACCTTCTCCTTTAGGTTTTTTATATTTTGGTTGCTAACAACCAAATTCCCTCACTCATTTTTCCGGGTTGGATTAATTATACTTCGCCCAAAGCCATTTTCATGATCTGAAGCGCTTTAATAATTTGTTCCTCAGTTATTACCAGCGGCGGGATCAGACGGACCACCTGACCAGTTCGCCCGGCCATGTATCCCACCAGCCCGTGATCAAGCATTTTTTGCAATAACGCCATCACCTTTTCGCCATCCGGGGCTTTGCTGCCATCCGGTTTGACGATCTCAAGTGCAATCATCAGACCCTTCCCACGCACATCTCCAATGAAGGGGTGGGAGGATTTAAGCTTCTTAAGCCCTTCCAGGAAAAGCGCCCCCATCTTGCGGCAGTTTTCCAGAACATTTTCTTCCTTGAAAACTTCCTGAACAGCAAGGGCTGCTGCACAGGCAACAGGATTGCCGCCGAAAGTAGTGCCATGCGAACCGGGAAGCCAGCGGCTCATGATCTCGCGGCTGGAAACCACCGCGGACATCGGAAAACCATTGGCGATCCCCTTGGCAATTGCCATGATATCCGGCCTGACACCATAGGTTTGGGCTGCGAACATTTGGCCAGTACGGCCGAAACCAGATTGGACCTCATCAAAGATCAGGAAAATGCCATGCTCATCGCACATCCGGCGAAGTTCTTTCAGGAAATCAGCAGGCGGGAAGACATACCCGCCCTCTCCCTGCACCGGTTCAACCAGGATCGCAGCCACTTCAGAGGGGTCGATGTAATGATTGAAGATCTTTTCGATACTGGCGACGCTCCATTCAACTGCTTTCTCAGGGGAATCGCCGATCGGACAGCGGTAAGGATTGGCAAAATCAGCAAAATAGATCCCGGGCAAAGCAGGCTCATAGTGCTTGCGGTATTTGGATTTTACAGAAGTAACCGAGATCGCGCCATAAGTTCGGCCGTGAAAGCTGCCGGTAAAAGCAATGATTCCCGGCCGGCCTGAAACATAACGCGCTAATTTGAGAGACCCGTCAACTGCTTCAGAGCCGCTGTTGCCAAAGAAGAACATATCCATACCTTCAGGCATAACGGTTGGCAATACTTCGGTCAGCCGCAGCAGCGGTTCGTGCAAGGTGATGCCGACAGCGCTGTGGGAGAATTTCTTCATCTGTTCAATGGCAGCATTTAAAACCTTGGGATGGTTGTGCCCCAGGTTGGTAACACCAATGCCGGAGGTGAAATCCATGTATTCACGCCCGTCCTCGGTGTGCAAATAAACACCTTCTGCGCTGACCACGGGCAATTCCGGCCAATCTTCCGCCAGTGATGGCGCCAGGTTAGTCTTTACCTTGTTGAGCAACTCTTTGTAACTTAATGATTGTTCTGCCATACCCGAATTCCTGTTCTGATCTTTAATTTTTCATATATATTGGCGCTCCGTGCCCGAAGGCGCCATAATATTTACAGGTCTCAGCAGCAGAAATTGCCGCTTTTTGGAGCGCCTCCTGAATGGAAATACCACTCAGATAATTTACCATGAAACTGGCTGCAAAGGCATCCCCTGCCCCCAATGTATCTACAATTTCACTCACTGTTTGGATCTTCTGGTAAAAATACTGACTTCCGTCAAAAAGAAGAGCACCCTGTTCGCCGCTGGTAACTAATACAATATCCGGTCCGAAGGTGAAAGCAAAGTTAATTAACTCCTTGTTTTCATCAATATTCATTACCGGATTTGAGATCAGAGCAATATCGATTAAAGGGAGAGTTTCAGCCAATGATTGCCTGTCCCATTCACTCGAAAAATCAAAGGAAAGTGTTTTTGCCGCAGATCTGAGCTGCTCAAGGTAAGGTGAGATAAAACTGTAAATGCTGGTATGGACCAGATCAAAGGTTGAAATGAAATGAAGATCCTCATCATTCAACTTGATTTGACCGCAAACCCCCTCGCTGAAAGTTCCAAATACCCGGTCGCCGTCCTTTAAAGTAACCTCGCAAAATGCATTCTGCCCTTCAACAAGACGGCAGCGGGAAACATCGACACCTTCTTCTTTCAATGCATCATAAACCAGCATCCCGTGAGGATCATGTGCCAGCCATCCAAGGTACGCGGCCGGGCTGCCCAAGCGATGCGCCAAAACTGGCACATTGACAGCGTTCCCGCCTGGAAACATTTTTCCCAGGTGGAGGTAACGGTCGACTGTATTATCACCCACGCCGATAACACTGACCATACTAATAATCCACTTTCCCCATATAGCGCCGGTTTGTCAGCGGGTGGCCGCGCAGCACCGCCAGCTCTTCAACCAGGCCTGTTAGGGCGGAGTCGAGAATAAAGGGAGCTACGATCGGGCGGATTTCTGCATGAATGCCCTTCATTTCAAAATCTCGAGAGTCGTAGAAAATGGATTTTCCAGAATATCGCACCGCGAACCGCTTCAGGCGTTCCCCTTCTGAACGGCCTGGGTCTTCTCCGATCAGCACCAGCAGTGGAATGGTCTTGTCCACCACTTCAAAAGGGCCGTGAAAAAAATCAGCCGCTGTGAGCGCATGGGCATGCATCCACTGCATTTCCATCAAGAAACAGGCAGCAAATACATACGCAGTGGTGAACATGGGCCCTGCCCCAAGGGTGTAGAGAAGGTTTTCTTCAGCCAAAACTTTTGCCTGAACCTGGGTATTGGAAAGATTTGATTCTTTTGCTTCAGCCAGCGCAGAAGGCAGGTTGGTAAGTGAGTCTAACAGCGGTTTGTGAAACTTCCATCCTTGCTCTCTTTCATCAAGAAAAGCACTGAAAAGCGTCTGTGCCAGGATATACGCAGAAAAATATCCCTGCGTTGTTCTGCCATAAGGCAGGCAGTGATTTGTAGACTGCCCCAGTGGCGAAGTCTGTTCCTGGGTAATTGAAATCGTTTTACAGGGTTTTGACCTTAAATAATTGGCCGCATCCAAGGTTTCGCGTGTGGTGCCTGAATGTGAACCCAGGATGACCAGTGTATGCTCATCAATCGCAGCGGGATCCTGGCTGACCAGTTCGGCTGAAAAATAAATGCGTATGTCTGTATTAATGGCGGATTTTTGCCCCCAGTAGGTTAATAGTCTCATCATATAATGCGGCGCACCGCATCCCGCAAATATGATACGGTCTATCCCTTCGGAAGCAAATTCTTTTCCGAGGCTTTCCGCGTTTTTAAGCTTAGCCTGGGCGCCGGAGAATTGTTTGATGAAATCTGTCTTGTCAAACCGGGGTCTCTTCATATCCATTTATGTTTATCCTTTAAAAACAAAATCGAGTCAAATAGTGATCAATCCCTTAAATTCGTGCCACTTTCAAATGGTCGGAAAAATTGATGATTTAAAATATGACCAGCTTAATCCATTATAAAACATCGGCTACAGATGCGTTTGAAGAATACTTTCTTTTGAAGAAATTATTATTATTAAAAAAAGAGACTGGAAAAATGGATCTTCCAATCTCTCAACAGTCTCATTATATGTCCAGCTTTTAGTTGCTGCTTGCTTTTCGGAGTGAACCTGTTTTTTTCGCCAACGCAATATAATCTGCCATTTTAATAGACCGCACCTCTTCAGCAATCAGCGGCAGCGGCAGATCCTCCAGCTTTCTGAAACGCACACAGGACTTGCCAACATCGTACCTTTTCCCTGTTGTCCTGTATGCCTGTTCAAACCGCCTGGCTTTTTCTTCTGAACTGTAAATGCTCATCAGATAAACGGCCATGTAATTCTTCTGAGACGCAAGCGCCACATAGCTCAGTGGTTTTTTATTATAAGTATCCGGGTAAACCTCCAGAGGAACCTCATAGCTGATCATTCCCCAATCCATCGTTTCCTGGTAACCCTCAGGGAGATTTTCAAGGATCACCTTTCGAACCACCTGCAAGGCTGCCTGTCTATCAGGGGGCAGGCTGGCGATATAATCATCCACATTTCTGGCATCCGATTGCATTTTTCCTCCGAATTGTTTAATCCAAATATATCCCTGCCTTTTCATAATGATTATTAATGATATATCAACACTTCACCCTGGGTCCCTTTCAGGTTGAAGAATAATATTCGAGGGATATGGAAAGAATTAATTCTGAGCCAAATTGGGTGTTTTAGTCAATTTGTCTTTTCGGCCGAAAAAAATGTTGGTCAGGAAATAGGATACAGTCATTGATAGCGCTGAGAGCATTCCGATAGTGAAATAGGCACCATCGGCGATCAGACGGCCGCCAAACAGCGCGGCGATCCCAAGCCCGATCTGAAAGGTGATCTCGAGCCAGGCAGATGTTGCCATGCGCGACCTTTTGGTGGCCACGGATGCAGCAAAGGCAAACCAAAGCGTCTGGGAAAGACTGGTAAAAGAGCGGAACATAATGTAAGCACCCCCTCCGACTACTGCATTGGTCGTCCATCCGATCAAAACTGCCATCAAAACGCTGACCAAACGCGCAGCCAGCACCACTCTCAGATTCTTGAAGCGTCTGGCCAGCATCGGACCGATCAGAAGAATGATCGTCAGAGGGATGATCAGGACCAGATTCATGATCCCAAAGGACTCGATATTTGATCCGTAATGAAATACAAAGAACAGGTTCATAAAGAAGATCAGGAAAGCAAGTCCAAATCCAATAAAAAGTTCCACCGCCGCGAATTTGACGGTTGATGCATCGATGCCTTTCAAATATGGGGAGAGACTAATGTTAGAAGTATCTGAGGGTTTATCACGGGCAAGCAGGAACAAGGGTAATGTTCCGGCAATGATCAGCAGGCTGAAACCTGCCAGAACTAATCTAAAGGAAGGCGTTGGTCCCATTGCCAGCGGAGCGATCCAGCGGGGCAGAAATCCACCCAGCAGCGCGCCAAGCGAGGTTGCTGAAAACATAATGAGATTGGCAAAGGTGAAAGGCAGATTCTTGTTTTCTCCGGCGTAATGCGAAAGAAAGGGCAGCTGAATGATAAAGTATCCGCACGCCATCACACCAGCCAGAAATGACCCGGCCAAAATGATCCAGCGGCTGGAGCTGATAACACGCATCAGGTAAGCCAGCCCAACTACCAAATTGACCAGGATAAGTGAACGTTTGTGCCCGATCTTTTCAGCAAGAAACCCGATCGGGATAGCCGTCATCGCCTGGGCAAAAGGCGTCAGACTCAGGATGATCCCAAGGAAATCCGGAGTAAGCCCAAGCGAAAGAATATAGAGGTTAAAATCGGCCTGAAAAACACCAAAACCAAGATTGGCAAGGAAGATCGTGATCAGGTAAACCCTGATATTCTTGTTCAGCCCATGGATTTCTTTGATAAATTCGGGGTGCCTCAAGCTTAATATTTCACTTTCTTTTTACGATCTTGAATTAATTCAACCAGGTATTCAGGACAAGCTCGGAATATCTCTTTTGATCTGCTGCAAGGGCAACAGCTACATCTTTCTTTCCTGAAACCGGCTCGCCGCGATGATACTTCCTCCGGTCCACCACCGTCATACCGCGCGTAAATTCACCTCGGGTTTCGATCTGGACCTGATAATTTTCAATTTGCATGATCGATGGGTCGATCGCCGCAGCCACCGCGAGCAGATCAGGCGGGGACACCGCTCCTTCCTCATTGACCTGGATCCGGCCAAGTCTTCGGGCAGTTGCATGGTTTATATCAAAGATCTCTCCTGCCAGTTTGCACCAGGGTTTTCCATTGGGGTCTTTGACCTTTTGCTGGTCGCTTACCTTTAAATAACCACCATTAAAGAGCGGATCGAGCGGCACCATCATTTTATTAATATCCGAATCGAAAATGATCCTGGCAGCATCCGGATCGGCAAAAATATTGAACTCGGACATCGGGCGAGTGTTGCCCGAATCCACGCCTCCGGCCATCATAGTCAGCAGCCGAATATTCTTTACGATGCGGGGATCCTTGCGCAGCGCAAGCGCGGCATTGGTCAGCGGGCCGATCGTGATCCAATCCATTGGTTCAGGCGCATCCATAAACGTGCGAACGATAAAATCGACTGCGTGTTCATCTTCAACCGTGTACTTAGATTCGGGCAAAGGTATACCGCCCAATCCATCCGAGCCGTGAACTTTTGACGCATTCTCATCGGGAGCAACCAGCAGAGCACTTCGCGCGCCTGCAAATACCGGCACATGTTTTCCCGACTGCTCCACCACGCGCAAAGTATTGTGAACTACATTATCCAGGTTCACGTTGCCATTAACACAGGTTATGCCCAGAACATTAAATTCGGGTGAGCGCAGTGCCAGCAGCAAAGCTACTGCATCATCCATCCCGGTATCACAATCAATGATCATATTTCGCGCCATTTCTTTCCTCCGCAACGAACAGGATATTTATTAATGCTAAACAGGATCTCGAAATTCATTAGCAGGTGAAACCCTGGCTTGTAAATCCAGTTTTTGATTTTAACATGTTTGTCAGACAATTTGAACTGCACTATAATCCGGCATCAGGAAAAAACAATGGATAAACGTGTCAGCAGGCAGTATTTCAATGATCTCGCGGCAACCTGGGATGAATCTGCGCGCAATAATGATCCGGCGAAATTACGAGCATTGGTAAAAAGAATGGCACTTCCCACAGAAGGCTGGATCCTGGATGTCGGTACCGGCACAGGCGTCTTTCTGCCTTATATCAGTGAATCCACCAATGGCAGAAGCCAACTTGTTTCCATGGACTTCGCCTACAATATGGCGGCGATCGCAAGGACCAAGCAGGCAGGGCAAGCAATAAAATTCATCTGCGCCGAGATCGAAACAGTGCGGTTTTGCGGTGAAATATTCGATGCTGTAATTTGCTTCTCAACCTTTCCGCATTTTCATGACAAACCAAAGGCATTAAGCAATATTTATCAATGCCTAAAACCTGGTGGAACCTTACATATCTGCCATAGTGCCAGCAGGGAAAAGATCAACGGGATACATAGCAGAATTCCAGACTTGAAAGACCATTTGATCCCTGAAGATGATGAAATGGGTAAATTATTTAAATTCAGCGGATTCGTCAATTACAAAATCAACTCAGAGAAGGAATTTTACGCGGTAACCGCAAGAAAATAATTTATACCCGAATTCCACGTCGCCGGATTAGTAAAAGAGAGACATTTTAATAAATGTCCCACTTTCGGTGATAAAACGGGTTGTTAGAGCCACTTT
>Ga0172371_10007389_pt1 | contig 15690 bp, 11 predicted proteins | sample Lak12m_FD_114543 | JGI IMG/M metagenome (GOLD analysis project Ga0172371, IMG submission 114543) | Freshwater microbial communities from Kabuno Bay, South-Kivu, Congo - kab_022012_12m | ecosystem: Environmental > Aquatic > Freshwater > Lake | place: Democratic Republic of the Congo: South-Kivu... | reverse complement strand
TCGGCGGTGCATGAAGCGGCGCATCTCGTCACGCACATCACGACCCTGGCTTTGCCGGTCAATCCGCGCACGACATTAAATGTTGGACTCATCAAAGGCGGGACGGGAGTCAATGTGCTGGCTTCGGAGGCGACCTTTGATCTGGATATGCGCTCCGAAAGCATGGATGAGTTGAATGCGTTAATCAGGCAGGTTGAAAAGATAATTCAATCGGCGGATAAACCGGATGTAAAAATCGAAATGGAAGTTATCGGCCAGCGGCCAGCGGGTGAAATTTCAGCTCACCATCCGCTCGTTCAACTGGCGCAGGAATGTCTGCATGAACTGGATATTTCTGTTACGCTGACCTCCGGTTCGACGGACGCGAATATTCCGTTGAGTCGCGGCTATCCGTCTCTCGTGTTGGGAATCACGACCGGCGGAGGTGCGCATACTGTGCATGAATATATTGATACCGACCCGGTTCAGAGGGGAATGAAATGTTTGGCGGAGTTTGTTAAGCGACTGGAATAGAAAAGAGCGACTTATCAAAAAGTCGCTCTACTTTTTTATTTCAACCCCTTCACTTCAAACACATCGATCGGCTGGCTCTTGCCCTTGACCGCCAGCGAGGCGTAGGGTTTTGCGTCCACCCATTGTTCGACGCGCGCATAGGCTTCTTTGCTGATCAATATTTGATTCTTGCCGGCGTTCTCCTGGATTCTCTTGGTCGTATTAATGCTGTCGCTGATGGCGGTGAACTCGAGGCGTTTCTCCGTGCCGATCCAGCCGAGGATGGCGTTGCCGTAATGGATGCCGACGCCGAAATCAAGATGCGCTTCCGGCGGCAGTTCGGCATGTAGTCTTGCAATTGCCTCGCGGATGGACAGCGCGGTCTTGACCGCGCGCAGAGTATGGTCAAATTGTGGGACGGGTGCGTTATACCAGGCCATGATGGCGTCGCCGAGGAACTTGTCCACAGTACCTTCGTGTTCGAGCACCGCCTCCGCCGCGGCGGCCAGATAAAGATTTAACACAGCCACGAGTTTTTCCGGTGATTGTCTTTCACTATACGATGTAAAGCCGCGGATGTCGGCGAACAAAATGGTGAGGTCCACTTTCTTGCCGCCGATCTGCAGACTGTTCGGATCGATCTGGTCGAGCACAGCGGGCGAGACCATGCGTTCCAGGAGACGGCGTTGGGCTTCGAGCTTCTTGCGTTCGGTCATGTCGTCGAGCACGATGGCTACGCCTTGAGTCTTTTGTCCCGCGTCTTTGAGCGGAGACAGGTTGAAGCGCCAGTCCACGTTGCCGCCGATTGAGTTTTTGTGGCTGATCTCAAGATCGACGATCGGCTTGTCGGTTTGGCGGACTTCGGCCAAATGCGGCTGAAGCTCCCTCGAAACGGGAGCCAGCGCCTCGTCCAGGGAACGACCGATGATCTCCGTCGAAGCGTGGCCTAGTATGTTCTGCGCGGCGCGGTTGGCGAGTGTGATCTGGTTGCCGATATCCGCAGTGATGACGCCGCTGGCGATGGATGCGAACACGTTGTCCATCAGATTTTTAAGCTTGGTCACTTCGGAGAGCGTTTGCTTGAGAGACGAGAACAGGCGTGCATTGTCAATTGCAACTGCAGCCTGGTTGGCAAAAGCCACCAGCAGATCGCGTTCGGCCTCGGCGAAGATACCAGTGCGCATACGATTGTCGGCGTAGATCACGCCGATCAGAACATTCTTGACTTTGAGCGGCACACACAGGATTGAGCGCAGATTGAGCATCATGATGCTCTCCTGCCGGTTGAAGCGTTGATCATCCTGTGCGTTGGTTATGGTGATCGGTTCGCCGCTTTCGATGACGCGTTGCACGATGGTGCGGCTGGTGGCGGCTTCGCTGGACCTGATGGATTCCTGTTCCCAGTTACGCGCCACTTGCGTCACCATCTCGCCTTTTTCATTTCGTAACATCAGGAAGCCGCGTTCAGCGTGCGTCAGACGCACAATGTTATCCATCACGATGCGCAAGACTTCGTCATGTTCCAAAGACGAGTTAACGACTTGCCCGATATTGGCAAGCGCCAGCAGATTGCCATGTTCGGCTTCGAACGATGCAATTTGCTGGCTGACCTTGTGGAGCTTATTTATCAGGCCCGTCAGGTCTTCAACAGTCCTGGGAGGCAACTCGCGCGCCTTTTTTTTCTGCAAGGCATCGCGCAAGCTCCCGGCCTGCAGGCCGAGCGTCAGGATTTGATCGTGGATGGTTGTGGGTTTGGTTTTGTCGGAGCTCATGGCTTACCTTGTGTAATCTTCGCTGGTGAAGACATTTACGATTCGCTGGATGAGGGCACGGATGGTATGCAACAGGATGAAGAAACTTGCGCGTCGGGCGCGGGACAAATTAGCGGGGCGCGGCGTAAAGAGCGCGGACTCGTGTTCAAGCTTTAGCGCTTCGATGTGCGCTTCAGCCGATGGCAGCAGCTTGCTCAACAACGCGGCCCGTTCATTTGGTGTGATGTCCATTGTTTGCGGTTTGCCCAGCCAGCTCAGACTCAGATTAATTGTCGCAAAGGAACGTTCAACCGGCATCAGTTGAAACCAGCGCCGCCAGTTTTCCATCCATGTGGGCGTTGTCAACAAGCTTTGTTCCCAGGATTTTGATAAGTATAACGTCAGTCTGCCAATCAAGCGATAGCGATGTATGACAAATATGATGAGCACCAGGACTAGAAGTGGAGTGAAAATTATCAAACTGATTCCGATTGGAGTTTTGGCAAACGGAGTCGGCTGTGATTTGGTCGGCGTGGCCGCACTGGTTGATGGCGTTTGGTCGCCCTCACTCAGCGGCCTGCGCGGCGGCAGAACGCCCGCGCTATCTGGTCCATTATGAGCTGATGCAACGGGGCGTGTCAACGCGTCCTGGTTGACGGTCGGCTCGAACTCCACCCAGCCGATGTTGGGGAAATACACTTCAGGCCAGGCATGTGAGTCGCGTTTGCGGATGATGTACGTATCGTCCTGATCCTCACCCTGAGCGAAGCCCACCGCGAGACGGGCCGGGATTCCGACCGAGCGCAGAAGTAACACTTCGGCAGAGGCGTAATAATTGCAAAAGCCTTTTTTATAATCGAACAAAAACCATAAGATCGGATCGCGGCCTTCAGGTGCTGGCGGCAGGCTGGTGGTGTATTGCATGTTGGCGCGCAAATAATTTGTGACAGCCGAGGCTATATCATACGGCGTTTTATTCCCCTCGCCGATCTTGTCGGCCAGCGCTTTGATATTAGGTTTGATGGTGTAAGGGATTCCTAGATAGCGGTTCTTGATCCAATCAGGATATTCCATTCCGGCGGCGCGCAACTGCTCGACGGTTGGATTGCCGATCTGTGCGCGGACCTGGTAGCTGGTCCCTGTTTGAATCGCTGGATTTGCGTCCCAGGCCATTACATCGTTAACTTTCGTGTCGATGCGCGTTGCCGTAACCGTGCCGGGTTTGTCTATCCACACCGGTTGCGAGGGTGCATACAACAAACTTTGGCTCGGAAGTTGGAGCGTGAATTGCAGGAACGCCAAACCGCGGTTTTCAGCGCTGGGAATTTTCAGGTCGCCGTTGCCCGGCTCAAAGTCCAGGTATGATGCGGGAGTGCTGACCCATTGTCCGTTGCTGTAAAAATCGTAGACGCGTCCGCGCCAGTAATAACGAGTTGAGAATTCCGGCGAGGATAAAACTTTTACCGTAAAGACCGGCGAATCGCCGAGTGCCGCGTTGCGTCCGAGCGCCAGCGCGTCGCCATAAAAATTTGTCCCGCCATTTGCGTAGGGTGAATCGAGCGAAGTGACCGCGTTCGATAAGCGGTCGCGCAGCGGTTTGGTGAATTGGTTCCATCTATCTGATGCAGATTGCCAACTCGAGAGCGAGGTCGGTATGATCCAGGCGATGAAGACGAGGCTGGCAACGGTGGCAAACAAACCGCTGAAAATATTTGGCCAGGCATCTTCGTTGATGAAGACGCGGCGGCGCGTCCATTCAGCCTGATTGCCTCGGTAATAATCGCGGCCCAACAATAACAGCGCCAGCAGGATGTAAACTGCCAGCCACCACGAACTGTAAGTCTGATAGTTATCATAAATTTGGATGAGCAGCGTTGTGACCCCGGCTGGGACAATGGCGGCCAGTAAATTATTGTGCCGTGTCAACCAGTAGCCCGCGCTCAGGCCGAGCATCCAGAATCCCAGACAAATAAATGCAACGAAGAAAAGCGAATCTTTGACCGGCTGGCGCTGGATGAATTGAGCGAGCGAGACAAACAGAATCTTATTCACACTGACAAGCTGATCCATGATGGACAAGTCCTGATCCATTGCTTTGAGCAATTGCCACGGAAGCATGACGAGTGTATAGCCGATCACCAGCCAGATAACGGCGCGTCGTTGAAAACGGCTGATACCGAGCGCCAGCCCGAGTACGGTTCCGGAGGCGGCCAATATCTCGGCAAAATAAAGATACGCCGTCCAGTCAGTTGTGACCAGGCGTGCCGCGGCTACTTGAATGATAAAGAAGAGCAGGGTAGCCGATAACCAATCCCAGGCACGCAAGGATGTTTTCTGCATGATCTGAGTGTACAATAGTTGAACCGTGCTCGTCAATCGTAAGTTAAGGAGTTGCCATGAATTCCCTGTTTGATAACGGCATTCGTTTGATCCTTCTCATTCAAAATCTTTCCTGATACATTAATTGGTTTTTGGATTTCAGGCGGCGCGCCCTGGTTGTTTTTTCATTTCAAAATTGTCAGCTCCAACCCCTTGAGGATCAATCTGATATAATGACCGCCGCTACCGTAAAAAACTTATAATGGGATTCGGATGACTCTCGAACTCGGAACACTTTTACACAAACGTTATCGCATTGTAGAGATTCTGGGCCAGGGCGGCATGGGATCGGTCTATCGCGCTGTGGATGAAAACCTCGGCGTGGATGTAGCCGTCAAGGAAAATCTTTTTACGACAGATGAATATTCGCGCCAGTTCCGTTTGGAAGCGGTGATCCTGGCGAATTTGCGCCACCCTAACATGCCGCGCGTCTCCGATCATTTTGTGATGGGCGATACGAGCCAATACCTTGTGATGGACTTCATCGAGGGCGAGGATCTTCGCCAGCGCATGGAGCGCATGGGTACGATCACCGAAGATGATGCTGTCATGGTCGGTGCGGCCATGTGTGATGCGCTGACCTATTTACACACGCGTAAGCCGCCGATCCTGCATCGCGATATCAAACCGGGCAACGTCAAGATCACGCCTGATGGTCACATTTTCCTCGTGGACTTTGGCCTCGCGAAAGTGGTGCAGGGCAGTCAGGCCACGACCACCGGCGCGCGTGCCATGACGCCCGGTTATTCTCCACCCGAACAATACGGCACCGCGCGCACCGATCCGCGCACTGACATTTATTCCCTGGGCGCTACATTATATGCCGCGTTATGCGGCATGATCCCCGAAGACGGATTGGCGCGCGCCATGGATAACGCGCAACTGACTCCGCTTCGCAAGCGCAATACAAAAATATCCCGCCGGCTGGCTGCCGCAATCGAAAAGGCCATGGCGATTGATCCTGCTGATCGTTTTCAATTTCCTGATGACTTCAAGAAGGCGTTGCTCAATTCAAAATCCAAGACCCAGCATCTGACCGGCGAGTTCACGGTCACTCCACCACCTGATGTGCCGGATGCTCCGTCTGAAGGCAGGAAAGATAAAAAGAGCGAACCCAAGTCTGACAAGCCTGGTGTACCACTCCCGCCTCCACCGATTGACGAAGATAAACCTTTTATTCCACCCAGAAAACGCCGCCGTGGAAATGGTGCGTGGTTTTGGCTTCTGTTATTATTGATCGCGGCTTTTATATCCGTTGCCGTTTTCTTCCCGGATGTTTTACCTGCCAGTTTGCGTAACTCATTGCCGTACAGTAGTAGTCCGATCTCAATTGCGATTCCCCTGCCGACAAATATTCCATCTTCAACCGCTGCGGCTCTCATGTCGACCAGAACGTTTTCACCTGTTCCACCTTCTCCAACCTTCACATTGACTCCAACCAGGGTTGCAGGTGGAGTCGCGACCTGGACTTTAATCCGTAGCGAGACTCCAACGGGGATGCCAACACTTTTGCCCACACCCGTGGGTGGAGGGCTGGGGCAAATTGCATTCGCTTCAGACCGGGCAGGCGGAGCGCCGCAAATTATCTTGAGCGATATTACTGGCGGGCACATCCAGCCAATTACGAACATCCCTGAAGGCGCCTGTGCTCCTTCCTGGTCGCCGGATGGTTTGCGGATCATCTTTGTCTCGCCATGCAACCACCGTTTGGATCTCTCCGAGAATCCTCCTAAAAATACGGCGCTTTACATTATTAATGCTGATGGAAGTAATCTCACGCCGGTGCCTACTGCGCCCGGCGGAGACTTTGAACCGGCATGGGCTCCCGACGGCAATCGCATCGCCTTTACTTCTCTGCGCGATGGACACATGCAGATTTATGTCTATGACTTGATCGATCAATCGGCCAAGCGGCTGACGAATACTTCCACCAATATTGATACCCGTCAGCCATCCTGGTCGCCGTTCAGCAATCAGATCGTATACGCAGAAAAACGTGTTGGCGCTTATCAGATATGGACGATGACGGACAACGGTCAGGGCCAGCAGCAGATCGTCCGCAGTGGACAGGATTATTGGGATTACATGCCCATCTGGTCCCCGGACGGCAAGATGATCCTCTTCAATGAACGCAGTGTCTCCGGCCCCGTCCAGCCGTGGATGATGAGCATTGTCTATGAAAATCGCAATACCGATCAGGCCTCTAGATTAAAACTCGGTTCGCTTCCCATTGAACACGTCCATTATTCGCCGGATGGTTTCTGGCTGGTCTTCGAAAGTCGGGGTGAAGACGGGAACAAAGACATTTACTATATGACTCTCTCCGGTGCGCAACGCACGCGTCTCACCAAAGATCCCGGCGCAGATTTCGATCCCGCTTGGCGCCCGGTCGTTCCATAATCAAAATTTGTGAATTGTAGAGATGATCCAGCGGGTCATCTCTCTTATTCTTACACTCCTCTTATTGACCTCATCCCTCCCGCATGTTATGATTCTTATCGCTATACCGGCACTCTCTTTTAGAGAGTGCCAACTTGTGCGAAGGCATAAATGTACGAACTGACTGAACGCCAAAAAACTCTGCTGATCCTGATCATCCGTGATTATATTGACACTGCTCAACCCGTCGGCTCGAAGCGGCTGGCAGAGCATTACCACCTTGATCTCTCCTCGGCGACCATTCGCAACGAGATGTCCGCGTTGACCGAGATGGGTTATCTGCGTCAGCCGCACACATCCGCGGGCCGCGTGCCCAGCGAGGACGGTTATCGTTACTTCGTCGGACAAATGATTCATCAAGCCGAGTTGCCCGAGTCGGTTCGGCACACCATCTCGCATCAGTTCTATCAGGCGCGCCCCGATGTGGATCAATGGATGCACCTGGCCGCGTCTGTGCTGGCGCATCAATCGCAGGGTGTGTCGGTCGTTACAGCGCCGCGCGCCGATGAGTCCCGCTTCCAGCATGTAGAGTTGATTTCGACTCAAGGCAGACAAGTGCTGATGGTATTCGTGATGACGGGTGGCGAAGTCTCGCAACAAATCCTGACGTTGGCCGAACCCGTCTCACAAGAGCGACTCAGCCAAACGGCCTTGCGTCTTAACGGACTTTTAGCGGGCCAGGCCGTGGAAGGTATCGCGGCGCTTTCGGCTCATGCTGACGTGCTCGAACAGGATGTATTGACTCTTATTATTCAAGATCTGCGTCGTACCGAGGCAAGCGTCTCCGGTGAGCTTTACACCGATGGCCTGACCAATTTTATGGGCGAGCCTGAATTTACCGAGTCTGATGATGGTCGTCGCACTCTGCGTCTGTTCGAGGAACGCTCGACTCTACAAGACCTTATGGCGCGCGCTTCAACGAACAGCAGAGTCGGCGGATTGCAAGTGTTGATCGGCGGTGAAGGCGGACGGGAAGAACTTCGTCAATGCTCAATCGTGCTGGCGCGTTACGGCGTCCCTGGTATGGCGACAGGTACGCTGGGTGTACTCGGCCCGATGCGAATGTCTTACGCACGCACCATCCCAACGGTGAGATTTGTAGCAGGATTGTTGAGCGATCTGGTGAATGATCGCATCGCAGACAAATAAATAAAGAGATTCGATCATTACTCGACGGTCGAATATCGAATTCTAATATCAGCGAATGACGAGAGTGGAAGCATGTCAGAGAAAAAGTATCACAAACATAAAGAGGAAGAAGTTGACGAGACCAAAGCCAAGGCTGTGGCAGCGCCCGAAAGTGGCGGGCCGACTCCGGCGGAGTTTGATGCGCTTCAACAAAAACTGGCTGAGGCCGAGGCGCAGGCATCCGAATTTAAAGATGGCTGGATCAGGGCCCAGGCTGAATTCCAAAATTACAAGAAGCGCATTGAGCGTGACAACGAGTTGACATATGTCTCGATGAAGGGCGACATCATCAAAAAGGTTTTGCCCGTGTTGGATGATTTGGAGCGCGCTTTGCAAAACCGCTCCACGGGTGACGCATGGGCGAGCGGCATCGAACTGATCGCGCGCAAATTGCAGAGTATCCTGGAGTCCGAGGGCGTCATGCGCATCGAAGCGGAAGGCGCGATGTTTGACCCGACCTTCCACGAAGCGATTTCGCATGAGTCAAGCGATGAGGTTGAAAGCGGGCACATCATCGCGGTGGTGCAAAATGGTTATATGTTTGGCGAGCGAGTGATTCGACCTGCACTGGTTAGAGTGGCACAATAAATTATTGCGTAATGCGTGATTCGTAAAAAGCAAAATATAAATTGCACTTTATGAATTACGGATTATCAAAACAAAGGAGCAATCATGGGAAAAATTATCGGAATAGACCTCGGCACAACCAACTCAGTTGCCGCAATCATGAGCGGCGGCGAGCCGCTTGTGATCCCGTCGGCGGAGGGCGAGCGGCTTGTGCCGTCCGTGGTGGCGGTCAACAAAAATCACGAGCGCCTGGTCGGACGCGTGGCGCGCAACCAGGCCATCATCAACGCGCAGAATACAGTTTTCTCGATCAAGCGTTTTATGGGGCGCAAGGCCGACGATGCCGAAGTCGAACGCACGAAGAAACGTGTGCCGTACACGGTGGCTGAAGGGGCGAATGGCGACGTGCGCGTCGTGCTGGATGATAAAGAATATAGTCCGCCCGAAGTCTCGGCCATGATTTTGGCCAAGATCAAAGCGGATGCGGAAGCCTACCTCGGTGAGCCGATTACGCAGGCGGTCATCACTGTCCCTGCATATTTCAACGATGCGCAGCGCAACGCCACCAAAGACGCGGGCAAGATCGCAGGGCTTGAAGTTCTGCGCATCATCAACGAGCCGACGGCATCATCTCTGGCGTATGGGCTGGACAAAAAGAAAAATGAAATCATTGCCGTCTATGATCTGGGCGGCGGTACGTTTGATATTTCAATTCTGGATGTCGGCGACGGCGTCTTCCAGGTGCGCTCGACGAGTGGCGATACTTTCCTCGGCGGCGATGATTTTGATCAACGCATCATGGATTTTCTGGCCGATACCTTCCAGAAAGACAATGGCATTGATTTGCGCGCAGACCGTCAGGCACTTCAACGTTTGAAGGAAGCCTCCGAGAAAGCCAAGATTGAACTTTCGACCACCATGCAGACCGAGATCAACCTGCCCTACATCACGGCGGACGCCAGTGGCCCGAAGCATCTTGTCACCACGCTGACACGCTCCAAGCTCGAACAAATCACCGCTGATCTGGTGGACCGTACCATCGCACCGCTTAAGCAAGCTCTGGCGGATGCAAATCTGCAAGCCGGGCAGATCAATGAAGTGGTAATGGTCGGCGGTATGACTCGTATGCCCGCTGTCCAGGATCGAGTCCGCTCGTTCTTTGGCAAGGAACCACATAAGGGTGTGAACCCGGATGAAGTCGTCGCCATCGGCGCGGCCATTCAAGCGGGCGTGCTTGGCGGCGAAGTCAAGGATATTCTTTTGCTGGATGTGACGCCTCTCTCGCTTGCCATCGAGACTTTGGGCGGAGTCGCCACGCCGCAGATCGAACGCAACACCACCATTCCGACGCGCAAGAGTCAGGTTTTCTCGACCGCCTCTGACAGCCAGACGCAGGTTGAGATTCACATTCTGCAAGGCGAACGCCCGATGGCGGCAGATAACAAGACGCTCGGCAAATTTATCCTGGATGGAATTCCGCCTGCGCCGCGCGGTGTGCCGCAAGTGGAAGTCACTTTTGATATTGATGCGAACGGTATTTTGAAAGTCACCGCGAAAGATAAAGCCACCGGTCGCAGTCAGCACATTACCATCACGGCCTCTTCCGGCCTTTCGGATAAGGAAGTCGAGAAGATGCGCCAGGATGCGGAAGTGCACGCCGACGAAGATCGTAAACGCAAGGAGTTGATCGAAGCGCGCAATCAGGCGGACAACACTGCGTATGCCGCCGAGAAGGCCTTGAAAGAATTTGGCGATAAAGTACCCGCGGAAATTCGCAGTGAGATCGAAACGAAGACAGTCGAAGTGAAAGAAAAGGCCAAGGGTGACGACGTCGCCGCCATAAAGTCCGCGACCGAAGCGCTTGGTGAAGTCATCCAGAAGATCGGCGCAGCTGTCTACCAAGGACAGCCGGATGCTGCCGCTCCGAGCGGCGAGTCCGGGCCGAAGTCTGATGGGCCGGATGTTGTTGAAGGTGAAGTAAAAGAATAAAACGGGTTCAAGGTTTGAAGGTTGCAAACTTGCAACCTTCAAACCTTGAACTTTCAATATAAATTATGACCAATCGCGATTACTACGAAATTCTTGGCGTTGGACGGAATGCCAGCGATGACGAACTCAAAGCGGCCTTCCGTAAATTGGCGCGCCAGTATCATCCTGACGTGAACAAAGAACACGACGCCGAAGAGAATTTCAAAGAACTCAACGAAGCCTACGGCGTGCTTTCGGATGCGGACAAGCGCGCCCGCTATGACCGCTTTGGCCGCGCAGGCCTCGGCAACATGGGCGGCGGCTTCCACGATTACACCGCAGACTTTACCGATATCTTCGACGAATTATTCGGCCAGTTTGGATTCTCAACAGGCAGCCGCCGTTCGCGCCGGACCCCGAGGCGGGGACGCGATTTACAAATGTCTCTAACGCTGACGTTTGAAGAGGCGGTCTTTGGTATCGAGAAAGAGATCGAGTTCGAACGCGAAGAGACCTGCTCCACTTGTAACGGTTCCGGTGCCGAGCCCGGGACAACGCCGACGCGTTGTACAACCTGCAATGGTCAGGGTGAAGTCCGCCAGGTGCGCCAGACCATTCTGGGACAGATGGTGCAAACCACGGCCTGCCCAGCCTGTGATGGGCGCGGTGAAGTGATCTCATCGCCGTGTCATACCTGTCGCGGCGGCGGGTTGGAACGCAAACGAATTAAGAAGAAAGTACAAGTCCCGGCGGGTGTGGATGGCGGCACGCAAATCAGACTAGCGGGTGAGGGCGGCCCCGGTGTCTTCGGCGGACCGAATGGAAGTTTATTCCTGGTGTTGAACATCCAGCCGCACAAGTTCTTTAAACGCCGCGAGAATGATATCCTGCTCAATCTCGACATCAATGTAGCGCAGGCTACACTTGGGGCGGAGGTTGATGTCCCAACTGTAGACGGGAATGAGAAATTAAAAATCCATGCCGGGACTCAGCCCGGCAAGGTCTTTCATCTCAAAGGCAAAGGCGTGCCTCATCTTCGACGCGGCGGACGTGGCGACCAATTGGTGATCGTCAATGTCGAAATCCCGTCCAAGCTGACAAAAGAACAGCGCGAGTTATTCACTCAATTGGCTGAGTCGCTCGGCACGAAGGTCAAACCCACGGAAAAAGGATTTTTGGATTGGATCAATGAAGCGTTAGGTGGGTAGTGCTTGTAATCAGTTTTCAGTGAAGTGTGGGCGGACGTAAATCCGCCCTTTGTTTTATAATTTCCTTCATGATGTCCGAACACGCTCATTCTCATTTCGGTGATATTGCCAAACAGGCAGGTTCGCGCATTGCGCTTTCGCTTGCTCTGACCGCTATCTTTGTGATCATCGAAGCGGGAGCGGGACTCTTTGCTAACAGCCTAGCTCTGCTGACGGATGCCGCGCATAATTTCACGGATGTGATCGCGCTCGGCCTGAGCTGGTATGCGGTACGCCTGACGACCCAGCCTTCCAATTCGCAAAAAACCTATGGTTATCACCGCGCCGGAATTTTGGTGGCGTTGATCAATTCAACGACGCTCGTGATTATTTCGCTTGGCATTTTTTACGGGGCTTATGTCCGCTTTACTAAACCGCCGGAAGTCAATTCAGAAGTATTGATCGGCGTCGGGGTTGCAGCTTTTATTATTAATCTGGTCACAGCCTTGATGGTCAAAGATGGAAGCGAGCATGATCTGAACATACGCTCGACTTTCATCCATTTGATGGGCGATGTGATTTCAACTATTGGTGCAGTGGTGGCAGGAGTCATTATTTATTTTGCTCATGCCAACTGGCTTGATCCTTTTGTCAGTGTCTTGATCGGACTCCTGATCCTGTGGAATGCGTGGGGCATCCTGCGCGAGACGGTGGATATTCTACTCGAGTCTACGCCGCGCGATGTGGATATGTCCGCAATGGTGCGCGATATGCTGCGGGTCAAGGGTGTGCTCGGCATTCATGATCTGCATGTGTGGAGCATCACGCAGGGACTGAGGACGATGTCGGCGCATATTTTGACGGACGATATTTCCATCAGCGCAGGGGCAGAGATACAGAGCAGGTTAAATGAATTGGTGGCCCATCATTACAATATTTCACATGCAACTTTGCAGCTCGAATGTGTGGGTTGCGACCCCGATGGTTTGTATTGCGATATAAACGGCGTTGTACATCGGCATGAACATGCTTGATTGAAATAGCGGACTTATGTCCGCCATTGTGTTTATAATGAAATATACAGAAGGAGATTGCCGTGAAATGGATTACCCGCTCGCACGTCCACGTTGACCGCGTTGCGTGTCCGTGGCTCATCACCCGCTTCGTTGATAGCGAAGCGGAATTTTCATTTGTGCCCAAGAACCAGATCGAGAAAGTTGCCAAGGAAACTGGTGCGATTCCGTTTGATGCGCCCGGAGTTGAACTTGGTCATGGTTCTGACGGACGCTGTTCGTTTGAATCGATCATTTTGAAATACGAATTGAAAGATCCAGGCTTGTTGCGACTGGCAAAAGTTGTCCATGCCGCGGATGTGAGTGAAGATATTGATAAAGATCCGATCGCGCGTGGACTTGAAGCGATTGCCAGCGGTTACAGCCTGCGCTTTCCCGATGATCTGGAAAACCTGGAGAACCAATTCGAAGTCTACGACGCGCTTTATGCGTGGTGCAGGCTGGATGTAGCAGGGAAATAAATTCAAATGGATTTTAAAATTCTCTTCACGACACGCATCGTCCGTCTCTTCTGCTACGGATTTCTCTCCGTCATCCTTGCTCTCTATCTTGCACAGGTCGGCTTGCCCGAACAACAGATCGGTCTGCTCTTCACGCTTACACTTGCGGGCGACGCGGGTATTTCGCTTTGGCTCACTACCTCGGCGGATCGCTTTGGTCGCAAACGTACATTGATCGTCGGTGCGTTGCTGATGCTCGGCGCGGGCATCGTCTTCATCGTCACGCGCAATGTTGTTGTGCTCATGGCTGCGGCTATCATTGGCGTTATTAGTCCGAGCGGCAACGAGATCGGTCCGTTCCTTTCCGTCGAGCAAGCTGCTCTCTCGCATCTTCTTCCCGACGCAAAACGCACGCAGGTTTTTGCCTGGTACAACCTAGTCGGATCATTTGCAACCGCGACAGGTGCACTGGCAGGTGGGTGGCTGGCTCAATTATTACAAGCCCGCGGGATGCCTGCGCTGGATGCATACCGCGTTGTCTTGATGGGATATTCGATAGGCGGCCTCCTCATTGGCCTTCTTTTTCTTTCGCTCTCGCGGGACGTTGAAGTGGACACAACATCCCAAACTGTGTCTACGCCGACGGTGCTCGGACTCCACAAATCACGCAATGTGGTCATCAAATTGAGCGCGTTATTTTCCATCGATGCGTTCGCTGGCGGCTTTGTCGTTCAATCTTTGATCGCGTATTGGTTCTATGTTAAGTTTGGAATCGACGCTGGTATCATCGGTTCGATCTTTTTCGGCGCAAATGTCTTGGCCGGAATCTCAGCTTTGCTGGCCGTGCGGATCGCCAATAAGATCGGGCTGATCAACACGATGGTCTTTACGCACGTCCCATCAAACATCCTGCTGATCCTCGTTCCGTTGATGCCAACGCTTCCACTGGCGATTACTGTTTTGCTTTTGCGTTTCAGCATTTCGCAAATGGATGTACCCACGCGCCAATCGTACACGATGGCGGTCGTCTCGCCGGATGAACGGTCCGCAGCTTCGGGCGTGGCCAGCATCGCCCGTTCGGTCGGCGCGGCCATCTCCCCCTCGCTGACGGGAATCTTTTTGGCGAACCCCGCTTTGCTGAGTTTGCCATTTTTCCTTTCAGGTGGATTGAAAATTATTTATGATGTGTTACTCTATAGAAGCTTCAGCACGATGAAACCACCGGAAGAAAATAAGTGAAGTTCCTGCTCGTCATTTGGAAGTGGCTTCCGTTTTGGTTGCAGGAAATTCTTTCGCGGATTGTCCGGCCATCATTTCAGGTTTTGCGGCGGCTGTTATTTTTGATAAGGAACAAAAAATCCTGCTCGAAAAATTGACTTATCAGGAAATTTATCCGTGGGGACTGCCGGGCGGAAATCTAAATTATGGTGAAGAACCCGAAGATGCAGTTGTGCGTGAAGTGAAGGAAGAAATTGGTTTCGATGTTGAGGTCAGGAAATTGTTAATGGCGAAGAATGCGAATGCCAAACATATCTTCGGACTCTTTTATTGGTGTGAAATTGTCGGTGGCCAGTTCAGTCCATCTCCGGAAGTTTCGTAAATAAAATATTTTGCTCCCAGTGCTCTACCCGATGTGCGGCCATCGGATTTGAAGTTCCTAAAACAATTATCAGAAAAGGTGGATGTTGTCAAAAATGAATTGGCTTGAAGTTTCTTTGACTGTAAATGGCGAGTTGGCGGAGGCCGCGGCGGATGTGTTGGCGCGCTTTGCACCGAACGGCGTGATGACCGAACAAGGCGTGAAATATAACGACGCCGAGGATGCTGGTACGCCAACAGGACCGATCACGGTGCGCGCGTATTTGTCAGCGGATGAACAACTGGAAGAGACTCGGCAAAAGCTGGAGGAGTCGCTTTATTATTTGGGGATGATCCAGCCGCTTCCGTCCGCGACTTTTAAAATGATCGCGGATCAAAACTGGATGGAAGCCTGGAAGCAGCACTACAAACCGATTCCTATCGGACAGCGGCTCATCATCATCCCGGCCTGGTTAGATTCTCCTGAACCTAATCGCATCCCGATCAAGATCGATCCGGGCATGGCGTTTGGCACAGGCACGCATCCGACCACGCAATTATGCATGGCCTTGATGGAGAAATGTTTGGGGACGGTGGACGGTAGACCACAGACGGTTATCGATGTCGG
>Ga0172371_10007388_pt1 | contig 15691 bp, 16 predicted proteins | sample Lak12m_FD_114543 | JGI IMG/M metagenome (GOLD analysis project Ga0172371, IMG submission 114543) | Freshwater microbial communities from Kabuno Bay, South-Kivu, Congo - kab_022012_12m | ecosystem: Environmental > Aquatic > Freshwater > Lake | place: Democratic Republic of the Congo: South-Kivu... | reverse complement strand
ATTTACTCAGCAGATAAACCACAAATTGTGTATGATCAAAAATATTGGTGGGGAGATAATTGGGATCCATTTGCTTTTGGACGAGATTATGATTTTTCGCGACCTTTTTTTGCGCAGTGGAAAGAATTTCGTGATCATTTTCCTATGATGAGTGTTTCAAATTCAAAAGCAGTAAACAGTGATTATTGTAATGTTGCCGAAGAATCTAAAGATAGTTATTTGTGTTCTGCATGTTGGAAAATTGAAAATGTATTATATTCAAATCGTTTAAATCAGGTAAAAAATTCTATGGATGTGTATGTGGTGCATCGTAGTGAATTTTGTTACGACGATATCTTATGTACTGATTCGTATAAACTTTTCTATAGTAAAAATTGTAATTCCTGTACTGATTCATATTTTCTCTATGATTGTCGTGGATGTAATAATTGTTTTATGTCTTCAAATTTGCGTGGGCAATCATATTATTTCTTTAATCAACCATTATCCAAAGAAGAATATCTTGAAAAACTTTCTCAGATAGAACTTGGGAGTTTCCAAAAAATTACTGAACTCAAAAAGCTACGGAAAGAAATGATGCTTCGTTCGATTCATAAATATGCAAATATTTTAAAATGTGTTAATGTCACAGGCAATAATTTGGAAAATGCAAAAAATTGTCACTATTGTTTTGATGTGACAGAAGACGTAGAAGATTGTAAATACATGCATTGGGGAGGTATTCACACTAAAGATTCGTATGATTGTGGTCCCGGTGTTGGGCTCGGAGAATTGATGTATGACACATTTGATACAGGTATTCAGGCTTCGCGTAATTTATTCACGAGTGTTGTCTATAATTCTTGCAATGTGGAATATTCTTTTAATTGTTATGGGTGTTCTGATTGTTTTGCATGTCTTGGACTTCGTAATAAACAGTATTGTATTTTTAACAAAGAATACACCAAGGAATCCTTCGATGAACTCAGAACAAAGATTATAAAACATATGGACGATATGCCTTTCATCGACAAAGGTGGCCGTACGTATGGATATGGGGGATTTTTTCCTATTGAAGTTTCACCATTTTGTTACAACGAAACCGTAGCCCAAGATTATTATCCTTTAACAAAAGATGAAGCAATGTCTGCAGGATATTCATGGAAAGATAAAGAAGAACGACATTATGCAATTACTATGAATAATAGTGATATTCCTGACAACATAGCTCTTGTTGATGAATCAATTAAAGATCAGGTTATTGCATGTGCTCATGGTGGAACATGTAATGATCGCTGTACCACGGCATTTCGTATCGTTGCTGATGAATATAGTTTTTACAAACGATTCAATATTCCTTTACCGCGACTTTGTTTTGGATGTCGTCATGGTGAGCGTCTTTCTGAAAAACATCCTATGAAATTATGGACACGACAATGTATGCACGAAGGATGTTCTCATGCATTCGAGACGCCATTTAGTCCAGATCGAAAAGAAATTGTCTATTGTGAAGAGTGTTACAATAAAGAAGTTCTATAAAGACGAAGGTAATTTTATTTTAAGATTTTTCTCAAGAGTTGTAGTAATAATACGCATTTTGTCTTCAGGTGACTCAATACGGCGATCATGATTATTTTCAATTCTACCAAGTCGGTGATCGATGTCACCAAGTTTTCCTTCAATTTTTGTAAGACGACTATCAAGATTATGTAGTTCGTCTTTTGTTGCAAGTTCTTTGAGATCATCTTTTGTTGCAGTATTCTCAAAACCCTTACCAACAATAATTGCTAATTGATCGATAGTCATCTCTTTTTTGACTGGTCGCTTTTTCATAGTTTCTATTATATACTGACCTATATTTATTATGCAAACGAATCTTACAGTCGTTTTTATTCCCGGGAATGGCGGTGGCGACACACGATCTGGTTTCTTTCCTTTTATACAACAAAAAATTGAAGAGCGGGGGATTAGGGTTATTTCTCCGGGCGTTTATCCAGATGCTATGATTGGACGAGAATCAGTATGGATACCATATCTTGAATCTTTGGGTACTAATGAAAACACCATACTTATTGGTCATTCAACAGGTGCTATTGCTGCGATGCGATATGCTGAAAATCATAGAATATTTGGTTCTGTTCTCATTTCCACATATCATTCTGATCTTGGTCTGCAAACCGAAAAAGATGCTGAATATTTTGACACACCATGGAATTGGGATGCGATGAAAGAGAATCAAAAATTTATTATTCAATTTTTTTCAACTGATGATCCTCATATTCCTATTGCCGAATCACGTTTTGTGCATGAACAGTTGGGGAGTGATTACTACGAGCTTGATGGGCAAGGACATTTTTATTCACAGACAGAGTTTCCTGAACTTGTAGAAGCCCTTATGCAATATATATGAGTATGTATCAACCAGAAATCAAACAATGCCAGAACTGCAAGAAAGATTTCACGATTGATCCAGAAGATTTTTCTTTTTATGAGAAAATTAAAGTTCCAGCGCCGACATTTTGTCCAGAATGTCGTATGATACGAAAAATGATATGGCGCAATGTCAGATCGCTTTATAAACGTTCCTGTGGTATTTGTAATAAAACAATCATTGCTATGTATTCTGATGATGGAGCCCCGGTGATATGTAGTGATTGTTGGAATGGCACCGGATGGGATTCTTTTTCATATGGGAAAGATTATGATTTTTCAAAACCTTTTTTTGTACAACTCAAAGAACTCTTTCAAACCGTTCCACGTTTTTACGCATATCGATTTGGAAATCTTATAAACTCTGATTATACAAATTTTGCCAAAGATAATAGAAATTGTTATCTCTCGTATTCAGTCGTGGTGTGTGAAGATGTTTCCTATTGTGAAGTCATTGATAAATCAAAAAATAGCATGGATTCCTATGCCGTCATGAAAATTGATGGATGTAGTTACAATATTGATTGTGAAGGTAATTACAATACGCATTTTGCAGTGCAAACACAGAATTGTGTGGATTCGTATTTTTTGTATGATTGTACGAATTGTCAAAATTGTTGTCTTTCTTCTAATCTCCATAATAAACAATATTATTTTAAAAATCAGAAACTTTCAAAAGAAGAATATCAAACAGCTCTTGCCGAATTACATTTGGAAACATTTTCTGGATGGCAAAAGACACGTGAAGATTTCGATTATATGATTCATCATGATGCAATTCATCGATATGCTTTTATTTATGCTGCAGAACATGCGATGGGAGATTATATTCACCATGCAAAAAATGTAAAACGATGTTTTGATACTAATGATGCAGAAAACGTAGCATATAGTATGCGTGCTATTGAAGTGAAAGATTGTTATGACTGTCAGGGGGTTGGATTTCAAGCGGAACTTATTTATGAATCAATGGCGGCAACACAAAATACTTTTAATGATGCGTTTTGTTATTTAACCATTCAAGGTTGTCGCAATTGTCAGTATTCATTCATCTGTAAAAATTGCTCTGATTGTTTTGGTTGTGCAGGACTTACGAATGCCCAGTTCTGTATTTTTAATAAACAATATTCTGAAAGCGATTATCATGATCTTGTTGTAAAAATAAAACAACAGATGAATGATATGCCATATATTGATAGTAAAGGACGCGTCTTTAAATATGGAGAATTTTTCCCCTATGACATGTGTCCTTTTGGATACAATGAAACGAATGCGCATGATTTCTTTCCGCTTGCAAAAGAAGAGGCGATACAAAAAGATTTTCCATGGAAAGATCGTGAAAAACGAGACTATGCCATAACAAAACAATCGTCAGAACTTCCTGATAATATTTTTGATGTTACAGACGATATATACAATGAAACTATTACATGTCCGAACGAGGGCAATTCTGATTTTCAGTGTACTACCGCGTTTCGTATTATGCCTGCAGATTTACAATTTTATCGTACTAAAAAATTACCTCTCCCACGATATTGTCCTAATTGTCGACATTATGACCGTCTTAAATATCGAAATCCCATGAAAATCTATACACGTATTTGTTCGAATACGCCTTGTATAAACACATTTCAAACAACATACCAACCCGAACGGACCGAGAAAATCTATTGCGAAATATGTTACCAAAAGGAAGTATTATAAGGAACTTCGCCCTATTGGTTTTCTTTACATAAATAAGGTATACTCTGTCCATTATGGCAAAGAAGACATCCATAAAAAATCGAGTAAAAAATAAAAAAGCAGGTGACTGTAACTATATTTTTGTCGTCGGAGGAGTTATGAGTGGCGTTGGAAAAGGAGTTACTACAGCATCCATTGGTACGGTGCTCAAAGCAAAAGGTTTTAATGTGACACTTATAAAAGCTGATCCATATTTGAATGTGGATGCAGGTACGATGAACCCCACTGAACACGGTGAGGTTTTTGTTATGAGCTCGGGGCTTGAAACTGACCAGGATATGGGGAATTATGAGCGATTTCTTCATCAAGATTTGCCACCAGAAAATTATATGACGAATGGCATGATTTTTAAATATGTCATTGAAAAAGAGCGTGCTCTTGGGTATAAAGGAAAATGTGTTGAACCCACGTTTCATATTACAGAAGAAATTTTGCGTCGTATTGAAGTTGTTCGCCAGAAAACAAATTCAGATTTTATTATTATTGAAGTTGGAGGTACTGTTGGAGAATATCAAAACGCTATTTTTCTTGAAGCAGGTCGTCAATTACGATTACATTATCCTGATAAGGTGAAGTTTGTTATGGTTTCTTATTTGCCGACGCCTTCAAAATTAGGAGAAATGAAAACGAAGCCAACACAAACAGCAGTCATGCAATTAAATGCTCATGGTATTAGTCCGCAGATGATTATTGCACGCAGTGAAAAACCAATTGATCACAAACGAAAAGAAAAAGTTGCCAATATGTGTGGAGTAAATATTGACAGTGTTATTGCAGCTCCCGATGTTGATTCTATTTATCAAGTTCCTGTGAACTTTGAAAATGATGGACTTGGCAATCAAATTCTATCTTTTTTTGGTTTACAGCCACACACAAAAGATTTAAAAGAGTGGCGTGTGTTTCTGAGTAATATGCATCATCCAAAGGGTGAAGTAAAAATTGCTATTTGTGGTAAATATTTTGATACAGGTGATTTTATTCTTTCAGATGCGTATATTTCAGTTATTGAAGCTTTAAAAATTTCTGCGTATCATCAAAAATTAAAACCAGTTATTGATTGGATCAATGTAAAAGATTTTGAAGATGGATCAAAAAAACTTTCTGATCTTAAAAATTATGATGGCATTCTTATCCCAGGAGGTTTTGGTGAATCGGGTATTGAAGGTAAAATCAAAGTCATTGAATATGTACGTAAGAATAAGATTCCATATTTTGGATTATGCTATGGTATGCAACTCATGGTTGTCGAATATGCACGTAATGTATTAGGACTTGTCGGGGCACATACGCATGAAATTGATCCTCATGCGAAACATTTGATTATTGATGTTATGGATGATCAGCGAGAGAAAATAAAAAATGCGCAGTATGGTGGTACGATGCGATTAGGAGTGTATCCATGTACGTTAAAAAAAGGAACGATTGCACAAACTGCATACAAAAAAAATCATGTTGATGAACGTCATCGACACCGTTATGAAGTAAATCCAGCGTACATTAAAGATTTAGAGGGCGCAGGACTTGTGTTTTCGGGAATTTCACCTGACGGACGACTTATGGAAATTGCTGAACTTCCTAAACGTGAACACCCATTTTTCTTGGGAACACAATTTCATCCAGAATTTCTTGCGCGACCACTTGACCCGCATCCTCTTTTTTCAGAATTTATAAAAGCTTCTTATAATTCAAAAAAGAAATAAGAATTGCGTATGGTTGGCATGGAATTTTTTGTGTGATATTGTCTTGCTCAATCAATTAATAAATACAGACTGTTTTACTTATAAAGCAGTCTGTTATTTTTTATCTTGATTTTTTCCTTAAAAACTATAAGCTAACAACTATAGTTTAATTTTTGCGGGATCGTCTAATGGTAGGACATCGCCCTCTGGAGGCGAGTATCTTGGTTCGAGTCCAAGCCCCGCAGCCAAGTTTCGGAATTACCTTACAAGGGCAATCAAGAAGAGAATCAAATTGTGTGTTTTGACCAAGAGGCGAGTCCAACCCCCCAAAAAATTTATTAGTATCTTTAAGTACATCTTTTTATGAAACAGCTGTTTTTGACTTCAGAAATCAATCTTGTAGCTGATGATATAAGTAAAAAAAATAATAGGCCCCTTGTTAATTTTCTTGTAATGCCTCATTGGGGCAGTGATATTTTTAAGGAATACTATAAAAAAATGTCTCAGCATGCATATTACATGAAAGTACCAATGATTATTTTAACTGATACACAGTATGTTTGGGTTACTAATGAATTAATACAAATTGTTGATGTGAATAAATAAGTTTTATTGTTGTCTCTAAACTTTCAATGCATTAATTATTTTTTTTACTCAAGAAACAGAATATTATTCCAGTCCAAACTGATATAAGTCCGAAAAGAAGAATGAGATAGGAAAATGCGTACGTTACAATGGCAAGATGAAGCGCTGTGGTAAGTGCTGTTGCCGTTACCCAAATGTCTCGTGCAGTATTTGTTATCATAACAGGTTTTCCATCTTCACCGATGACAATTTTGCCATTTGCATCAAGCTTTTCAATTTGGCGTGGCATTTCTGCATAGGTTTTACCACCAGTTGTTTTTAATGTGTGTTCTCGAATAATATCAGCTTGTGCTTTCAAAGTGAGTGGTCCGTTAAGAGGTACGTTGGGAATAGAAGCTTCGCTTGAAGTAACGATTTTTTCTTGTGCAATATTTTTATGAGTAAACGAAATACCCCAAATTGCACCAATAATCATTACAATGCCGATAATAATTGCGAGCGCTGACGAAATTTTTAACAAATTTTTCATGATAGTATGATCAAGTTTTAATAATAGTTTTTATTTAAACCACTCTTTTAAATTTTTTGGCCAACCAAGAATAAGTAATAGAGCAAGAGGTGCTCCCCAGTTAGCAAAGCGTTCTACGAAATCCCAGATAGGCATACCGACGAGAGGACGGATAAGTGCTGTCCAAAAGCCCCAGAACACCATCCAGAGAAGTGCGATACGAATTGGTTTAATAAGTACAAGAATTGCAAGTGCGATATCCAAAAGTCCCAAGATAAAAAGCAGAGTGGTAGCTGTCTCGGGATTAGAGACGCCGAATTGAGCGAACCAACCGATCCAATCTTTTTTACCCATCAAAGCGAAAACGCCATGACCTAAAAATTCTCCAGCGACTGCTATCCGTAATACCCATACAATAAGTTTTGTATTCATATATAGTTTTTATCTATTAATATGTCACTATTATACATTAATTGAAATTAATTTTAAAGCTGTACATGCCCATAGAGCATAATCCTTGAAAAGGACCTGATGCAGGTGTACCCAAATCAATCTCGGTCTTACCAGTTTTAGGTAGTAATTTTTGATAACCAAGAGCAGGAATTACTAGCGAAGAAGAACAGTCATAGGCATTTTTTGTTTCTATAATAAGCTTTGTAGGAATTCCAGCTTGTGCTTCTGATATATTAGGAAAATAACCTCCTTGTGCAGTAATAGTGACATACTGAACGCCATCTTTTATTTCAACATTATTTACTGATGAAGGATCAGTTTTTGGTTTGTTAAAAATGATTCCACCGATGATGATAAGTAAAGCTATTGTAAGGGCGATGGAGATTATTTTTTTGTTTGTTCCATTACTGGAATTTTTTATTTTTTGAGACATATAGTTTTATTATGGCTAGCGAGGAGTAAAATGAAAGAGAGTACTCTTTCATTTTATCCGAGCGAAGACGCAATATAGGTTCCTCAGAGCGTTGCTCTGGGGAACCTATATTATATATTAAATAATGGATTCATAATACCAAGTCCTGCAAGACCTGAAAGAAGTGCAAATAGTCCAAGACCAATGACGACGACACCAGCAGATTTGAAGAATAGAGGAGCATGTTTTGAATGAGCAAATGATGCTGATCCAAATGATAATAATGTAAGCACGGGAAGTGTTCCAAGGGCAAATGCGAACATAATAAGTGCGCCTCCTACGAATGAACCACTAGAAAGTGCAACAATTTGCATTGATTGTGTGAATCCACAAGGTAAGAAGAATGTTGCAAATCCAATAATAAGCGGAGTGAGGGTTTTGTGTTCAATTTTTCTGAAAAAGTTAAATGCTCCTGATCCTAGGGTAAGTTTATTTTTTGCAAATATTCCAACTAAATTAAGTCCAAGGAGAAGCATAATAACAGAGGCGATAATTCCTAGTATCGTGGTAAAGGTAAAATTTATACTCAATGCACTACCAATAAGCCCTAAAACTCCTCCAAGTAATCCGAAACTTACCAATCTTCCAATGTGGAAAAGTAGAAAAGTTTTTGTATCGCTTAAGTTATCTTGCGATATTTTTGCCGAAAGCGAAAGCACAAGCCCGCCAACAATTGCAAGACAGCTCGAAACTGAAGCAATAAGTCCAATGATGAAACTTGTTACAGGCGTTGTAACACCACCGATGCCAAAGTTTAAAAGTCCTGACTTTTGTAATAAGAAAAATAATATTAGAAACACTAAGCCAATTGGTATCGCTGTCCAAATCACATTATCTGTTTGCTTTACCAAATCTTGTTTTTCAAGTGCTAAAGTATAACCATTTACTTTAACTTTTTCATTTAAAATAAGTAAGATTTCATCTATTGATTTTGTGCTGTCAGTTTCAATGTCTATTATTTCTTGTTTTAAATTCACTTGTACATTTTTTACAAAATCTTGCTCTTTTAAAATATCTTCTAATAGGATTTTGCATGATGCACAATGTGTTCCTAAAACGTGAAAACTATATTTTTTCATAAATTAAATTATATTAACGCTAATAAAAAACTACAGAGCGTTAAGAGACGGACTATTTTCAAAAAGTGATAAGTAACGAGCTATCTTTTGAAGAGAGGTTTGTAGGAACTTCTTTTTTAGAGAGTACTTATATTTATATAGAAGAGAAAGTATATAATGAGAAATTTTTTGTGTATAAAGAAAATATAAAGCTATATTAAATATAAAAAAAGTGAATACAAAAAATGCCGGTACAACTACATTTGAAAATTGTTGCCAATTATTGATGTGTTCAGTTGTGTTGTTGCAGGCTGAGAAATTACCTTCTGTGAATGGACAATTTTCCATAGGTATATTTGTAGTGTGACCAAATTGAAATAAACCAAAAACTCCGATGCTTATATATAAAAGCAATATTAAAATTCCAGAAAACAGTTTTACGCTTTGTAAATTCATATTATTTCTTTATCTGCTTATATAGCCACATACCGACAAGGATAAGATCAACGATGATCACAATCCAAGTGATAAAACACAACAAGCCAAAACCTCCGGCCATCATACCTCCTCCCCATCCTCCATAACTATTATATAATCCATACATCATCGCATTAGAAGTTTTAATATCATTACATAGTTTTTATATAACGAATTAAAACAAATTAAATTTATAATTTTTTTTCCACGTTAGCCGAACTTCTAACGAGACAAGTATATCACTTTATTGATTTTTATTATCAATCCCAAACAATTTATGCAACCAACAATATCCCCAGAAGCTTTCTATGAGCGCGATCCAGCCGATGATGGCGACGATGACATTTGCCCACTCTGCGTTAAATTGCGGAGCAAGCGGACCAATCCACCAAAACGCCAAAATAAATCTCAAAATTCTGTCTAATTTTCCTAAATTTTTTTCCATATATTTGTGCCTCTTATTATTACTAATCTCGACCTTTTTATTACTCTATATGGTTTACAACTTTTTTGTTTTAATTCTCAATGAATTAGACACGACACTGACACTACTCATCGCCATAGCAAAACCTGCAAAGATGGGAGAGAGAAGCCAGCCGAAGATTGGATAGAACAATCCGGCGGCGAGCGGAATACCTACTATATTATATATGAATGCCCAGAAGAGATTTTGCTTGATGCCCCGCATCGTGATTTTTGAAAGTTTGATTGCTTTTACAAGTTTTGAAATATCTCCGTGAAGAAGTGTAATTCCTGCAGACTCTATAGCAACATCGGTGCCAGTGCCCATCGCAATGCCCACATCTGCTTGGGCAAGCGCAGGAGCGTCGTTCACGCCGTCGCCTGCCATTGCAACGATATTGCCTTGTGATTGGAGTTCTTTTATTTTTGCAAGTTTGTCTGCAGGTAAAACATGTGCAACGACTTCATCAATATCAACAAGCGACGCCATATACTTCGCAGCTTTTTCATCGTCACCAGTCACCATTATTACTTTGATGCCAAGTTTATGCAGATCGGCAACTGCTTGCCTTGATTCCGTTTTTATTTCATCAGCAACCATTACGAAGCCAAGCACTGCAGTCTTTGTCGCAAGAATTACTGGAGTCTTGCCTTGAATTGTATATTGCTCTAAACTTTTACCATCGAACTGAAGTCCTAGATCTTCTATAAGTTTTGCATTACCAACAAAATATTCTGTGCCGTTGATTGTGCCCTTGAGTCCTTTGCCTTGCAAGCCTTCGAAGTTTGAAATTTCTTGAGTTGCTATATTCTTACCACTCGCATAATTCACAATCGCGTGCGCAATCGGATGTTCGGATTTGGTTTCGAGAGAGGCGAGGATGGAAATAAATTCTTCTTCTTTTAATCCTGAATTATTTTTTATATCAACTAACGTTGGCTTGCCGATTGTTATCGTTCCAGTTTTATCTACAATCACTGTATTTACTTTGTGAAGCTTCTCAAGTGTTGCTGCATCTTTTATTAAAATTCCTTCTTTTGCCCCTTTGCCCACGCCAACAATAATCGCCGTCGGCGTCGCAAGACCAAGCGCACATGGGCAGGCAATCACAAGCACTCCCACAAATGATATCAATCCAAACGACAATGCCTGTGAAAATCCTAGCGGTCCGATGCCAAACGCGAGCCATGCGCCCAGTGCCACAAAAGAAATCACGAGGACGATCGGCACAAACATACTAGAAATTTTATCAGCAAGCGCTTGAATCGGTGCTTTACTACTCTGCGCTTCCTCAACCATTTTTATAATATGCGCAAGCAATGTCTCCGAGCCAACCTTGGTCGCACTGAATGTAAACGCACCACTGGTATTTATCGTCCCCGCGACGACACTGTCACCAACTTTTTTCTGTGCTGGCATCGGCTCGCCGGTCACCATTGATTCATCAATATATGAAGAGCCCTCGGTAATAATTCCATCCACAGGAATTTTTGTCCCTGGTTTTACGATTATCAAATCTCCATGAACGACTTGATCGACAGGAATTTCTATCTCCTTACCAGCACGAATCACGAGCGCAGTCTTTGCCTGTAAGCCCAAAAGTTTTTCAATCGCATCGCCAGTTTTTAATTTTGATTTTGTTTCTAAATATTTTCCAAGCGCAATAAATGTAATGACAATAATTGTTACATCATAATATGTCACCCCAACATCTATAAATGATGCGAGTGTCTCCTCAAAAGCAGTCACAATAAAACTATACAAAAACGCAACAGACGTACCGAGCCCAATGAGTGTATCCATATTTGCTTGTCCTGTGCGCAAAAATCTATAGAAACCGAGTAAATATGGTTTACCAACTACAAAGAGAGTATATGTCGCTATTATTGGAAGTAAATGATGGAAAAATTCTTCCCACACGAGAGGCATTTCACCGACAACATTTAATTGCGCAAAAATATCCCAAGCCATTATAAAAACACTGATGATCGCAAGCGGAATTGCAGAAATTATTTTTATTTTCATATTAGCAAGCTCGGCAAGTTTTTCTGTTTTTGACTGGTTGAGCCCGAGATGTATAGCGTGCTCGTCTTCACTCATACCCATTTCGTTAGCACTTATATCCATAGTATGAGTAGTATGGTCTGGTAGGAGAGTTATAATAAAAGAATATCCCAAGGGCTCAAGTTTTTTGTTTAAATTTTCCGGATTTGTTTTTGATTCATCAAAAGATATTTTTGCACTTTCAGTTCCTGGGTTTACTGAAATCTCTTCCACACCATCAACTTTCTTGATGGTTCTCTCAATAATACTAGCACAAGAGGCACAATGCATTCCTTTTATTTTATATGTTCTTGGTGTGTTGTTCATAAATTTATTTATAGTGAGTAAAGTCGAACTATTTTCTCTTTAACCTATAGACTTTTAATATTTCTTCTTTTGCTTTATCAGTTTTTCCGCTTTTTACTTGATTCACCATACAATGATCAAGATGTCCTTCGAGAAGGAGATCTTCAATAGTGGAAAGTGCCTGCTTTACGGCAGAAGTTTGTGTAATAATATCGATACAATAGGTATCTTTTTCGACCATATCGTGTAATCCTCGCATTTGACCCTCGATAATCTTGAAACGGCGTAATATTTTTTGTTTTTCTTTAGTCATGGGGTAAGTATATACCCCATGGGGGTATTGTCAAGACGTAAAAAAACGAGTTATCCACTGTTGCACCGAATTTGTATTGGGGTATACTGAATAAGTAATTGCGAGAAAGTATAATTATTATTTATTTGTTCGGCTTGCCATAGTATCAAGCGACTTTACTAACCACAGAACATGAAATCAGAAACAAAAAATTGGATTAAGTATGTCATCGGATTTGGTATTTGTTTTTTTGTTCGTCTTATTCCATTTCGTCCCCCGAACATTGAACCGATTCTTGCAACAGCCATGCCATTTGGAAAAGAGTATGGAAAAATTGCAGGATTTTTGTTTGCATTTTTCAGTATCGTGATCTATGACATTGTAACAGGTAACGTTGGTATGTGGACGCTCGTTACTGCAGTTGTGTATGGTTTCTTGGGTATTTGGGCGGCAATATATTTTAAAAATCGCAAGAATACTTCATGGAATTATGTGAAATTTGCGATTATAGGAACACTTGTCTTTGATATCGTTACTGGATTTTCTGTCGGACCACTTTTTTTTCATCAGTCATTTGTCGCAGCTGTTGTTGGGCAGATTCCGTTCACAGGACTTCACTTGCTCGGGAACATTATTTTCGCAGCAATTCTTTCTCCAGCATTGTACCAATTCGTAGTTCAAAGTAAAAAGTTAGAAAAGTTTTCATTCGCATCATTATTAAAAATAAATTATTATCGCGCATAGCATTATGAAGAAAAAATACGCATCATTTTCAAATATTCAAAAAAGAGATGGCACTGTCGTTCCGTTTGATGAGAAACGCATTGTTCGCGCCATTGTTCGCGCGATGCATGCCGCAGGTGAAGGAAATGATGCTCAAGCAGAAAAAGTTGCGCACTGTGTTTTGGAAGCTTTGCTTGCGTATAAAAAAGAAAAAGGATTAAAAACATTCGTTCCCCATGTTGAAACGATTCAAGACGTTGTTGAAAATGAATTGATCGTTGCCGGATTCGTACAAACCGCAAAATCGTATATTGTGTATCGTAGTGAACGTGCGATAGTTCGAGAGAGAAAAGGATTTGTTCCAGAAAAAGTAAAAGAGCTTGTTGCTGAGAGTAAAAAATATTTCCGTAATCCTCTTGCTGAGCTTGTGTATTATCGTAGTTATGCACAATGGATTCCGGAAGAAGGTCGTCGCGAAACATGGGTTGAAACGGTCAATCGATATATTGATTTTATGCGTGACAATATTCGAACAAAATTGACTGAAGCTGAATATGCAGAAGTTCGTGAGACGATTTTAAGACAAGAAGCAATGCCTTCGATGCGACTTTTGCAATTTGCGGGTCGTGCGGCGCGACGCACAAATGTGTGTGCCTATAATTGTTCATTTATTGCTCCACGAACATTTCAAGATTTTGCAGAAATTATGTATATTTCTATGTGTGGTACGGGTGTTGGCTGGTCAGCAGAAAGCGAGAATATTCAAGCACTTCCACAAATAAAAAAACAAACAGGTAAAAAACTGCCCGTGTATGTTATTCCTGATAGTAAAGAAGGCTGGGCAGATGCATTCTCATTTGGCATGAAAACGTGGTTTGAAGGAAATGATGTGGTGTTTGATTATTCTCTGCTTCGTCCTGCTGGATCACGTTTGAAAACGATGGGTGGCAAAAGTTCTGGTCCTGCACCACTTCGTAATCTGATTGATTTTACTCGAGAACGTGTTATACGACGACAAGGACGACATCTTACGAATCTTGATGCACATGACATTATTTGTAAAATAGGTGAATGTGTTGTTGCGGGTGGTGTACGTCGCAGTGCAATGATTTCACTTTCTGATTTGGACGACGAAGCAATTCGTGATTCAAAGAAAGGACAATTTTATAATACTGAAGGACAACGCATGCTTGCCAATAATTCTGCAGTGTATCTCACGAAACCATCGACCACTGAATTTCTCGATGAATGGATTGCACTTATTAAATCAGGATCAGGTGAACGCGGAATATTTAATCGTGGAGGATTGGCTGATACGCTTCCTAAACGACGACTCGCCCAATGGAAGGATGGCGAGCATCCAGCATGGGGAACCAATCCATGTGGAGAAATTATCTTACAATCAAAACAATTTTGTAATTTGTCAGAGGTTGTCGCACGAGCCGAAGATACCGAAGAAACACTTCTCCGAAAAATTCGTGTTGCAACAATTATTGGAACGTATCAATCATCATTGACCTATTTCCCATATCTTTCCAAAGAGTGGAAGAAAAATTGTGAACAAGAACGATTGCTTGGAGTTTCCATAACAGGACAATGGGATTCAAAAGTTGCTCGTGACCAAAAAGTATTAGAGAAACTTAAAGCGCATGCAATTGAAGTAAATAAAAAATTCGCAAAACGATTAGGAGTTACACAGTCAACATGTATTACGTGTGTGAAGCCATCAGGAACAGTGTCGCAGACGGTTGATTGTGCATCAGGTATGCATCCCCGACACGCACCATACTATATTCGTCGCATCCGTATTGCTTCGACCGACGCACTTTTCAAAATGCTCAAAGATCAAGGTGTGCCATATTATCCAGAAGTCGGTCAGACTAAGGAAGATGCAACAACATTTGTTCTTGAATTTCCTATGAAAGCTCCCGATGGTGCAATTTGTAAAGATGATCTTGATGCGATTTCACAACTTGAACACTGGAAAATTGTGAAAGAACACTATACCGAACACAATCCATCAGTAACTGTTTCTGTCGGGGATGATGAATGGCTTAAAGTTGCGCACTGGGTATATGAAAATTGGGAACTTGTTGGAGGATTATCATTCCTTCCTCGATCAAACCATGTGTACCAACTTGCTCCTTATGAGACAATAAATAAAGAAAAATATCATGAAATGCTCAAGCGCCTTGGAGATATTGATTTTTCAAAGATTGTAACGTACGAAAAAGAAGATGAAACTGAAACAAAGCGTGAACTTGCATGTGTTTCGGGTGTCTGCGATATTGCATAACCTCTATGTTATATACACGAAAAGGAGACAATGGAACAACGAAAACATTTGGTTGTGACCAGCGTGTTTCTAAAAGCTCGGCAATTGCGGAAGCACTTGGCTCGCTTGACGAGATAAATTCTTTTCTTGGATTATTAAAAATAAAAGCAAAAGACATCGCGTTCGCGCTTCCGGCACGAACGCT
>Ga0172371_10007387_pt1 | contig 15693 bp, 11 predicted proteins | sample Lak12m_FD_114543 | JGI IMG/M metagenome (GOLD analysis project Ga0172371, IMG submission 114543) | Freshwater microbial communities from Kabuno Bay, South-Kivu, Congo - kab_022012_12m | ecosystem: Environmental > Aquatic > Freshwater > Lake | place: Democratic Republic of the Congo: South-Kivu... | reverse complement strand
TTTTGCCAGCAGAAACGCCGCAGGTAGAGCCGCGATCTATTTTCTGTCTTAACAATGAGTTCGAAGGCATTTAGATCCATGTACACCATTATAATCTGGTGCAAAATCTTTTATAATCGCCTAAAAAAATCATCGACGCCGTCGTCGCCGACATCCCCGTGTCCGTGGAATCCGAGGACGGCCACAGCCGCTGGGTCAATTCGAAGGTCTTGGCTCTGGCCGGGATCACAAAAGCGACGAAAAACCCCGCCGGCGGGATCATCGAGCGGGATCCTGCGACCGGGGAACCGACTGGGACGCTGCGGGAGAGCGCCCAGGGTCTTGTCGCCGGCCTGTTTCCGCCGTACACCGTGGACCAGTTGAAACAGGGAATCGAGGCGTATCAAAAAATGGCCGCGGCCTTCGGGTTGACGACCGTCCACGACGCCTATCTCGATTCCTGGAGCAACGAAACTCCCGCCTTCCAGGCGCTCGAGCGGGAAAACCGCCTGACGATGCGCTTCCGCGCGTCTCTGTACGTCGATCCCGAAAAGGGGCCGGAACAGGTCGAAGCGCTCGTCCGGGAGCGGGCCCGGAACAAAGGCGAGCGGTTTCAAACCGGCGGAGCCAAGCTGTTCATCGACGGCGTCGTCGAAGGAAGCACGGCCTATTTAAAGGAACCGTATCAGCATCTGTCCGGCTCCCGCGGCGAGCCGATCTGGGAGACCGGAAACCTCGAGCGTGTCTGCCTGGCCCTCGATCGGGAGAAATTCCAGCTTCATGCCCATTCGATCGGCGACGCGGCGACGGCCCAGTTCCTCGACGCTCTGGCCGCCGTCCGGAAGACCAACGGCCCGCGCGACGGCCGGCCCCTGATCACCCACCTCCAGCTGGTCGATCAAGCGGACATCGCCCGGTTCAAGGAGCTGGGCGCGGTCGCCGTACCCCAGCCGTACTGGTTCGCCAAAGACAGCTATTACTTCAATCTCCAAGTGCCTTATCTCGGTCAGAAGCGCGCCGACGAGGAATACCCGATGCGGAGCTTCTTTGCCGCGGGCGTCCCGGTCGCCTCGGCCAGCGATTTTCCGGTCACGGTCCCCTGCAATCCGCTGGTCGCCGTGGAGATGGGAATCACGCGCGAGGAAACGGGGAAGACCGATCCGGCCCTGGTTTTGTGGCCGGAGGAAAAAGCGACCCTCGAACAGATGATCCGCAGCTTCACGATCGACGGGGCGTATGCCAACTTCCTGGAGGACGAAACCGGTTCCCTCGAAGCCGGCAAGTGGGCCGACCTCATCGTCCTCGACAAGAACCTGTTCGAGATTCCCCCGGCCGGGATTCATACGGCCAAGGTCGTCTGGACGATTTTCGAAGGGCAAACGGTTTTTCAGGCCGAAAAAAACGGATTACGATGAATTCCCGAATCGAGGTCGTCCGCGGCGGCTGATCCCGTTTCCGTCAACCGATCTGATCCCCCTTCCGTATGTCCTTATGAAAAGCCCATCGGGTCGCGGAGGATCGTATGAAAAGAAAGGCCGTCCTTTTCTGCCTGTTTTTATCGGCTTATGCTTTTATTTCCTGTCAAAAATCCGGCGACCGGAAGACGATTCCAAATAACGATTTCGCCGCGGTCCGTTCGTTCATCCTTTCGCAGATCGAGCAAAACGCCGTTCCCTCGGTTGCCGTAGCCGTGGCCAGAAACGGAAAGGTCGTCTGGCGGGAAGCGTTCGGGTGGGCCGACCGGGAAAAGAAGATTCCGGCGGCTCCCGAGACCGTTTACTGCCTCCGCTCCATTTCCAAGACCATGACGGCGACGGGATTGATGACCCTGGTGAACGAGGGGCGGATCCGCGTCGATGATACGCTCGACCGGTACCTGGATCCGTCCGACGTCTCTTTCGCGGGATTCGACGGAAGCTTGAACGACATCACCCTCGGGAATTTGTTGAACCATGCCTCGGGGCTGCAACAGCATTTTTATTATCATTACCTTGACGAGCCGGACGTCCTTCCTTCCTCCGCGGAGACGATCCGGCGCTACGCGGTGTTCATGGAACCGCCCGGAACGTCTTTCGCCTACGCCAACCTGGGTTATGAGATCATAAAAAGGGCCATTGAAAAAGCGTCGAACGAGGACTTCGCCGCCTTCATGAGAACCCGGGTTTTCGAAAAGCTCGGGATGAGCCGATCCTTCATCAACGGAGCGGACAACAACCGGTACGATCAAGTCGCCGTGCCGTACGACGACAAGGGAAAACGGCTTCCGCATTCGATCAGCGACACTCCCGCCGCCGGCGACGCTTATTCCTCGGCGGACGACTTGATCGCCTTCGGGATGTTTCATCTCAAGGACCGGCTCCCTTCCCAGGAACCCATTTTAAGCGACGAGTTGATCGACAGGATGCAATCGGCCAAGGACCCCCGGGCCGTCAATCACGGCCATCCGGCCGATTCCTACGGATGGGGATGGTTTTTCAATGAGACCGAGCATTCCCGGAAAACCGTCTGGCACGAGGGCGGTTCCGTGGGCACGTCGACCATTCTCAAGCTCATCCCTTCGGAAGACCTGGCGGTCGCCGTTTTAATGAACACCTTTAATCAGAAGGTCTGCAATCGGATCGCCGACGACATCATTAAAATCAGCCTGCCGGATTATATGAAAACCCAGGCGCAGGCGGACGTCTTGACGGCCCGATCCAGGGAGATCGTCCGGCCGCAGGGCGCCTGGACCGGAACCATGAAAACGAACGAAAAGGAAATCCCCTTGACCTTGGTTTTCCAACCCGATGGCGACGTGATCATGGAAACCACGGCCCAGTTCGAAACCAAAGAAGTGTTTCCGGGGGCGCCGGAGCCCTTGCCGCAACGCCTGGTCTTAAACGTTTTCCGGCTGACCGACTCCTGGATATTCGGATGGTGCCTGGCCGTCATCCCCGATGGCGAGGTTCAGCGATACCCCCACGTCCTCATGCTCAGCCTCAACCGGTATCCCGGTAGGATGAGCGGGACGGCCATGGCCGTTGACCGGACGCCCCGGCAGCATTACGGCCTATCCTATTTTGTTTCGCTGACCGAGCGGAAATAAGCGGAAGCGCGAAAATTCTTATTTGATCGGCCTCGCTTTGTATTTCTCGTACATCATGTCCCAGTAATTCTTCATGTCGATGTGCCGGCCGCCGATGAACAGGTGTTTGACCTCGGACCGGGCGTCGAGCGGATCGCCCGTGGTGATGAACAGGTCGGCGTCCTTGCCGACCTCCAGGCTTCCCAGCCGGTTCTCCAGGCCGAAGATTTTCGCCGGATTGATGGTCAGGGCTTTGATCGCCTCTTCGTGGTCGAGTCCGTAGGCGACGGCCCGGCCGGCGTGATAGGGGAGGTTCATCCCTGAGCCGGGATCGTCCCCCGAGGAGAAGCAGACAAGAACGCCGGCCTTGACCAGCTCCGCCGGGTTGCGGAACGGCGCGTCGTAGCCGTCCTCCGGATCCGCGGGGCCGACATACAGCGTGTCGAGGATGACCGGAATTCCGGCTTCCTTGATCTTCGAAGCGACCTTGAATCCCTGGGCGCATCCCCGGAAGATCGCTTTGAGCTTTTCGTCCTTGACGAACTTGATGGCCAGCTCGATGTCCTTGTCCTTCTCGACGGAGATGATGACCGGCAGGGTTCCGTCGAGGACGGGCGCCAGGGCTTCGTATTTCGGATTCAGGGCCGGCGCCTTGAGCTTGGGATCGGCCGCGGCCGCCTTCTTCAGGTCGAAATAATGACGGGCTTCCTTGAGATATTCCTTGATCTTGTCCACGAGCTTTGAGGTGACGTCGACCTTGCTTTCCTGGGCCTGGCCGCCGCCCTCGCCGCCCGACGGCCGCGGGGTCATGGGGAAGTTGATCAGAGACGCGGCCGTTTCCTTGATGGCCATCTCGGGGACGGTCCAGCCGTCCATGCGGACCAGGGCCGACTGGCCGGGGAACGTGCCGCCCGAGGGGGCGACCAGGGCGACCGTCGTGCCGTTGACCCGGCTCGTGCCGAAGTGGACGGACGAGGGATTGATCCCCCAGACGGCCTTCAGCTCGGGATTTTCCTTGCCCAGCTCCCGGACGTCGACCGTGGCCCCGATGGCCGATATCTCCAAGAGGCCGAAATGGGTGTAGCCGTCGATGAAGCCGGGGTAGACGAAGCGACCCGCCGCGTCGACGACTTCGGCGTCGGCCGGCCCGGAAATATCCGTTCCCATGGCGGCGATCTTTCCGTCGCGGATCAGGATCCGGCCGGATTCGATTTTATCGCCCACGACCGGGACGATGACCGCGTTCGTGATCAGGACCGGGCGGGCCGGCGTCCCGTCGGTCGGGCGGGCGAAAACAAGGGCCGCCAGGGCGACGGCGATGAGAAAAACGGTGATGATGATTTTTTTCATGGTTCGGCCCCCTCAGCTCTTCTTGTCCTTGGGCTTGGCGGCTTCGGCCGCCTTCGCGTCCTCGGCCTTCTTGCGGTCGTCGAGGTATTTGGCCCGGTCGAAGCGGATTTTCCCGTCGACGATGGTCATCTGGCAGATGGTATAGGGATCGAGCGGATGGCGGCTGAAGACGGCGATGTCGGCGTCCTTCCCGACTTCCAGAGATCCCGTGAATCGATCGACGCCGTTGATGATCGCCGGATTGATGGTGATCGCCTTGAGCGCTTCGGCTTCGGACATCCCCCCGAAGCGCACGGCCTTGGCCGCGTCGAGGTTCAAGCGGCGCATCCTCTCGGAGTCATCGGAGTTGAGGGCCACGAGCACGCCTCGTTCGGCCATCAGGGCGGCCGATTGCGGCATGGTGTTGAAGGCTTCCCACTTATAAGCCCAGAAATCGACGAACGTCGTCACGGCGACCTTGTTTTCCACCAGCTCGTTGGTGATCCGGTAGCCTTCGAGTCCATGCTCGAAGGAGGCCAGCTTGACTCCGTATTCCTTGCAGAGGCGGATGATCGAGGCCATTTCCGGGGCCTGGTAGGCGTGGCAGCGGACCCAGAGCTTGCCCCGGAGGATGTCGGCCACGGCTTCCAGGCGATAGTCCTTGCGGGGAGGCAGGAGCGGCGCGGGGCCTTTTCCGGCCTTGGACGCCTTCACCTTTTTTTCATAAGCGTCCCAGGCGTTCATATAATCCCTGGCCTTCTCGAATTGATCGCGGATGGATTCCTCAACCCCCATGCGGCTCCTCGGATAGCGGGCCTTGCCGATTCCTCCCATGTTGGATTGCTTCGGGTTTTCGCCCAGGGCCCATTTGCTGGTCAGAGGGGCGCCCTTGAAGATCAGGTTTTCGGCGCTTTCGCCCCAGCGCAGTTTGAGGCAAACGCCGCGGCCGCCGATGGGATTGGCCGAGCCGTGCATGGTGTGGATCGAGGTCACTCCGCCGGCCAGGGCGTAGAAAATGTTCATGTCCTCGGGATTGATGACGTCCCGGATGTCCACCTCGGCGGTGATCAGGTCGCCCATCTCGTTGACGTTGCCCTCGATGGCGATATGGGCGTGGGAGTCGATGATCCCGGGCATGACCCACTGTCCTTTGAGATCGATGACTTCGACGCCGGGATCGGCGGGGAGGTCCTTGCCCAGCCGGGCGATCTTGGTCCCCGCGATCAGGATGTCGCCGTCGAAGCTTTCGCCGACGACGGGGATGACATGGGCGTTTTTCAGGAGGAGCTTCGGCTCCGCGGGCGCGGCGGCGGCCGCCGCGCCGGCGGCCAGGAGAAGCCCGATCAGGGTGAGAAGAACGGTTGTCTTGCGCATGGCTTCCTCCCCGGCCTCAGGCCGGATTCCTTTTGCCGGTGAACTCGACCGATCCTTCCGTGCCCTGGATGGCCGTGCCCCGCATCGTGTCTCCGGTCACCGTGGCCGAGAAATAGAGGTCGATGTCCTGTCCGCCGACGCTGATGTTCATTTCGAAATAGATCTGATCGCCGGAGACGGTCCCGCCGGTGAAATCGAAGGCGCCGAACGGGGTGGTCATCTTCCCGGACAGCCCGCCTTCTTCCTGGACCATGTCCGCCGTCAAGTTCAGGCCGGCGTCGGGCATGGAGATCTCCCAGCGGCCGGTGACGTTGACCGTCGGCTTTTCCCCTTCCGCGGCCTTGGGCTTGGTGAAATCGAACCGCTGGCTGTCGGCGAAGACGTATTTGACCTTGGGTTCCTTGGCCAGGGGATCGCCCTCGACGAGGACGAGGTTGGCGATCTGGCCGGCTTCGACGCCGCCCAGGGCCTTGCCCAGGCCGAAAAACGCCGCCGGCGTCGAGGTCAGAGCTTCCAGAGCCCTGTCCGGGGCCAGCCCGGCTTCCATCGCTTTCTGGACTCCTTCCATAAAGCTTTTCGGATCGTCGGTGCCGAGCGAGGAAAAGGCGAAAGGAACGCCGGACGCGGCCAGGACGGACGCGTTTTTCGGATAGAATTCCTTCTCGGCTTTTTCTTTTTCGGCCTTGCCCATCTGGTTTCGGAGGCTCGTGGTCGGGACCTTGTACGCGACCGTGCAAAGGACCCTCGCCCCGGCTTTCTTCAATTCGGGGACGACCAGCTGGGCTTCGCTGCCCAGGTCGCAAATGAAATAATCCAGCTTCAATTCGGCGGCCAGGGCGAGCGACCGCCGGATGTCATGCTGGTTTCCGCAGAAGAACACGACCGGCTTTTTGCCCGCGGCGTAATCGCGGAGGATTTCGCGGCGGACGTTGTATTCCGGCCGTCCGAGGCCCCGCGGCTCTTTCGTCCAGAGCGAAGCGTTCAACGCGTAATAGGCGGCGTCGGCGAACTCCTGGCGCAGCAGGGCGACCACGCCCATGAGCGAATTCGGGTAGATCATGAAGGAGGCCGGGGCATAGCCCAGGCCGAGCCAGGTGTCCTTGAGGAGAAGGGCCTTGTTCTTGTTCTCGGAGCTGAGGGAAAAGAGCGAGGCCTGCCCCGTCAGAACGCCTTTCGTCGGCAGGGCCAGGACGGCGGTCAATCCGAGCTTGTGATATTTTTCCAGGGTCGACTTGCCGAGGACGGCGAAATCGAAGGCCTTGATTTCGGGAGTCAGCCCCCGGTCCTTGTCCGTGAATTCGCCGGAATAGAACCGGGCGGCATCGAACTTCTCCTCGGGCATCTTGAGAAGACTCTGTCCCAGGCCGTCGATCAGGCCAGGGTGAAGGGTCAGCTTGCCCGCGTCGATGATTTCGGCGTCGGCCGGGATCGCGATGTCCGGGCCGACGGCTTCGATGAGTCCGTCGCGGATGATGACGGTCGCCTTGGCCAGAACGGGTCTGCCCGGAACCGCCACGCGGCAATCTTTAACGGCCCAGACTCCGTGCAGGGTTTCTTCCGCGGAAAACAGGGGAGCGAAGACCGCCAGAAGACCCAGGCACAGAAGGACGGGGCTGAGGGACGATTTCCTCTTGGCCATCACGCCTCCTTTTTATACAGGTGGAATTTTTTATGAAACGGCACGGAAATTCATGGGATGCAAGGAGATTATCATGGTCTTGATTATATACGATTTCGAAGATGGAAAAGTTCATCTTTCTTGACTTCGGGAGGAGGGACGATTAATTTGGGAAACGGATGGGATTTCCAGGGGAGAGGGAGAATATCCAATGAAAAAAAGAACCGTTTTATTGGCCGTCGCCGTCTGCGGCTTGTTGGCGGCCGCGGAAGCGGCGGAGCAGAATTTCCCCGTGGGCGTGTTCAAGACTTCGCAAGGCGACCTGAAAATCTCTCTTCCGGGCCACGCGGTCGCATTTTTTGAATTCGGAGGAAAGACGATCTGGGTCGACCCGACGATGCCGTACGTGCTTGTCCCGGACAATCCGCCCAAGGCCGATCTGGTCTTGATCACGCATGAGCACGGCGACCATCTGAATCGCGAAGGGATCGACGCCGTCCGGAAGCCGAACGCAGGAATCGTTTATACGGCGAAATGCGCCGACGCGATCCCCGGCGGCATGGTGATGAAAAACGGAGAAAAAACGACGATCCTCGGAATCCCCGTCGAGGCCGTTCCGGCTTATAACCTGAGCCTGCCCTACCACCCCAAGGGCGCGGGCAACGGTTACATCCTGACGTTCGGCGACCTGCGCGTTTACGTCGCCGGGGACACCGAGAACGTTCCCGAGGTCAAGGCTTTGAGGAACATCGACGTCGCCATCCTCCCGTTGATGACTCCTTATACGATGTCGGAAGCCATGCTGGCCGACGCCGCCAAGGCGATCAAGCCGAAGGTCCTCTATGTCTACCACTCCCGGACGGAGGATTACTCCAAGCTGAAAGCTCTTCTGAAGGACACCGGCATCGAGTTCAAATTTTAACGAATCGCGTCGAGCGTATTTTCGGCTCTTCGGACTTCGGCGACAAAAGCCGCGACTTTCTCGAAATCCTTTTTGAATCGGATCGGCTTTCCCGCAAGATCCACGGCGTTGGTCAAGGTGCAGCTGTCGGCTCCGGCCGGGCGGACATGGGAAACGGATTCGTAGACGTTTTCCGGAGAAAGTCCGCCGGCTAGGATGACCGGGATCCGGCTTTTCGCCGCGAGGGCTCGGGTGATAACGGGATCGGCCTGCTTTCCGGTGATGCCCAGGTAGCCCTCGACCGGCTCCCGGCCCGTCCACGTATCGATCAGGAAGCAATCGCTGGTTTTCTCCAACGCGGCCGCGATCTCCAGCGTCGGAAAATCCGCCGGTCCTCCCCATACCGGGACCGGCAGCGTTCGGATGATCCCGATTTCGGGGAACCGTTCTTTAAAGCGCTCCTGTTTTTCTCCGACCGGCCCCAAGTCGGAGACGTTTCCTTTCCCGTCAGTCAGGCTCTCGCAGAATTGAACGAAATCCGGCCGGTAATATTCCATGCTCTGATAAATGAGGCGATCCTCTTGAAAGAGGGGAATCAGGGCGCTTTTGGCCGAACGGCTCCGGGTCAGGGCGACGGCTTCCCGAAGGACAGGTTGCCGCCACTCCACGGCCGAAAGGAGAACACTGCCGACGCGATCCACGTCCAGAGCCAGGCAGCGCTCCGCTTCTTCCGGAGTCTGGATTTCGTAAATCTGGACGATGATTTTCATTTTTAATTACCGCATTTTATCAAAGGATGCCCCGGCGGCAAACGTTCGCCGCGTTTTTCCGTTTGAATTTACGAGGGGATCGCGTTCATAATGCTTTTCCCGCGTGAAAAACGGTCCGGAGGATTCTCATGAAAATTGAGCGCTTCGCGATACGGATCCTGCTTGTCGTGATGCTCGGCGCCGGGGCGGCCGCCGCCCAGATGACGCCTTGGCAGCAGTGGACCTTCCTTCCCCCCGCCCAGATGGACGAAATCATCGGCGAGATTTCCGGCGAAACCGCTCTCCGGCACATCATGACGATGAGCGGGGTTCCGCGCGACCGGAAGCCGGCCGAATACGCCGGGACGTTCTGGGAGGCGCAGTATGTCCTCGACCGGTTGCAGGAATACGGCCTGAAGGATGCGGAGATCCTCCGTTATCCGGGCGGGGAGACGTGGGACGGGGCCAAAGGCGAGCTCTGGGAAACGAGCCCGGGCCGGCGGAAAATCGCTTCCTACCGGGATCTCACGGCCATGCTCGTTCCCGGAAGCACGCCGGCCGACGCGACGGCCGAGCTCGTCTGGGTCGGGGACGGCGAGGAAAAAGATTTCGCCGGGATCGATGTGGCCGGAAAAATCGTCGTGACTTCGGGACCGGCCTGGCGCGTCCATATGGCCGCCTGCCTCCAGAAGGGCGCTCTCGGGATCGTTTCCTTCGCCTCTCCGAGGGAGTTTTTTGATCCCCTCCAAATCCCCTGGGGCGGAATCGGAAACCGCCGGGGCGGACCGGCGGCGGGGACGAAGTTCGCCTTCTGCCTCCCTCCTCGCGAAGGCGTCTTTCTTCGCGACCGTCTGAAAAATGGAGAAAAGATCACCGTCCGGGCGGTCGTCGAATCCTCTCAACAGAAGTACGAACAGCAGGTGGTGACGGCTTCGATCCCCGGGACCGATCCCGGCGCCTTCGAAGTCATCCTGACCGCCCACATGTTCGAGGGATACACGATGTTCGGAGCGAACGACAACACGTCCGGCTGCGCGGCCATTCTCGAGGCGGCCCGGACGCTGCAGATGCTGATCGACGAGGGGCGCCTGCCCCGGCCGAAACGGACGATCCGGTTTCTCTGGGCCCCCGAAATCTCCGGGACGATCTCCTACGTCAACGCCCATCCGGACGAGATCGCCCGGGCTCTCTGCAACATCAACCTGGACATGGTCGGGATCCGGCTGACGAAAAGCCTGGCCTTTTTCTGCTTCATGCGGACGTCCTACGGGAATCCGCACTTCATCAACGACGTCATGGAGAATGTCTATCGTTACGTCGGCGAGGCCACCCGCAATTACGTGACGAATCCGACCGGAGAGGGGATGAACCGGCGGATCGTCGCCCCCTCGGGGAGCGAAGAGCCGATGTATTACTATGTCGGAACCGATTTCGGAGCGTCCGACCACGCCGTCTTCAACGATTGGGCCGTTGGCGTTCCGGGGATCGTCATGAACACCTGGCCGGACCAGTGGTACCACACGAGCGAGGACCGCCCCGACAAAATCGATCCCACCCAGATGAAACGGGCGGCGATCATCACCGCCGCCTCGGCCTATACGATCGCTTCCGCCGACGACCGGACGGCCGGGCATATCGGGGCCGAAATCTTCGGCAACGCCTCCGGCCGGCTGGGCCATCAACTGGAACGGGGACTGGACGAGATGAGAAAAGCGGCCCAGGACGCGTTTCCCGCGGTTGTGAAAAAAACCCGGGGTTATATCGAAGCGGCCGCGATCAATGAGCGGGCGACCCTGGACTCCGTCCTCCAGCTGGCTACGGATCAGGCGAAATTCGGGAGGTATCTCGACGGCTTGAAGGCCGCGGTGACCGCCGCGGAAAAAGCGGATCTGCAGGCGTTCGACGAGAACGCGAAGCTGACGGCCGCGGTCCTGGGACTCAAGTCGGTGGTTCTTAAGCTCGACGATCTTGAAGCCAGGGCGGCAAAAATCACTCCCAAACCCCTGCCCAAGGTCAGGCAAGGCGGATTCCGGGGTTATGAGGCCGCGATTCGCGAAGTCTTGAAGACGAAAGGGGAAGGCGCCCTGGACAAAGCCCGCCGCCTTCCGGCCGAAGAAATCAATCTTCTCTGCAACGGCCGGAACTCCGTCCTGGCTGTCAAGAAGATGCTGGACACGCAAAACCGCGAGGAAACGCCCCTGCAGGAAATCCTGGATTACCTCGAGATCTTGAAAGAAGCCGGCCTTATCGCCTATTGAAATCTCATTCGCTCCGCAGAGTTTCCGCCGGATCGGTCCGGGCCGCCTTGAGGGTGTGAAGATTGATCGTCAGAAGGACGAGAATCATCAGGGCCGCGGTTGAGGCCGGAAACACCCAGATAGCCGGGGAAATGCGATAAGGATATCCCGCCAGGATTTTTTTCACGGCCAGGAAGGAAACCGGCCAGGCGAGAAGGCCGGCGGCGGCCGCCGTTTTCAGAAACTCTCCGTTGATCAGGCCGGCGATCTGCCGGACGGATGCGCCCATGACCTTGCGGACGCCGATTTCCTTTTTTTTGCGCGCGGTGATCTGGATCGCCAGGCCGAATACCCCCGAACAGGCGATCAGTACGGCAAAGAGCGAGACAAGGCCGACCATCAGGCTCCAGCGGGCTTCCTTTTCATAGAGGCGGGCCGTGTCTTCGTCGAGGAATGAATAAAGGAAGGGGAGATCGGGGGCGGCGGCCTTGAATTCCTTTTCGACGGCGGCCATCGCCCGGCCGATCCCTTCCCCTCCCAGGCGGACATAGGCCCACTGCGGCGGCTCCTCTCCGAGAATCATCATCGCCGGCTGAATCGCCGTATGCATCGAATCGAAATGAAAATCCCCGACGACGCCGATGATCCGGTAGGGGAATTTACGGCCGAAAACCTCGGCCAGATTCTTCCCGATCGGCTGAGAGGGGGCGTAGAGGCGGGCGAACGCTTCGTTGACGACGACCGCCCCGGACGCATCGGAGGCGATTTCGGGCGAGAACCAGCGGCCCTGGCGAAGCCGGAGGCCGAGAACGTTGAAATAATCCAGATCGACATTATTGAAACGGATCAATTCCGGAGCCGGCGACGACCCTCGTTTCAAAAACCAGGCCGACCAGGAGTTCAAGGCGCTGCCCGATCCGCTGACGCCCCGGATTTCGGGATGGCGCATCAAACGGGATTTCAAGTCCGGCAGGAACCGGGAAAATTCCGGAGACGCGGGCGAGGCCTGGCGCAGATCGAGGACGGCGATCCGATCGGTGTCATAGCCGGGATCCGCCGTGACGAGAAAACGATGCTGGCGGTAGAGGAAAAAGGCGGTGATGAGGAGAAAAATGGAAATGCCGAATTGAATCAAGGCAAAGGCGCGGTTGAAACCGCCCGGCCTCCCGAGAAAAAAGCGGCCCCGGAATAAATCCGCCGGTCTCGACCGGGTCAGGGCCCAACCGGGATAGCTCCCGGCGGCCGCTCCGACCAGGACGGCCAACAGGATCAGGGCGGCCAGGGGCCAGCCGATTTTCAGAAAATCGAGGCGAAGGCCTTTTCCGACGAAGCGGTTGAAAGCGGGCAGGACGAGGGAGGCGAGGCCGAAGCCCCCGGCCAGGGCGGCCAGGCCCGCGAACGCGCCCTCGAAGCGGAACTGGCGAAGCAGGTCGTTCCGGTCCGCGCCGAAGACCTTGCGCAAACCGATTTCCTTGACCCGGTCGGACGCGGCCGCTCCGGCGCTCAGATTCATGAAGTTCAAGCCCGCGACGAGAAGGATGAGGAAGGCGATGGACGTCAACAGGACGGAAGTTTGAGGAGAGCCGCGGGATTTCAAAATGGTGGAGAAGGGATAATCCCGGGCGCCCCGGTGATAGGCGGCGAACGGGACGACAAAGTGGCGCCCCGGTTTCCCGCCGGTCGAAATCCGCTTATCCAGGGTCGCGGGGAATCGGGCCGCCAGGGCGTTCGCGTCGGCCCCTTCCCGAAGCCGCACGAAGCAATACGTCTCCACGGGCGATCCGTCGGGCCCGGCGACCCATTGGTCGACGAACGGCCCTTTCACCCTGACGAGAGGAAGGAGAAGGTCGAAGTCCAGGCTCGAGCGGTCCGGGATTTTTTCGGCGATTCCGGTGACCCGGTAATCCGCGGTCCGGTCTCCGACCTTGAGGGAAATTGTCCGGCCGACGGGATCCGACGCCCCGAAACAGAGCCGCGCCGTTTCCCGGCCGAGGACGACCGAGTACGGATCGCTGAGAGCGGATGCGGGATCTCCCAGGACCAGGGGGAAATTGAAAATCGAAAAAAACGAGGGGTCGACGCCCAGGCCCTTCCGGAGGAATATCTTTTCGCCCGCCCGGATGATCACATCCGCCCCGGCCAAGCGGGCCGACGCCTCGACTTCCGGGAAATCCGTCGCAAGGGCCGGTCCCACCGGCCCCCTGGTTTCCAGGGTGATCGCGTCGTTTCCCGTTCCAATCTCGGACCGGACTTCATAGATGCGCTCGACATGGTCGTGGAAACGGTCGAAGGAATATTCGTCCTGGATGAAAAGAAACGCCAGAATACAGCCGGCCAGGCCGATGGCCAGTCCGCCGATGTTGACGAGCGTGAATTCGGGCCGCTTCCGCATGAGGCGAAAGGCCATTTTCAAATAATTTCCGATCATCGTTATTCTCCAATAGACCGCTGCGCGGAAGAAATCCGGAACCGATCGGATCACTTCCCGCCAATACCAGAGCGCCGCCTTTACTCGTCCGTCCTTGAGGAAGATCCGGTGATAAAGCTCCGCGAAGTCCCCGACGGCCGTGGGTCTCAGCCTGGAAGGAAGAAGACGCGAGAGAAGCCAGCGGCCGACGAGCGGCGGGCGGGGGGCTCCGGGATGGGGATTCGGGTTCATTTGATCCGCGCCCATTCGATTCCCCTCCACATTCCTTCCTGGGCCCGGCGGGCGGCGGTCAGGGCTTCAAGTCCCGCTTCGGTGATCCGGTAGAACCTGCGGCTTTTTCCTCCGCGTTCGGGAGTCGGATCTCCCAGAAGCGACGTCAACAATCCTTTTTCCTCGAGACGCTGAAGAGGGAAATAAATCGCTCCCATCGTCCACGAAGCTCCCGTCGTTTTGCCTATTTCGTCGAAGATGGATACGGGATAAGCGTTTTCCTTGAGTTTGATCACGGCCAGAAGCAGGTATTCTTCGGCTCTCGTCAGCATTCTGTCCATTTTTTGCTCCAGGTCTTAATTATGCAAGAATCATGCCTTAATAATTAAGGAATATATGATATTAGAAAAATTCAGCGATTTTTTGGTCTTTTAGCGCAGTTTTTCGGGGAAAAAGCCGTTATTTCGAGCGCCGGTAGGAAATCATGGAAACTGGTTAAACAGCCGTGTTGTGTCCGTTTTTAAAAAAATTTGTCCGCATTCGGACGCCGATATTATCTGATCGCCGCCCACTCGATTCCCCGCCACATCCCTTCATGGGCCTGGCGGGAAGCGGCCAGAGCTTTGAGACCTGCTTCCGTGATCCGGTAGTGTTTCCGGCTTTTTTCCCCGAGCGTGGAAGCCATATTCCCGAGAAACGCGCTGAGCAATCCTCTGTCCTCAAGGCGCTGGAGAGGCAAGTAAATCGCCTCGATCGTGGCGAATTCTCCCGTCGTTTTCCAAATTTCTTCGAAGATGGGATTGGCCCAGGCGTTGTTTTTAAGCTTGATGACCGCCAGAAGCAGGTATTCTTCATTTTTTGTAAGGATGCGTGCCATTTTATGCCTCGGTGCTGACTTATGCGAAATTCGTGCCGATTTGCTTAAAATCTCCTTTCAAGAGAGCAAGTTTTCGCCGCAAATCACTTACCCCTATAAATACGCCTTCGCGCCGGCCTTGGTTTCGTTTTTTTATTCGGTGAATGAGGCCCAGCGCCAAACCGTCCGCTCATAATCAACCACCGTCCGGACATCGTCCGGACACCGTTGTCTTTACAAAACGAAAAACTTTTCTTGACAAAGCCTTTTGATTCATCTAGAATGCCTCCTGTTCCTTCGTATCCTTTTTGCTTCTACACAAAGAAAAAAGTCATGTCTGAGGGGCTTTTTTCTTGAGGATGCACATGTGGTGGTGTGTCCTTTTTTGTGTTTGAAAAAGGTTTTGGCGCCAGCGTAGCTCAGCTGGTAGAGCGGCTGATTTGTAATCAGCGGGTCGGGGGTTCAATTCCCTCCGCTGGCTCTTGAGCTAAGGCCCAGGCGGCAAACCATGAAGGACGGGCAGGTACCAAAGTGGTTAAATGGGACGGGCTGTAAACCCGTTGCGGAAACGCTTCGAAGGTTCGAATCCTTCCCTGCCCAGACCAACGACGCGGGAATAGCTCAGTTGGTAGAGCGCTGGCCTTCCAAGCCAGCTGTCGCGGGTTCGAATCCCGTTTCCCGCTCTTAAGGCCATACTCGTGGGCGCCCACGTAGCTCAGTTGGTAGAGCACGTCCTTGGTAAGGACGGGGTCACCAGTTCAACTCTGGTCGTGGGCTCATGAAAATATAAAACGAGCAGCCAAACGCCGGGACGATAGGAGGTCACGATGGCTAAAGCGAAGTTCGAGAGAACGAAACCTCACGTGAACGTGGGGACGATCGGGCACATCGATCACGGGAAGACGACGCTGACGGCGGCGATCACGAAGGTGCTGGCGACCAAGGGGC
>Ga0172371_10007386_pt1 | contig 15695 bp, 11 predicted proteins | sample Lak12m_FD_114543 | JGI IMG/M metagenome (GOLD analysis project Ga0172371, IMG submission 114543) | Freshwater microbial communities from Kabuno Bay, South-Kivu, Congo - kab_022012_12m | ecosystem: Environmental > Aquatic > Freshwater > Lake | place: Democratic Republic of the Congo: South-Kivu... | reverse complement strand
TACCGGGCGATACTTCCTATGGCAGGAGTCCTCCTGATCGTCGGGCTCGTTGCGCTCCATGCAATCGATGCGGCTGAAAAGAGGCTCCCCAGGGCCGTCAATTTCACTGTGCCGGCTGCTGTAGCCACGATCTGCCTGGCCTGTCTCGGTGCGGTTACGCTGGCTCAAGCCCAGCGTTGGAATCCTCTGGCATTCTGGAAAGATGCAGCGAACCGCTTGCCTCCATACTCGAAAAATGTGGAAACAAAGCCGTACCTGGACGTCCTGAGCAACGTGGGGGTTCAGTTGACCCGCGCTGGGGATCACTCCGCAGCCATTGAGGCACTCAGCAAGCTGATAGAGATTTCGCCAAGGCTGGTCGGCGCTCACAATGCCCTTGGGGAAGCCCTATTCGGCGCGGGCAGGGTGCAGGAGGCTATGGCCCTGTACCGGAAAGAAATCGAGATGAAACCGGACCATTCGGTTGCCTGCAACAACCTTGGCACCGCGCTGTTGAAATCAGGCAATTTCGGGGATGCGGTGGCCTTTTTCCAGAAGGCTGCGGACCTTGACCCGCGCAACATCGCTGCGCAAAACAACCTTGGCAATGCCATGCTGGCTCTGAACCGCCTTCCCGACGCGCTCAAAGCGTATCGCGGAGCTGTTCAAGCTGATCCAGGCTCTGCTGTCTCTCACCTGAACCTTGGAGCGGCCCTGCTGAAGTCAAACAATTTCAGGGAGGCGGAAACACACTTCGAAACTGCGGTCACTCTTAATCCAGGTTTTGCCAAAGCCCATGCAAACCTTGGGCTGTTGATGCTTCAGACCGGAAGGGTCGAACCTGCAATAACGCACCTGCGTCGGGCCGTTGAAATCGATCCTGGCCTTGTGCTGGTTTACGTTCCTCTAGGCAAGGCTCTGGAGACAACCGGCCAGATGAGACAGGCTATGGCCGCGTACGCAAAGGCATTGGAGGTCAAGCCGGACCTGAAAGAGGCGCAACAAAACCTGGACGCTGTTAAGAAATTCGTCCAAAGCCCGGCGGAGAAAAAATAAGAGGAGTTGTTACGGCCCGGATTCCCGCATTTTGGGCGGCAGCGATCGAGAACGAGATGGATCTTTGATATTACCGTTCAAGACGTGGTAATAGTGATGATCGGTGTTCCCTGAATATCTGCAGAGACGCGCGTCGCTATCAATCGAATACGTCTGATAACAACCGCGTAATGCGGGTCCAGATCTTCCAACCCAAGGAGACAGCGTCATGGCCCTGAGAACCAGAGAGCAGTATTTGTCGGACCTCAAGCGCATGAGACCCAACGTGTACAAGTTTGGCCAGCTCATCGAAGATGTGACAACCCATCCGGCTACGCGCCGGGTGGTGGAAAGTCACGCCCGTGGCATCGACGCCGCTCACGACGCTGAGCTGGCCGATATCTTCGTCACCAGGTCGAACCTGACAAGAAAGACCATCCACCGCAACACCGCGCTGATGACCACGCCGCAAGAAATGGGCTACAACTCGAAGTTCAAAAGGAAGATGTACCATCTGACCGGCACTTGTACGGGCGGGTTGTGTGTGGGCTGGAACGGGTTCAACGTGATGTGGTCGGTGACGAGCGAAATGGATGAAGCCCTGGGGACCGACTATCATGCCCGCGTGAAGGAATGGGGCCTGAAGTTTCAGGAAAAAGGACTTGTGGTCGCTGGCGCTCTTACGGATGCAAAGGGGAACCGAAAGCTCAAGCCTCACCAGCAGCCGGATCTGGATACTAACCTGCGAATAGTGAAAAAGCGGCGAGATGGGATAGTGATCCGCGGAGCGAAGTTAATGATATGCGGGTCCGCGGCTTCGGATGAGATATTCCTGTTGCCGGGAAGCGGATACGGAGAGGCGGACAAGGATTTTGCCCTGGTATGCGTTGTGCCTCGCGATGCCGACGGCCTGACGCTGGTGGAAGCGAGGCGTCCCAGCGACAGCAGGGAGCTGGAAGAGGGTTTCGACATTCCGACCCAGACGGGAATTACTCAAGCCTCTCTGCTGTTCGACGACGTATTCGTTCCCAACGAGCGGGTCTTTCTTGCGGGAGAATACAAATTCACCGGACAGATCTTAACCCGATTTACGGCAACCTACCGTGCGTGCATCGGCGCGTGTGTCGCAGGGCAGGGAGACGTGATGGTAGGGGCCGCGGCACTCATAGCCCGGGCAAACGGTCTGGGCGCCAAGACCTTCAGAGACAAGCTGACACGAATGGAACTCAACAACGAGACTACCTTCGCAATGGGGCTGGGTTCTATTTCGCTGGGCAAGAAACACACGTCGGGCGTGTGGCTCGCTGACAGCCTCACCGGGCACGCCAATAAGATTCATGTGGCTACATTGCCTTACGAGACCAAGAGGCTCTGCCAGGAGATCGGCGGAGGAATGGTCGAAACAGGCTGTTTCCCGTCGTACCTGGACTTTACGAGCCCCGAATACGGCCATTTGATCCAGAAATACCTTACCGCAGGAGCGGGTTCCGCGGAAACCAGGGCGCGCCTTGCCAGACTAATCGAATGGCTCACCATAGGAGCCGGTGTTCCCGGATGCATGCATGGAGGCGGGTCGCCTGACGGTGCTAGAATGGTGGTGTACGGAGCTTCCCCACTGGAAGAGTACGCAGGTTACGCCAAGAGTCTGGCCGGTCTCACAGAAGACCTTCCGGAGCCCGCGAAATGATTTGAAACCGAATTGAGTGATTCTTTGGGATGATTTCCGGGGAGGGACTGTTTGCAAAGAGTCCATCCCCGGCCAGGGTATTTTTTAAGGAATTATGCACTTGCCAAGGAGCGACACCTTTGACGAGTGCATAATTCAGTTCCGGTTTACTCTGACGAGCCCCACTCCAACAGAAGGGAGGTGAGATCATAGCAGACAGAATTGAATTGTGTTTAATTTCCTAGCTCAATTTATCAACCGGAAAAAGGGGGATAATTGCAATGAAGAGAAGAAAAGGAAAACTCTCCTTTGTAACCTGGGTAATTGTCGGCTCACTCTTATTGGGACTGGTAGTGGTTTACGCCGAGTCGGCAAAGAAACAGTCGAGCTACGCACCTGTTGTCATAACGGAGCCGTTCGATTCAATAATGAGTCGATGGAAAGCTGCAAAACCGGACATCATGAAACGACATCTCAATCTCCTTGACTCCCGTTACGACCTGAGTGATCGTCCTGCAAAAGGCGTCATCATGCCTCGTGGAAAGCCAATTCAGGAGGGTGTACGAGTCAAATTACCGGAGGGTATGACCTGGGAGAAATTGGCTGCCATGAGTCCTGAGGAGATTCGCGAAAAAGACATCTTTCCTGCCGGATTCTTCCCTCTTCCGCATCCAAATCATCCAGAAGGAGGGATGCTTTTTCCCAAGACGCATATTGAAGAAATCAAGAAACAAGAAAGCCGAGATCTTACCCGTTTTGACTTGGATTACGACATTCCGACTCACTTCCTCCCTGAGACCCCCCCTGCCATCTACTTAACCACTCGGCCTGACCTGGGAGATGTGTCCCAGGGCAAAGTTGTAACGATTGAGAACTATTTCGAGTTGTTCAACGGTATTCTCAACCCGAAACAGTTGGAGGGCCTCAGGCTTCTCGTAACGCCCTTCCCTCAACAGCAATTCAACCAGACGGACGACCGCCGCTCCGAGCGCCCCAGCCGAGGGGTCACGTGTCTTGACTGCCATGTGAACGGTCACACTAATGCTTCAACACATCTGGTGGGAGATATTCGACCGCAGGAATTCCGTCACCGTCTGGATACGCCTTCATTGAGGAGTGTGAACATTCAGCGGCTGTTCGGGTCGCAGCGAGCCCTCAAGAGTATTGAAGATTTTACGGAGTTTGAGCAGCGCGCTGCCTATTTCGACGGAGACCCGGTGATAGCAACCAAGAAGGGCGTGAATATTCTGGAACGGGGGAGTCAAGTTCACTTCATGGCGGAATTTCAGGAACTCTTGGATTTTCCACCGGCTCCCAAACTGGACATCTATGGGAAGCTCGATCCCAAGAAAGCCACGGAGTCCGAGGTGAAGGGACAGGAAATCTTCTTCGGAAAAGCCAAATGCGCGGTTTGTCATCCAGCCCCCTATTACACCGACAACCTTATGCACAATTTGAAAGCGGAGCGCTTTTACAAACCTCGCATGATCAATGGGAGGATGGCTTCGGCGGACGGTCCCATCAAGACATTTCCTCTCAGGGGCATCAAGGAATCACCACCGTATCTCCATGATGGCCGGTTGTTGACGCTGGAGGACACAGTGGAGTTTTTCAACATGATTCAGCAGCTCCAGCTGACTCTAGAGGAAAAGAAGAACCTTGTGGAGTTCATGCGAGCCCTGTGATCATCGCAATCGAAAGTGGGCACATTAATCGAGAGTATGCATTAGCTCCTGCAAATGGATTGAATTGAATCGACCGGATGGGGGGGGGAACAAAGCATCCCCCTCCTCAAGAACTCCTGACTTATTTTATTAATTTGTAAGACACCGTTCTCTTCCCGAATCGTAGGACGCGTCCGCCTATGCGGGCCGCAGCTCTGTGACGCTGAGCGCTTTCAAGCCTCATTTTGCCTCACGCCGGGCATGTGGGCCTGCATGCACGGGTCGTCTATTTCATCTCAGAGCCCGAATAGGCCTTGATGGCCTTTACCAGGACGGGCAGTATCTCTTTGAAATCGCCAACTAGCCCCAGGTCGCAGTAATGAAAGATCGCGGCCTTGGGATCGGAGTTGATGGCCACCGTCAGCTCGGTGCTCTTCAGCCCCACTAGATGATGCATGTGGCCTGAGATACCTACTCCGATGTACAGCCTCGGACGCACCGTGATCCCGCTCTGACCTATCATCTGTTTTTCGTCGGCCCAACCTTCGTCCACCGGCGGACGCGTAGCACCGACAGCTCCATTGAGAGCAGAAGCCAGGTCCTCCACGTAATGCCAGTCCGGTTTACTACCGATACCCCAGCCACCAGCCACAACCACCTCAGCGGCCTGCAGCCCGCTCTTTGGGATTTCTTCCCGCCTGGTCTCCAGGACGCGATAGGTAATGTCCTGAGGTGAGATATCCGGCTTGACGATTACGATTTTGCCGCTCCGCGCTCCAGGTTCAGGCACCGCGAAAACCCCCGGCATCACGGTGGCCATCTGCGGCCGGGTCCGCGGACAGCTCACCTTGGCCATTATGTGGCCTCCCCAGCCCGGCACCACCGCGAATATCTCACCATCCGACGTGAGATCGAGATCGATGCAGTGCGCGGATAGGCCGGTTCGCAGTCTCGCGGCCAGACGGGGCGCAAGGTCCGTGCCCAGGGCTGTGGCACCCAGAAGGAGCACCTCGGGTTTGTGCGCGCGAATCGGGGCTTCCAGGGCCTTGACATACGCCTGGTTGCAGTAGTCGGCCAACAGAGGGTCTTCTATCACGACCACTTCATCGGTCCCGAAGGAAAGCAGGTTCTGCGCTAGCGAAGCAAGCTGATCGCCCACGAGCACAGCGGCCACTTTCCACTTTGCGGTCTCGGCTAGAGCCATGGCCTTGCCCAGCATCTCCAACCCGACTTCGGCAAGGCGGCCCTGGCGCTGCTCCACGAAAACCCAGATTTTGCTTTGAATCACGTCGGTCACGGTAAACACCTACCCCCTCTAGCAAAAGCCCAGGCGGTGCAGCCTGTCCGCCAGCTGTGCCGCCTGTTCGGCCGGTGTTCCGGCCAGCATCTCTGCCGATCCCTTTTTCTCCGGCACGAACAGGTCACCCATCTGAGTGGGGGAGCCGGCCAGGCCGATCCAGGACTCGCGCATGGGGAGGTCCTTGGCAGACCAGACCTGTATCTCTTTCGCGTCAGCTTCCAGGATATTCATTAGAGTGACGTATCGCGGTTGGCCGACGTCCCTGGTCACTGACAGCACCATTGGAGGCTTGATCTCCACCGTAATATATCCATGCTCCATCTGGCAGCGGACCAGCCATGCTGCACCATCGGTCGCTTCGATGCCACTGACATGCATCAGGTTCGGAATTCCCAGGAATTCCGCAAGCTGGGCGCTGACCTGTGCTGTGCCGCCATCCACCGTCTGGTCGCCGCAGAGAACCAGGTCCACTCCTTCAAGCCTTTCCAGCGCTACGGATAGAGCATACGCGGTCCCCAGAGTGTCTGATCCGGCAAATGCCGGATCAGACAATAGTACGGCACGATCCGCGCCCATGGCCAGGGCCTCTTTCAGCACCGGACGGGAATCTTCCGGGGCCATGCTGAGGATGACGACTTCACCTCCGTGCTTTTCCCGAAGTCGAAGAGCGGCCTCCAGAGCATGTCTGTCAAGAGGGTTGATGGCGCCGGGAATCCCTTTGCGCACCAGTGTCTTGGTCTTCGGGTCAAGCTCCAGACGGTTCCAGTGCTTGAGATCCGGAACGGGTTTCAACGAAACGACTATTCTCATGGTCTGACGCCCATTTCAGATGTCTTATCCGTACGTGGTCATCGCCTGCCGGGCCAACACCAGCTTGGCGATCTCAGCAGTCCCTCCAGCGGGGATAGTCACCAGAGCGTCCCTCAGCAGTCGCTGAACAGGATACTCTTTCATTATCCCGTAGCTGCCGTGAATCTCAATGGCTTTGCGCGCAGATCTCGCTGCGGCCTCGCAGGCAAATTGCTTCGACAGAGCGGATTCCGCATGCGGACTCATCTTTTGATCCAGCATCCAGCCGACCCGATAGGTAAGCAAACGCGATATCTCCAGGTCTGACAAGATCTCCGCCAGATACCACTGAATGGCCTGGAGCTTTGTGATCGATTTTCCGTACAGGGTGCGCTCGTTGGCGAATTTCACCGCTTGCTCCATGACCGCGCAGAGAATCCCCAGAGCGACAGATGCCATTCCCGGCCGGCCGCACTCGACGATGTCACGGATCGCTATTGTCATCCCGTCGCCTTCGTTGCCCAGAAGATTCTTCTTGGGCACCTCGCAGTTGTTGAAAGCGAGCTCCCCGGTATTGGCTCCGCGCAGGCCAACCTTGTTTTCCTTGCGTCCAACCTTGGCTCCAGGGAAGCCCTTCTCAACAATAAATGCAGAAAGACCCTTTCCGCCTTCGCTGGTCCTTGCTATCACGACCCAGGTGTCGGCAGTGTGCGCATTGGTGATAAAGCATTTGCGCCCATTGAGGATGTATTTGTCTCCGTCCAGAGTGGCTGCGGACTGCATGCCTGCAACGTCAGATCCACCTGAGGGTTCGGTCACGGCCACCGCCCCCATGGTTTCGCCTTTGGCCAACGGAGGGAGATACTTCTTCTTCTGATCTTCGTTTCCCCAGGTGCCAAGGGCGTAGGTGCACATGTGATGTACCTGGAGCGCCATCGGTATGGCGGGGCACACTCTGCCAAGCTCTTCCAGCACGATTATGCGCGCCAGATGACCCATTCCTGTGCCGCCGTACTCCGGACTGGTGATCACCCCGAGTATTCCCATCTGACCCATGCTTTTGAGCAGTTCCGTGGGAAACTCTCCGGTCTCCTCCATTGTTTCCATGTAGGGCGGGATTTCCTTTTCCGCATATTCCCGCACCGTCTTTCTGAGAAGCTCTTCCCGGTCCGAAAACTTGAAATCCATACTATGCCTCCTTTCTCACAGTGGCGACCAAGCCTGTTTGTTCAGAGATTATTGTCCGGTCATTTGGCTCCGAGGCTGTCCAGATAGCGTATCAGCGCGCCTATGGACCTCTCCAGCGTTTCAGACGATTTGTACGTCCCGTAGAGAACCGATGCACCCAACATGCCGTTGAACAGCACGTGACTGGCTACTTCGGTATCAGTGCCTTCTACCAGTTCACCAGACTCTTTCGCCTGATCCAAAAACCTCTTCATCATGTTCAAAGTCCTTGAGAAGCCTTCAGCGATCTGCTCAGCGAATTCCGGCCTCTGGTCGTCCAACTCCACGGACAAGGTTACAAAGACGCATCCACCTGGAATGTCGTCACATTCCCCAAGGTACCGATCCCTATAATTCTCGAGGATTTTCTTCACCTTGGCTTTGGGTTCTTGAACTTCATCGAGCCCGTAAAGAACCTTTTCCCGCCAGATCTTGCGGGCTTCGCTCAGGACGGTCAAAAAAAGCTCGTCCTTGCTTTTGAAGTGATTGTACAGGCCTCCTTTGGACGAATTGGCCCGTTCGAGGATATCCTCGATGGAAGTGTTCAAGTATCCTTTAAGGGAGAAGAGTTTAAGGGACTCACGGATTATTTTTTGTTTCAGGTCCAAAAGGTTCCTCCGGGAGAGACCGACCGGTCGGTCTCTCCAGCCACAGCTTTACTCTACATGTCCCTCTTCTGTCAAGCGTTTCTTACCGGAATGTTATTAGAACCCCAAGTTCCACACAAGGAAAGGTACAATCATGCCCGCAACTGTAAGAGCGAAAAACAGCACCCACCCGATTATCTTGCCAAACACCTTGCTGTCCGCGTACGGCCGGGGCCAATGATCTTCCATGAACGCGAAAAACGTCCCCCGGTCGCTCCTCCAGTCGAGATTCCACATCATGCCAGCGAACAGATAAAGAGCCGAGGAGGCGAAGATGTTCGGAAACCACAAAGGATTGTATTCGCCATCCCGGATGAGGATGTATGTGTCGAAGCACCAGCTCACCGTGAACATCCAGGTGCAGGCTGCAACGTAGAGCTGCCTCAATGGAAGTTGGCCCCTGACACTCTTGTAGATTACCCCGACTGCCCAGGGCGCGGTGGCATACGTAAGCAAGGACATCCCCATGGCGTCCCAGTAGTCCCACGTAGGATCATCGGTGTAGGGAGCTATTACAGTCAATCCGGCAGAGGCAATGGCAACAGTGGCAAGTTTCCAGCGTGCGAACAGGAATCGCCAGTAGTCGGCTGTGAATAGGGCGTAGGAAGTGCGGTCCCTGAAGAATATGGCCAGAGCTACGATACACGCGATTCCATAGCATAGCATGTATATGGGATAGATCTGATTCATGAGCATGTTCTCAGCGCCCCGCGGCTGTCAGAGAATCAGGCCGGGGAACGTTCTTGAAACCTAATCTGAGCGATTTTATGGAAGAGCATCCTGGGAGGGACTTTTTGCAATAAGTCTCTCCAAGAAAATCATCCCAAAGTATCTGTCCGTTCAGATTGAAAAGCCGATCATCACGCGCGGAACTGCCTCGACCACTCATTGAAGAACACCAGAAGCCAGATCTTATGTGCGTGATCAGCTTTGCCTTCCTGGTGTTCTCGCCAGATGGACCTCACGAATTCAGGGTCGAAGTGCTGCTGCAGTCTATCGAAGAGCCTGTCTTCGGTCCAGGTCTTCAGGTCTGTTTTGAACCATTCTCCCAAAGGCACTTGAAATCCGTATTTGGATCGCTTGATTATCTTCTCCGGCACGCGACCCTTGGCTGCCCGTCTGAGTATCCTCTTGGTCACGCGGCCGCGGATCTTGAAGGCAAGCGGCATCCTGCAGGCCGATTCCACCAGACGATAATCCAGCAACGGACTGCGCACCTCAAGAGAATGAGCCATGCTCATCCTGTCCACCTTGGTAAGGATGTCTTCTGCCAGGTACGTCTGCATGTCAGTAAACATCATCCTGCTCACCGGGTCCAACCCGAACCATTGCCTTGCCGTAGCGATTACCGGGTCCAAGTCTATGGCATAATCTGAGCCGGTAAGTCGGGCCACCTGATCTTTGGTAAATGTCCTTGGAACCACAGCCAGCGGATTCTCTCTAATTCTGGCGGCCGCGGTTACAAAAAGCTCGAGCTTTTTGGCGAGACTTGTCCCGTAATAGTCAGTGGTTGCGGGAAAGCGCTCCACCACAGGCTCTACAATTCGTTGCCGGACGACCGCGGGAAGCAGGTCGTACGCAAGCTGAAAGCGCCGCGCCAGGTATCGCTCGTATCCTCCAAAGAGTTCGTCTCCGCCGTCTCCGGAAAGGGCTACAGTAACTTGTTGCCTGGTCTGCCCGCATAGATGCCAGGAGGGGATCGCGGACGAATCCCCGAAAGGCTCTCCGAAATGCCGCACCATTTCAGGGAATATCGTCTCGATATCGTATTTTACCGGCTGCTCGTGATGGTCTGTTTCAAGAAACGAGGCTGCCATTCTCGACCACTGCGATTCGTCGTGGGTCGTGCCGGGAAATGCGATGCTAAAAGTCTTCACTCTGCCGAGGCCCTTGGCCTTCATGAACGAGGTCACCAGAGTCGAGTCGATCCCGCCGCTTAGGAACGAACCCAGGGGTACGTCCGACACGAGGCGCATCGTAACTGCCTCTTCGAGGAGTGCTTCCAACTGCGCGACCTTCTCGTCGTAATCGTACTGTTGCTCAGGTTCAGGGGGACTCCAATAGCGCCGTACGCGCAATCCCTCTGAATCGAAGATGGCCATGTGCGCGGCTGGAAGCTTGCTGACACGTTCAAAGATCGTATGAGGCGCCGGGATGAAGTCGTAGAGCAGATACTCCGAAAGCGCCTGATTCGATAGCTTTCCGGGAACAGCCGTGTCCTGAATCAAAGAAGAGATCTCCGACGAAAAGCTGAGCCGTCCATTCTTGACATGGTAATAGAGGGGTTTCTTTCCCATCCTATCGCGCGCCAGGATCAGGCGCTTGTTCCGTTCATCCCAGATGGCGAAGCTGAACATGCCGTTGAGCTTATCCAGCATCGACTCCTGGCTGTCCAGGTAGAGCCCCAGAAGCACTTCGGTGTCAGAGCGGGTGTGGAAGATCTGGCCACGGCCCTCCAGTTCGCTGCGAAGCTCCTGGAAATTGTAGATCTCTCCGTTAAACACCAGCGCCACCATGCCATCGGCCGAAAGCATCGGCTGCCGGGCAGCATCGGACAGATCCAGAATGGAAAGACGCCGGTGTCCCAGAATGCAGGAAGTAAAGGAAAACTCTCCCCCTGTATCCGGACCCCTGTGACGGAGGGCGTGGTTCATGTGTTGGACCGATTCCATGGAAGGTGGTTCTCCCAGGTTGACGATGCCACAGATTCCGCACATGTGAATCAAGCCTCCTTCAGACTTTTGAGATACGGGTAATGGAGGCGATTGTCAATGACGTGCATGGTGCCGCTGCTTTACGTAGGCGAATAGTTATCAGACCCGTAACCCTTCGGTTATGCTCAGGGACGTGAGCCCGTCTCGGATTCCGGCATACCTGCGAAAGCCAGAATCCAGGCCCTCACTTGGCGAAACACTGCGCTGGACTCCGGCTTTCGCCGGGGTGACGATATGAGATTCAAGATTCTGCTCGAGCTAACAATGGACTTTCAACCTTCTTGCCACCGCGAACGTGAACGGTTAGTGCATAGTAACTGTTCTTCTTGACATTTGTGCTGGTTTGTGAAAGTTGTTTCCCGCCATTGGCTATAATGAGCCATGGCTTCCGATATGACAGGTTCTCAGTAAGGAGCTCAGGAATGGTCCAGGTCAGATGTCCGGAATGCGGATACCTCCAGACCCTCTCTGAAGAGAGATTTTTGACCATATCAGAAGATTTTCTCAACTGTCCCCATTGTCACGCGCGGGTTCCCAAACAGTGGGCTCCGGCTTCCTCAGAGGCTATCCCCGAAGAAGCACGCCACAAGATGCTGGCCTTTTCGCGCAGAATCCTAAATGGAGGCGAGGTGGCACGGGAAGTGGTTTACGCTCTCGAATCCCTGGTGAGGCATTACGGACCGCTTGACGAGAGCTACAAGGCTCTGGGCATCGGCTACGCCTTGGTGGGAGAAGTGAAAAAGGCTGAAGAATTTCTCGGGAAAGCGCTCGAACAGAATTCCGAAGACGAAGAAGTACTGCGAAACCTCCTCCACGTGTCGTTGGGTCAAGGGCGGCACAGCGATGCGGCCCGAGTGGGGGAGAGGCTGGTTCATCGTAGAGGAGCGGCAGCAAAGGACGACGATGTGGCTGCGCTCGCCCTGGCACTGACTGCAATGGACCGAAAGGACAAGGCTGAAAAGCTACTGGACTCTTTCCCCAATCTCGACCCGCGCAATCCGCTGGTGAAGAGAGCCCGCAAGGAGCTGGGGCGCGGCTCCGGACTTGGACTGGCCAAGATATTTGGCGAAAAGGGAACCCTTCAACGCCTCTTGCGCTTAGTCGCCAGGGACTGGTCTGAACCTGCGGTGGATCCATCGGGCAATCCCAGCGCTCCCTCCGTTAAATCGCCGCTTTCGGCGAACCGGGGTTCCTCACATCCGAGTCAGGCCACGACCGTCGATAGGGCCGTATCAAGGCCCAGGAAGGCGTCGAGGCCCAGGTCGAGCATGGAATTCTGGATATATGCCTCCCTGCAGGAAGTGCCGAAGTGGGAAGGAGTCAAAGACTCGCTCGCCGAGCAGTACTCAGGGACAAGCGAGAGGGAACGCGTATTCAAGCTGATGGAATCGTTGATGGCAAGGAATGACCTGACCGTCGATTATATCCTGAGGAAGGATGCGGACTAGCTTTTTGCCTATCCCGAGGATTCGATTCCCAGAAATTCCAGGGAGTTTTCCGAGGAGGACCGCACAATCCTCGCCCATGCGCAGATGATAGTCCGAATGAGACTTTCTACTGCCGACCACTCCGCGCATCACGCTCTGCCTTTCATGGTCAGATTTGTAGAGGCTGTGCGTTCACGCACTGCAGGGATAGTGCAGGATGCGTGCTCGCATATTTTGTGGGGAACCAGGTCATGGAAAGCCCTTGTCGAGAATCCCGGAAACAAGCTGCTTGAGTCCCACGTACAGTTTGAAATCCTCGATGAAGAAGGAGCGGTATGGATTCACAGCCATGGAATGCAGAAGTTCGGTCTGCCGGACCTGGAAATTGAAGGGGTGCCGAAGGACCTGGCCGCGTCCGGGCGAAATCTCATTGTCTACGCGGCCGAAGTGCTGCTGGCTGCCAAGACCTCAAGCAGAGACCCGAGTGTGCCCATACCTATTCCGGACACTGATTTCCAGCTACTTTTGCAAGAGCGGCCCAAAGACGAGGAGGGCCATTTTCCCGCGGGAAGCCTTCTGGTCATCCCTTCAGTCATTGGCCAGGATCCCCGCAAGACGGGCAGCGTGGACGAAGTGCTCAAGGGACTCAGCCCCACACTCCGGTATCCTGCGAAAGAAGAAAAGCAGGCCGAATCGCCCGCTCCAACCTGCGGGCCGCAGCGTACGGTCAGTGCGGAAGAGATAAAGCTTCGGGAGAGCTTCCTGGAAGCACACCGCAAGGCGCAGGAACAGCTATCGGTTTTCAAGGAGAGTTTTCACCAGAGCAGAGGCTCGAGTGCTCACGTTCACGCGGTAAAGGTCGGTTTTCCATCGCAGGCCGGCGACTACGAGTGGATGTGGGTCTTTCTCGACGAATGGCGAGGCGGCTGTCTGGTCGGAGCTTTGCAGAACACTCCTGTGCTCAGGCGCGACCTGGCGAAGGGGAATAGAGTTCAGGTCAGCGAGAGCGAGATATTTGACTGGGTGATAGCCCAGGATGGGCAGGTTGTGAGTGGTGCCTACACCGAGCAGGTTGGGTGCTAAACGCGACGTCAAGATTCAACCGCTCAACGGGACCGGTCGGCGCGAAAGATTTCTCAAACTGATTCTTGGCCAACAAGTCGTGCCTGTGGCTTCTTTCATCTAAGATGTTATAATTATAGCCAACGACCCGGTATTGCTATATAGCGAAGAATGCGAGGCTCTGAAAGCTCTCGCGAGGCCGCAGCTCATGATCCTGAAAAAAATAACGACCTTCCTGGCGGGTAAATCGCCGTTGATGTATCTCGTCTCGGAAGAAGAAGAGAGAGTCGAGCGGATTGTTGCCTCTGCAGCTCGGAAAGTCATAGGTGATTCAGCCAAGGTTTATTCCTGGTCCTGTCTTAGCGGCCTGACCAATTACGGCCAGACTGTGGACCGCTCAACAGATCCGGTGAAAGGACTAGAGCTTTTTCTTCACGTGAAGGAGCCGGGTGTATTGATCTACAAGGACCTTCACCTTTTTCTCGACAAGAATCCCCAGTTGCTGAGACAGGTCAAGGAATGCGCTCGGATTCTGCGGTCAGGGCGAAATAAGATCTTCTTTGTCTGTCCGAGGCGAATCCTGCCCGATGAACTGCTTCCTCTGATAAAGATAGAAGATCTACCTCTGCCCCGGTACGAGGAGATCTCCCAGATACTGGACCTCTGCATCAAGGATTCGGGGAATGAAGAGTCCTTACGCAAATGCTTGACCCCAGACCTCAGGGACAAGTTGGCGCGTGCAGCGTCGGGTTTCACCGCGAATGAAGCTGCGGATGCGTTTACGGAGGCGCTGTCCAACGGTGGCTCGGTCTCGTCCAAGACAGTTGACATGGTTCTGGCCCGCAAACAGGCTCTGGTGGAACAGAGCGGCGTACTGGAATTCGTAAGCCAGCAAGTCGGCTCCTGGGAGATTGGAGGACTGACGAATCTCAAGAAATGGCTCAAGGAACGTGGCAAGGCCTTTTCTCCCAGCGCAGCCAAACAGGGGCTGACACCAAAAGGGATTCTGGTCATGGGTGTTAGCGGCTGCGGCAAGAGCCTCTGTATCAAGGCCATAGCATCGTACTGGAAGCTGCCTCTTCTGAGGCTCGACATGGGCCGCATTTACGACGGGCTTGCCGGCCAGCCTGAAGAGGCCATGCGGAAGGCGATAAAGACCGCCGAGGCTGTGGCTCCCTGCGTCCTGTGGATAGATGAAATCGAGGCAGGGATCGCTAACCAGCAACAGAAGGCCGGGGGCGGCAGGGAAGCGCGGGTCCTGGCGTTGTTCCTGACCTGGATGCAGGAAAAGACAGCTCCGGTGTTCGTGGGGGCCACGGCCAACGAGGTGGAGGTTCTACCGCCGGAAATCCTTCGTAAAGGCCGGTTTGACGAACTCTTTTACATGGGGCTCCCTGACCGGGAAGAACGAAAGCAAATCCTCGCAATCCACATGCGCAGGAGGCGGGTGGATCCAGCCCGTTTCGACATGGACTACCTTGCCACTTCGACGGAAGCACTCAATGGCGCTGAAATCGAGCAGGGCGTGATCTCTGCAATATTCGAGGCATCCGCAGCGAATACAGAGATCACGGAACACATCCTCGCGAACGCCCTGCGAAATATCGTGCCTCTGTCCCGCACCATGCGCGAGCGTATTCAAAAAATCGAGGCATGGGCGCGTGATAGGGCGATGAAGGCCTCACTTACCACTCTTTGACTTTGTCTCATCCGTGAAGTTTTGCATCCGGGCAGGCGACCAGCCCTCTATCCGCCAGCCGGAAGCAGGGTCTAAATAACACGTTCGGCCTCAATCCCCCCGCCTCTCGAAAGTGTATGCCTATCCGAAGGGAAGAATTCGGCAGGCTCATTGTGTGGCTGTCTTGTTCGTCATTCCTCCGAAAGCAGGAAACCAGAGTCTGGACTCCGGATCAAGTCCGGGGAGACGGTGTGCACCCCCGTAAATCGGACAAAAATCTTGGCTACCGGCATGCTTCACATCCGTAACCATTCCCTGTTTCACTCAGCGACACGACAATGGTGGGCGGAAAGGCCGCGGCCCAAACAAATACTTACGCATCCCTCCCTTAATCGCGGATCAAAAAAAATGAAAAACCTCGTTGTTCTTGAGAGATCAAGAAGATAGAATGCTTTTGCTACAATAATTCTATCACCAACGAGGTGAATGAAGTATGGCACAAACGGT
>Ga0172371_10007385_pt1 | contig 15695 bp, 14 predicted proteins | sample Lak12m_FD_114543 | JGI IMG/M metagenome (GOLD analysis project Ga0172371, IMG submission 114543) | Freshwater microbial communities from Kabuno Bay, South-Kivu, Congo - kab_022012_12m | ecosystem: Environmental > Aquatic > Freshwater > Lake | place: Democratic Republic of the Congo: South-Kivu... | reverse complement strand
GTCAGGAACGTAAGAGCAATCGCCGTATAGACAAAAATGTTATGCCCTGATAAGACTGTCCCTAAAAAAGGGAGGTCTTTGATGTAAGGAATTTCAACAACGGGCACCATACCGCTGGCGAGCGATGAAGAATTGCCCTTATCACCAGTGAGAATGTAAAGCAAGAATATCGTACCGCCAGTAGCCATGATATTCATTGCTGTCCCGGCTAATATAATGTTGGTTCCTAAAAAGAGATGGAAATACGCGAGTACAGATGCAAACAGAATTCCCGCCAGCATGCCAGCCAGCAACCCAAACCAAATATTCTGCGTAAAAGCCGAAACGACTACGCCAGTGAATGCGGAAGTCAGCATGATGCCTTCAAGGGCAATGTTGATCGCTCCCGCGAGTTCTGTAACCAGACCGCCCAATGCCGGAAGAATAAGCGGTCCGCTGATACGCAAAATATTGGCAAGAAACAACGCACTAAAAATACCCTTCAGAACAAGATCAAATTTCACTGGAACCTCTTTTCTTTTCAGTTACTTTCTTTTCTTCTTTTCCGTTTTCCCTGCGTTCACTCACTCGCTTCTGGATCATCGGCAGAATTCTCTCAGCTGTAACGAATAAGATGATCAGAGCCTGAATAACGAAGATCATTTCTCGAGACATATCAGACGATCGTTCCATCACGTTTGCCCCTGCTCGCAAATATCCATAAGCCAATCCGGTAAGAGGAACAAACAACGGATTATTCCTGGCCAGGATCGCGACCACGATGCCTTCGAAACCCATATTTACAGAAATATTGGCAATGAGCTTCGTGTGGATGCCCATCGCCAGATGCGCGCCTGCCAAGCCGCCAAAAATTCCGCTGATTGCAAAAATCAGGATCATGGTCTTTTTTGTATCGATTCCACCATAGCGCGCGAATTTAATATTTACACCAACCATGCGAAGCTTGTAACCGAATGGTGTGCGGAAAATAATGTAATACGCAGCAATTACCGCAACAACCAGGATATATACCATGATGGAAATATTGGTTTTGTCTGAAAACAACTCATGGATACCATCCAGGAATGGGAGATTCGGTATGAAAGAATGCAACGTACCTTCGTTTGGGAAAAAGTCGGAAGCGTTATAACCCGCATCCGGTGGCTTGATATGAAAAATTAAGAAATAATCGTATATTTTTAATGCGATCGCATTCAGCATCAGCGTTGAGACGATTTCATTCGCTTGCAGATGAGCTTTAAGGTATCCGGGTATCCAGCCCCAAATAAATCCGACTACCATGGCAGCTAATATAGCCAGCGGGATCCTCAGAACAGCAGGAAGCGGAACAAAAAGCGCGATTGTACCTGAAACGAGTGCGCCCAGCAGCAATTGCCCTTCAGTGCCCAAACTGAATAAGTTCGCTTTAAAAGCAATCGCGACAGAAAGACCAACCAATATTAATGTGATCGACTCCTCAATCCAATCTCCAAAGCGGTTGAACTTGCTTAATGGTCCTAATAAGAATGCTTTGTATGCTCCCAGGGGGTCTTCCGAGACGAACAAAGTGATAATGAAACCCAGAAGGAGGGCAACTCCAACAGCAATGCCTATCCGCAAGCCTTCTCGAACTGTGTGGCTTGTAAAAAACTTCTTCATAATAAAGCCTCCATCTCCTCTTTCGATTGCCGCTTGACGCCCAGCATATAAAAGCCAAGCTCCTCCTCACTCACTTTTTCTGCTTCCGGAAAAACCCCGGTGATTTCCCCTTCGAACATGGTGATGATGCGATCTGAAAGACTCATAACCTCAGCCAGATCTGCAGAAACCAGCAATATGGCTGTCCCTTCAGTCCGTTTTATTACCAATTGTTCGCGAATGAATTCAGTCGCGCCAACGTCAATTCCACGCGTGGGTTGGGCAGCGATTAATATCCTTGGAGAAGAAGAGAATTCTCGGGCGACAACAACTTTTTGCATATTACCGCCGGAAAGAGAAGATACTGGCAATTGTCCATTGGGAGTCAGGATTCCAAATTCTTCGATCATTTTCCTCCCATTGTTTTCAACCGCATCACTATCAATCAACATTCCTTTTTTAAAGGGTGGTTTGAAAAAGCGGTCCACAATCAAGTTATCATCAATGGAAGCATCCAAGCCAAGACCGTTGGCAAGGCGATCTTCAGGAATATGCGCGACATTTGCCAGGCGGACTTCCTGGGGAGACTTACCAGTAACGGCTTTCCCTTCCACCGAAGCGCTCCCGGAGGCAGGGGCGCGCAATCCCGTCAGAACTTCAACCAGTTCTGTTTGCCCGTTGCCTTCGACACCGGCAATGCCCAAGATTTCTCCTTCATATAAGTTGAATGAGACATTCCGCAGCATGGCATAGCCAGTATCAGAGACATATGACAAATTTGTAATTTTCATCACCTCTCCGCCGCGTTTCATTTTCTTCTTATGAATGTCAAGAAAAACTTCCCGTCCTACCATCATGCGCGCCAATCCCTCCTTGGTGGCATCCGAAGTTTTTATTGTTCCTTCTACCTTTCCATTGCGCATCACTGTTACGCGGTCAGAGATCTCTTTTACCTCACGCAACTTATGGGTAATAAAAATAATCGTCTTTCCCTGGTCAACCAATACACGGATCGCTTTAAAAAGGTCTTTGGTCTCCTGCGGTGTAAGCACAGCAGTGGGTTCATCAAGAATTAATATTTCCGCGCCAAGATATAGAATTTTTAAGATCTCGATCCGTTGACGCATGCCAACATTGACTGTTTCGGTAATTGCGTTCGGTTCCACAAATAAACCATATTTTTTTGATAGCTCCTTGGTGATATCAACAGACTTCTTGTCGTTCAGAAAAATATTATTCGTAGGTTCGTGGCCAAGCACAATATTTTCAGCAACTTTAAAGGAAGCTACTTGCATGAAATTTTGATGCACCATGCCAACGCCATGGTCTATTGCATCAATCGGGCTTTTGAATAATACCTTTTCACCTTTTATAAAGATCTCACCTTCGGTGGGTTGTTCCAATCCGTAAAGGATTTTCATCAGCGTTGTTTTACCCGCTCCGTTTTCCCCCACAATTGCGTGAATTTCTCCCGGTTCAATCTGGAAATCAACGCCATTATTTGCTACTACTCCATTTGGATATACTTTAACGATCCCTCGCATATCTACCAGTGGTGTCATTAATCCTCCAGCATAGAGGGTAGACAGAGGATTTCTCCTCTGTCTACTTTGTTCTCTTTATTTTTCTTTAAAATACTGTTTCTACGACGATCTTCCCATCAAGCAGATCTTGTTCCGCTTGAGCAATCTTTTCAATTACTTCTGCGGGTGTCATCGCTTCATAGAATTTATTCTTTGCCAGACCCACGCCGCCTTCAGCAACACCCAGCGCTTCTTTTTCACCGTAGGGTAATGTCCCTTCCAGGTGCATCTTCAGGGCGCGATAGAGGCTATTATCCACGTTCTTCATCATGGAAGTGGCGATAACCGCCGCCAGGTCAGGGTTGGTCTCTTCAATGATCAATGCCTGATCTGAATCAACGCCAATAGCAAATTTGCCAACTTCCAAAGCGGCCTGGAATACACCCTCACCTGTACCGCCTGCAACCTGGAACACATAGTCAGCACCCTGTTGGTACATGGCCAGGGCTAATTCCTTGCCTTTCGCCGGGTCGTTCCAACCACCAGCATAGTTCACCAGCACCTGGGCATCAGGATTCGCATCGAGGACACCTTGTTCGTAACCGACAATGAAGTCATTGATGACAGGGATATCCTGTCCGCCAACAGTCCCGACTATGCCAGTCTCGCTCATCAAACCGACATACAGGCCAGCCAGGTAAGAACCCTCATTCTGTTTGTAAGATACTGAATAGACGTTCTTGCAAGCATCTTCGCAATTTTCAGGAGTGACCGGTGAGTCGTAAATGATGAAATATTTATCGGGATATTTATGCGCGATCTGCTCCAGGAACTCGGTCATCTGATAGGTGCCAAGGATGAAGACATCATATTCCTCATTCTCCGCGGCATCCTCTAAACCAGGCTGCCACGCGGCCGGATCGATACCTAATTCAATTGTCTTGTATTCAATATTGAACTCTTCCGATGCTTGTTTCACGCCACGTTCCGCGGAATCAAAGAAGGATTTATCTCCAAGCACACCATTGATCAGGTTAATCACCTTCAAAGGTTCTTCAGCAACCGCGGCTTCTTCTGCAGCTGGTGCTTCCTCAGCAGCCGGGGCTTCTTCTGCAGCTGGCGCGCAAGAGGTCAAAATCAATGCCGACACCATCAGCAGTGCTAAAAATGATAGTAATTTGCTTTTCATCTTTTCTCCTAATTGGTTTAAGTCTTTCTTAAAACGGTATTTATTTTAGATTTAAACTAGCTCATTTTCCTTATACGCCACCTCCTGAACCAAACTACTCTACCTATAATCACCAAGAAAAAACATAATTTCTCTTATTTCTTTCATCCAGGATTATCATTTTGATCAATCCATATTCAGGTTTTTGATAGCTGACTTTTAAAAGCCAGTCGTAACAATTTTCGTCAGCAATAAAATCATATTTTCGATATCTCGAATATCGGCAACCTCATTCGGCGTGTGGTGATAGCGTATTGGTATGGATATTGCTGCCGCAGCTGCCCCTTTGGCAGCGTAGATCATGGGAGTTATTGCCGTGCTCAGACCAACAACAATTTCGTCTTGCAGCTGAATTTCGTTTTCCATAGCAATTTTCTGAATTCGACCAGTGAGTTCTCTGTTCGGCACGAATGCTGCCATCTTTCCCCGGATAGCGTCCATCCATTTTATAGCCGGTCCTTGTCCTAGGGCAATATCACATTGCGTACCTACCAAATCAGGGGTATCAAATGAAAACGTGTCATCTATGCCAATGATGATATCCGGTGAGATCGTATTCGCCGCGGCCACCCCTCCCATTAACATGGTCTCTTCTTGAACCGTGAAAGTCAGGAAAAGATCGCACTGCAGATCTTCAGGCTTGATCATCTCAGCCAGTTGAATGAGAACATAGCAGCCCAACCTGTCATCCAGGGCTTTTGCTGAGATCATCATGTTGCCTATTGACCGGAGAGGAGAATCCCACGTGAGCACATCGCCCGGAGCAACACCCATTTTTCTTGATTCGGAATCTGAGCTCGCCCCAATATCAATGTAGATTTTCGAAAAATCTTCTATAGGTTCATCGTTATCCAGATGCTTGGGCAGGATACCGGCAATGGCCGGAATACACCCTTCTTTAGTCCATAAAGAAAGTCGGCTGCCTGGTAAAGCGCGTAAACTGAATCCACCCATGCGTTCTACCCTTAAAAAGCCATTTGGGAGTATGCGCTGAACGATTAGACCGACTTCATCCATATGCGCTGCCAGCATCACCCTTTTTCCCTTTCCAGGAATATGCACGATTAGGTTGCCCAAATGATCCAGGCAGGAATCGGCTGCATAATCAGGCATTGAAGCACGGATAAATTCTGATACCCGCTCCTCACGCCCAGGCAGGCCTGGGATTTCGATTAGTTTTCCTAATAGATCAGCCTTAAATACATTCATCTCTAAACCTGTTGGCGCAATTCAAGCATCTTCTGCACCTTTTTTTCAATGACCAACTCATCTCCAATATCTTTTCGGTGCCGCAGAGCGGTAGGTTCGATCTTTTCCAGTAAAGTCTCCATCTTTCCGGAGATATCCGAGATACGCTCCCCCAATCCAATCAGCGCAAGTGTCCTTGATCCCAGTGATTCTAATATTGCACCGTTTTGAATGACCGATGCAAGGATTATTGAAAAACCTTCACGCTCGATTTCATCCATGTCAATATTAATCTCAACCTGTTCTTTACTATTTCCAGGGTACGAGGCAGGCACAAGGTATTTACATAACGAGCTTTTCTTCGCGAACCTGGCCATGTGATCATCCAGCTGCCCCTCAGCAATTGCTTGCATGAGTTCTGCAACATCTGATTCAAGCAATGCCATCATATTAATGGCTTCAGGATCGCCCAGGCGCACATTGTACTCAATCACTTTCACGCCTTTCGCTGTCGCCATGAATTGGCCATAGAGGAATCCTCGATATTTTTCTCCTACTTCATCTTCAATGGCATTAATTGTGAGGTTGATGATTGAATCCGCCTCCTGTAGATCTTCATCATTGAGAAATGGCATCGAACCATCTGCCATAGTGTAGGAACCCATACCGCCGGTCATCCCGCCTTGATCACCATCAAAGGCATATTTGAAATCCTGTGCTACCGGCATTGGAATGACCTTGCCATCAGATACGAACGCCATTCTTGAGAATTCTTCACCAATCAAACGCTCTTCCAGCAGCACCACCCCATTCAATTCAAGTTCTTGCTGGATTTTTTCCAATGCGTCATCGATGGATTGAAAGTGAACACCCATCACCCACACGCCTTTGCCGCCGGTAAGCCCTACGGGTTTAATCGCAACCTGTCCGGTTTCGTTAATAAAATTTCGAGCTGATGTGAGGTTGGTTACTTTTTGCCAGGCCGGCGATCCTTTTCCGACACGGCGGCGCAGTAAATCTCGCATGAAGGTTTTATCACCTTCCAGTTTAGCCAATGCTTTCGAAGGCCCGACCACGCCGATTCCCTGTTTACGCAGCTGGTCGCTTACGCCACAGATCAACGGGGTTTCTGTCCCGATAATTACAAAATCAACCCGATTCGTTGAAAAGAAATCATCGATTGTTTTATGATCACACAGATCGCCCGTTGCATAAGACTCTGCGATTCTCTGGATACCGGGATTTAGGTGGCTTCCATACACATGAAGCGAATCTCGCGAGCGATTCCGCATGACTGCTTTAGCAATCGCATGCTCTCGTCCGCCGCTACCAATAAGGCCGATTCTCATTCCTCTTCTATCCTCTCTGCAGGGTTATGCCGATTCGATAGCACAGTAAATTCATAGCGCTCACTTAGGTAAATATTCACATTCGATTCAATCGGCGTCCCGCCCGCCAGGTAGGATACCGATTCTGTTTGCAGCAAGGGTATCTCAACAGGAATTCCCAGCACTTTTGCTATTTTTTCATCAGCAACAATTGGTATCACTGTGGTTTTCTGCCAGGAAAGCACGTGACCGTAATCTTTTTCAATCGCATCATATAAGGAATCTTTGGCGAAATCGTACTTTTCCAACCCTGGGCACAGATTTTCAGGAACAAACACTGTCTGGTAAGCGATCGAATCGCCATCAGCCATGCGTACGCGTTCGAGTTTATAAACCCAATCATCTACGCTGATCTTTAAATTATTGGCATGAAAGAAATCAGGGTGTTCTCTTTTAAAATTGAGGACTCTCGAGGTGGGTTTCATTCCCTTGACAAGGATTTCTTCTGAAAAGCTTTTCAGATATTGAAGCCCACTCTCAACCTTCGGTTGGCTTACAAACGATCCCTTTCCTTGGACCCGGGAAACGATACCATCGATGACAAGTGTTTCAATCGCTTTGCGAGCAGTGTTGCGGCTGACATTGAAATTCTCCATGATTTCGTTCTCTGACCACACCCTGCTCCCGACAGAAATCTCTCCAGAGTCGATCTTTTCACGGATCAAGTCACAAATCTGCAAATAAATCGGTTTATAACTCGAGCGGGAAATCTGTATCATCGTACTCCTGGACTCCTTATTGGGTTGACCCTACAACTTGCTTTATAGAGCATATAATAATTGATCGCCTTTGTCAACATTTCAGAGCGTTTTTTAAGATAACAATATGGAAACAAACCGATTTTGCTTATGTCCTTAAAGAAAAAACAGCCACAATGGTCATGGCTGTTCTTAACCGATTTCTTATTACAAACCTTAATACGTTATTTTCGAAAGTTTTGCTGTCAATTTTGAGAGCGCTTTAATGGATAGACGTTCTTTTTCAGGAAGATAAGTTTCCAGCAAATCCCCAATCGGGTCTGCCCATCTTTCGGGCACACCGTTGATGATCCCCAACACATTTCCAACCAGGCCGCCATTGCAATCCACATCCATTCCCGCCTTGGCTAACAAGGAGAATGTCATGGTCATATTCCCATCACCAAACCACAATGCCAATACATCCGCGCCCAGGTTGGGATAAGCATGGATCCAGTTGTATTTCTTGAAGTAATCATCGAACGCGAGCAGCACATCCTCAACACTGGCAGATTTCTCGATGAACATCAATGCATCATTTAGGATTTTTCTATATTCACTCTTGGCGGGAATGTATTCCGCTGTCATGGTGATCAGTTTCCTTGGGTCATCTTCAATGAATGCCAGAGAAGTCAAAACCGCCGCGAAAATCTCACCATAGACGCCATTGGCCGAGTGGGATACCACGCCATCGATGTGCGCCAGACGCGCTGCTTCCATCGGCCAGGCAGGCGCCAGCATACCGCAGATCATGCCGCGCATTTGAGCACCGATCCAGTTTGAATAAGGATTGCGCCGCGTACCGGATTCAGGGGGAAAGTAACCAGCTCGCAGGTTCTCCAGTGCGATCCACTCCGCCGACCAGGCAAATGGCAGCTGTTTTACCCATTCCAATCCCAAAGCCCTTGAGCTGATTTTTCTACCCATTTTTTCAAAAACATCCAGGAATATCAGTTCATAGACCACATCATCATTCATGGTTTCCGGCTGGGTAATGTACGAGGTGACCTCACCGTACACATTCGCGATATTGGTGCCGGTGTAACCTTCGATGGCGGTTCCGAAAGAAGCCCCGGCTAACTGCCCCAGCCATCCCTGGTGGATCTTTTCCTCCAGATCTTTAACCCTCCCAGAGCTATCTTCCTTGTCAATTTTCCCCATAGCTTTTTTAACGTCTTCCCATAAAGCGGGATGTTCATAGGTATGATACGGATGGTTCTTGTCTTTCGGCGCATTATGAAGCGCTTCCAGCAGGCTCGCGGTTACGGCTCTTAGTTCTTTAATTTCGCCGCTTTCTAATAACCGCATGCCCTCAAAGTAATATGGGATGGCTTCGGAAAGGTCATAGCCTTGATTCTCCTTGGCCTGCATCATTTCCATAAAAGGGTGTTCGACCGCGCCCGATCCAGGAACATTCTCTTTCCAGAAAGTCTTCAGCAGCATATCCTCAGACTGCATCAGAATCACAGGATCAAACCAATTACTGGCATGCACCCGGCGGTCCAGAGGAATCGCGTTTAATCGTATTTCCCGTTCAATTTCCCATGCTTTCTTCATCGTAACTCTCCAATTTTAATTACTCATTGTTATCTTCAGGCATTAATCCGGTCTCTATCGCAGTTAGTTTTCACCTCCGAAATTACAAATTATCCCAATACTTAGTCGATTTTTTTTCTTATACAAATTCTCTCTCCCATGTTATTCATAATATCGAAACATCTTCGCCACACAACTTTTCCCATCATAGCATATTCCCCCGCGTTAATACTAAATACGACAAGACTTCCAGATGTAATGAAAAAAAAACTATGCTTTTTTCCATTTTTCTTGTGGATTTTTCAGTAATAAATTTTTTGAATTTCCAAAATCGAATCTAAAATCTTTTAGTTTTTAGTGGCGAACAGCCTGGCGTACCCGTCATAAGGCGCCAACGGAATCAGTTCGAAGTGAATAAAGCCCTCGCGCACCAGCGGCAGTTCCCCCAATAGTTTTTCCGCTTCGCTTTTACCTTCCGCCTCCAGCATAATCACGGCGGTATGCCGCTCGGCATTGAAGTAAATCTCGCGCATCTGTCCGGCCTGCGTCAGCCGCCAGACTGCCAGGGCTTCCTCGCGCAGGAACGGCTGAATTTCCTTTTTTTCACCTACTGGATTTTCCCTTTCCAGGGCCAAAATTTTCATGCGGATTACTCCTGTTCAAAAGTCAATTTATGACATAATTATAGGTAATTATGGATGTTCAATTTCTGGAATGGGATACGCAATTTTTTGGTTTCCGCACCGCGCGCATTCTGCCGCAATCCCTCTCCGCGCAGCAATTGGCCGGTTTTTTGGAAGACCAACGCGCGCAGGGCACGCGGCTGGTTTATTGGTGCGCCCCTGCCGAAGCGCCCTTCGATACCAAACTGCTGGATGGATTGCTTGTGGACCGTAAAACCACATTCGCCATGGATTTGGTATTACCAAAAACCAACCCACACGGACTGCCCGCCATAGCGCAGGAATACCAGCCCGGAACAGCGGATGAAACCCTGTATGATCTGGCGCTTCAATCCGGCGCGTATTCGCGCTTCGCGCGCGACCCGCGCTTTCCGCCGGAAATATTCCGCGCGCTTTACCGCGAATGGATGTTTAAATGCCTGTCCGGCGAGATGGCAGACGCCATCCTGGTGACCGGCACGCAAGGTCATCCAGATGGCATGGCAACCGTCTCCAGTAAAAAAGGCTGGGGAGAGATCGGGCTGATCGCCGTGGATTCCGCCGCGCGGGGTAAACACCTGGGTGAAGCGCTGGTGAACGCCGCGGGGAATTGGTATCACGAGCGCGGATTGAAGCGCGCGCGGGTGGTCACGCAGGGCGATAACCTGCCCGCCTGCCGGTTGTACAGCAAATGCGGGTACCATGTTGAAAAAGTCGAATATTTCTATCATTTCTGGCTTTAGGGCCGCCGGCGAGGGCTGGCGGAATTATGGGATAATATGGGCGAGGTTTATCCGATCCTGAATCTGGAGGTTCTTTAGTGCCTTTTCAAACGCTGTGCGTCCTCGGATTAGGCTACATCGGCCTGCCCACGGCCAGCACCTTCGCCACCCACGGCCTGAAAGTCACCGGCGTGGATATCAATGCGGAAATCGTGCAAGGGTTGAACAACGGCCAGGTGCACCTATTCGAACCGGGTTTACGCACACTGGTGCAGGCGGCGCTGCAATCCGGCAACCTGGTGGTGCGCCGCCAGCCGCAAGCGGCTGACGCTTTCATCATCGCCGTACCCACACCTTTCCTGGAAGACAAGCGCGCGGACCTTTCCTTTGTCACCGCCGCGGCAGAATCGATCGTGCCGCATTTGAAACCCGGCAACCTGGTCATCCTGGAGTCCACCTCCCCGCCGCGCACCACCGTGGATATCGTCGCGCCCATCCTGGAAAAGAGCGGATTGAAAGCCGGCCACGATTTCGGTCTGGCTTACTCCCCCGAGCGCGTCCTGCCCGGGCAGATCCTGCGCGAACTGATCGAGAACGCACGCGTGATCGGCGGCATCACCCCTGCCTCCGCGCAAGCCGGCCGGGAACTTTACAGCACCTTTGTGACCGGCGAGATCATCATGACCGACGCCACCACGGCGGAGATGGTCAAATTAATGGAAAACACTTACCGCGATATCAACATCGCGGCCGCCAACGAATTCGCGCGCCTGGCTGACCGATTCCAGGTGGATATCTGGGAAGCCATCGCGCTGGCCAACCGACACCCGCGCGTCAACATCCTCAACCCCGGACCGGGCGTGGGCGGCCACTGCATCAGCGTGGATCCCTGGTTCCTGGTGGAAGCCGCGCCCGGGATTACCCAATTGATCCGCTGCGCGCGCCAGGTGAACGACAGCCAGCCAGCCTACCTGGTGGATTTCATGCAACGCAAAGCCGGCGGCTTGCAGGGCAAGCGCATCGCCGCCTTGGGGCTGGCTTACAAGGCCGATGTGGACGACCTGCGTGAATCCCCGGCCATCAGCACGGTGGAACTGTTGCGCGAGGCGGGCGCGCAAGTTAGCGTGTTCGAACCATTCAAACCGGATTTTCAAATCAATGGAATCACTTCAGCCGCTTCATTGGATGACGCCATCCAAAAAGCGGACATGCTCTTGCTGCTGGTGGGGCATACCCAATTCAGGCAGCTGATACCCGCGGAAGTCAGGAAAAACACTCCGGCTCAAGTGGTCATCGACGCGGTCAATCAATGGCCGCGCGAAACCTGGGAAGCCGCAGGTTTCCAGTACTTCCATCTGGGAGATGGAAAGCATTAACTGATGAACAAGCTGCGCGTGATGACCGTGCTGGGCACCCGCCCGGAAGCCATTAAACTGGCTCCGGTGGTGCAGCAGTTGGCGCAGAGCGAGCGCATCGAATCCATCGTGGTTGCCACCGCCCAACACCGCAAGATGCTCGATCAGGTGCTGGCGCTTTTCGACATCCAGCCCAAACGCGACCTGAACCTGATGCGCGAGGATCAATCGTTGGCCAACCTGACCGCTGCCATCTTCACCAGCCTGGATCCCCTGCTGCTGGAATACCAGCCGGATTGGCTGCTGGCGCAGGGCGACACCACCAGCGTGATGGCCTCCGCCCTGGCAGCCTTCTACCGCCAGGTCAAATTCGGGCACGTGGAAGCCGGCTTGCGCACCGGCGACAAGCGCCAGCCCTTCCCGGAGGAGATCAACCGGCGCGTGGCGGGCGTGGTGGCTGACCTGCACTTCGCGCCCACCCAGTGGGCCAGGGATAACCTGCTGCGCGAAGGCATACCGGAATCCATGATTAAAGTTACCGGCAATACCATCATCGACGCGCTCAACCAAATCCGCCAGCTGCCCATGCCGCCGGAAATTGAAAAATTGCTGAACCAGAAGAAAATTCTTTCAGGGGAACGCGAACTGGTTGTGGTCACCGCCCACCGGCGTGAATCCTTCGGCCAGCCCATCCGCGAGATCTGCGCCGCATTAAGAGACATCGCGCATAAATTCGGCGAGCGCATCGAGTTGGTCTATCCCGTGCACCTCAATCCCAACATCCAGCAGCCCGTGCGCGAATTGCTGGAAGGCATTCCCAACATCAGCCTGCTGCCGCCGCTGGAATACCTGCCCCTGGTGCATTTACTGATGCGCGCCCGGCTGATCCTGACCGATTCGGGCGGCATCCAGGAGGAAGCCACCGGGTTGGGCATTCCCTGCCTGGTGCTGCGCGATATGACCGAGCGCCCGGAAGGCGTGCAGGCGGGCGTGCTCAAGCTGGTGGGCACCTCCCAAAAGAAGATCGTCGGCGCAGCCAGCCGGCTGCTGGAAGATGAAGGGGAATACCTGCGCATGGCGCACGCCGCCAATCCCTACGGGGACGGGCATGCCGCCGAGCGCATCCTTGCCGCTCTGCTGGCGGAATAGATTACACATGCCTGTGTGATTTCCATTCACCGATCTGATGAAATGATGTGGTTGGCAGCACAGGTTGGGGTTGCCACAGCTCACTGAACGCACGCTTCGCTGAGGTCAGGCGCGGGCTTTTCAAAGCCAGAACGCAATGAATTCTTGGTATCATTAACGCCTATTTGCCAAGCGGATGAGGTGAGCATGGGCATCAAGATTTATTTCGCAGGACCCCTTTTTACGGTTTATGAAAGGGAATGGATCACGCATACCGCCGATCAATTGCGCACGGCCGGCTTTTCACCCTTCGTGCCGATCGAAAACCCTTTTCACCCGGAGGAACATCCCGAAATCGCGCGCCAAAAGCTGTGCTTCGACGCCGATTTCAGTGGCGTTTCAGGCGCCAACGCGCTGTTCATCAACCTGAACGGTTACGAGGTGGATGACGGCACTGCTACGGAATTGGGCGCCTTTTACGACCTGGCGCAGAGCGACCCCGCCAAGAAAGGCATCATCGCCTATCACGACGACTGGCGCGCGCAAACCGGCGGCGATGGCAAGGGCCTGAACCTGTTCGTGCGCGGCTGCATCGAGGAAATCGGCTTCATCACCGGCAGCATCGAGGATGCCATCGCGCAGCTCAAAATCTGGCAGGATGAGCTGATGCGCGAAGGTTATCTGCAGGAGGGCAACTGACATGAAAATTTACTTCACCGCGCCCCAAAACACCCCTTATCAGAAGGCTTTCGTGGATGATTGCGCCGCCAGAATGCGGCAGGCAGGGTTCGATGTTACCATCAGCAGCGACGCGTACATCCATCACCAGCCGGCTTTCGAAGTCAGCGCGGAAGTGGACGGCAAAGCCATTAACTCGGATGAAAATAAAACCGGCCGGCAGGCAAAAAGCCCCTTCGCCCGCGAAGTCTTCCGCGAAAACTACACCAAACTGGCCGAAGCCAACCTGCTGGTCGCGCTGCTGGATGGCTCGCAGGTGGATGACCGTGTGGCTTGCGAGATCGGTCTGTTCTACAGCCTGTCGCTCAAAGACGCATCCAAGAAAGCCATCCTGGGTTTCGCCAGCGACGCGCGCTGTCTGCGCCGCAGTGACAGCAGCTACGGTGTGAACATTTTCACGCTGGGCACGTTGGAAGAAATCGGCAAGGTGGCCGGGGATTTCGAGCAGGTGCTGACGGAATTAACAAAGCTGACATAACAATTTATCTGGTGTTTTTGTCGCACAAGCATGTGCAACCCACCATGTCTTATGTAGGTCAGGCATTCGTCTGCACCCCGCAGGAGCTTGGCTAACATAAAAAAATCCCCCACGCATTCATGCTGGGCTACATTATTAAGCAGCGGTCGTTCTCAATCAGAATTTTCAACCCCTCAATCGCAGTCTGGATGGCGCGCTGCACATCGAATAGCCGCTGGAACTCCGCAAGTTCAGCCTCGCTCTTGGGGACTTTATCCGGGCTGGCCGACATCAGCATGACCCCGCCGGCGCGCTTGCGCTGGACACTGCACAGGATGAACAAGACAGCCGACTCCATCTCCGAACAAATCGCCCCGCCCATCACCCAGGCTTTCCAGCGTTCCTGCAACTGTTCCGAAACCGGCATGCGCCCGGGTTCGATCTCGCCATAGAAAGAATCCTTGGATTGGGTAATGCCCAGCCGGTGAGGAAAACCCGCGCGCTGCGCTCCCGCCTTCAAAGCCATGACCACATCCAGGTCTGCCACTGCCGGAAATTCGACCGGCAGGTAGTGCAGGCTGGTGCCTTCATCGCGGATGGCGCCGGTTACGATGCCAACTTCGCCCGCGCTGGTACCGGGCTGGATGCCGCCGGATGTTCCCACGCGTATAAAGGTGTGCGCCCCCACCGCGATCAATTCCTCCACCGCGATGGCAGTGGACGGGCAGCCGATGCCGGTGGAGGTCACGGATACCTTTTCGCCCAGCAGCGTACCGGTGTAGGTAACGTATTCCCGATTCCGGGCGACAAAGCGGGGTTCATCGAAATAGCGCGCGATCAGCTCGCAGCGCCCGGGGTCGCCCGGCAGGAGCACATAGCCGCCCGTGTCGCCCGCTTTCAGGTGAATATGATGCTGAACGCCTTCATCACTCAGAATCGCCATGCTTATTTTTCTTCTGTTTTGCGATCTTGCGCGATCAGGATCTTCAACGTCTCGATCGTTACCGCGACCAGGTCATCTAGGTTGTCAGCATGGCCGATCTGGGGATTCGGGCTCTCCTGGTTTGCCAGAATCAGCATAACGCCGCCTGTGCGTTTGCGGTAGATGCTGCCCAGGATGAAGATCACCGCGGCTTCCATCTCAGAACAGATCGCGCCGCCCATCTTCCAGGCTTTCCATCTCTGCTGCAAGCGCTCCGCAACCGGCATGCGCTGCGGCTGGTGCTGCCCGTAGAATGAATCCTTGGATTGGGTGATGCCCATGCGGTAGGGCAGTTTCAGTTTTTCCGCCGCGTTTTTCAGCGCCAGGCTAACCTCGATATCCGCGATGGCCGGGAACTCCGGCGGCATGTAGTGCAGGGTGGTGCCCTCGTCGCGGATGGCTGCCGTGCAAATGGCCAATTCGCCCGGGATCTG
>Ga0172371_10007382_pt1 | contig 15698 bp, 12 predicted proteins | sample Lak12m_FD_114543 | JGI IMG/M metagenome (GOLD analysis project Ga0172371, IMG submission 114543) | Freshwater microbial communities from Kabuno Bay, South-Kivu, Congo - kab_022012_12m | ecosystem: Environmental > Aquatic > Freshwater > Lake | place: Democratic Republic of the Congo: South-Kivu... | reverse complement strand
CTTACCGAAAGCATGCTCATGGAAAAGCCGGCCGAAGCGGTGGCCCGGATGGAGGCCCTGAAGAAGATCGGGGTCAGGCTGTCCCTCGATGATTTCGGCACCGGCTATTCGAGCTTTGCCTACTTAAGCCGTTTCCCCATTGACCAGATCAAGATTGACCGTTCCTTTGTCAGCGGGATTACCACTGATCCCGGCGCGGCCACCATTGCCACCACCATCATCGCCATGGCCCACAAGCTCATGGTCAAGGTGGTGGGCGAGGGGGTGGAAAGCGAGGAACAGGCCGGATATTTGCGCCAGCAGGGGTGCGACGAGATGCAGGGCTATCTGTTCAGCCGGCCGCTCCCTGTCGAGGGTTTTGCCGGGTTGCTGCGCCAAAGGCGGAAGATGAAGCTGGCTCAGGCTGCAGCCCCGTCCCGCACCCTGCTCATCGTGGATGACGAGCCGCATGTGCTTTCCGCCATAAAAAGGGTTCTGGCCGACGAGGGATACGAGGTGCTTACCGCGCCAGGCGCCCGCGAGGCTTTGGAGCTTCTGGCCAGAAGTCCGGCCCAGGTGGTTCTCTCCGATCAGCGGATGCCGGGGATGGACGGCATTGAATTTCTCGGCGTCGTCAAGGAGCTTTACCCTGATAGCGTGCGCATGCTCCTCACCGGCTATGCCGATATGGAAATGGTGATCAGATCGGTGAACGAAGGCGCGATCTACAAGTTTTTCACCAAGCCCTGGGACGAGGAAGAATTGCGGACCAGGATTCGCGAGGCTTTTTATCACCACGAGATGGTGAAGCACCGGAAAATGACACCGGCGGGTTGATTCGCTTTTTTCAGAACAGGCGCGTCTGGCGTTGTCCCTGCGCGGGGTTGTGTTCTTCCTCCGAGGGCGGGAGCTCGTTTTCCGTATCGCCGCCTCGGCCGCGGATGAAGAGAAAACGCTCCAGATTGCGCTGGTATTCGCTCCACTGGTAGCCTTCTCCCCGGGCCTGTCCGGCCAGGCGATCGAGGTAGCCCATCTTGGCGTCGAGATCGTCAATGAAGTTCAAGACAAAGGCTTCTTGCATCATGGGCAGGGAGGGCGAGCCGAATTCGTGGCGGCCATGGTGGCTTAAGACCAGATGCTTGAGCCGGTCGCCAAGCTCCTGCGGAAAGTCTTTGATCGCGGCGATCCGGGCCTGGATCATCTCGATGCCCAAAACCATGTGCCCAACCAGGCGGCCCCGGTCGGAGTAATCATAGGGCAGGGCCGCGAAGCTGAACTCCTGAAGCTTGCCCAGGTCGTGGAGCATGGCTCCGGCCAGGAGCAGGGAGCGGTCCAGCTGGGGATAAAGACGGCAGACACTGTCGGCCAGACGGGCTACGGCCAGGGTGTGTTCCAGGAGACCCCCGGCATAAGCATGATGCATGGCCTTGGCCCCCGGCGCTTTCCGGAAGGCGGCCATCAGGTCCTGATCCTGGAAGATGGCGAGGAGGAGCTTGCGGTAAAAGGGTTCCTTGACGCCTGCGGCAAGCCTCAGGAACTCGGCGGCCATTTCCTCCACATCATAGGGGGTGCTGGGCATGAAAAGGGCCGGATCGGCTTCGCCCTCCGCCAGGCGATGCAGGCCGTCAATCTTCAACTGCACTATCCCCTTATAGCTCTGGGCCTGGGCGCTAACCCTTATTATCGCCCCAACCGGGCATTCCGGCGCGAGTCGGTCGGCGTTTTCCCAGACCCGGCCGGAGATCTCGCCGCCGGCATCCATCAAAATCAGGCTGAGATAGGGTTTGCCCGCCCTGGTTTCCCCCCGGCTCATTTCCTGGACCAGATAAACGCCGTTTACCGGCTGGCCGTCCTTAATATCCCTTATCCGCAGATCGTTTTCGCTAACTGACATTTGTTGACCCATTGGTGAGATTGCTGATTGCTGATTGCTGATTGAACAACTCCACAATCCAAAATTTAATGGCCTTCCAGATAGCGGGCCACGCTTTCGGCCAGTTTGGCGGCCACTTCCTCCCGGTAGGAGTCGCTGGCCAACCGTTTTGCCTCTTCCTCGTTGCTCATGAAGGCGATTTCGGTGAGGATGGCCGGCATCCTGGCCCCGATCAGGACCACGAATGGCGCTTTTTTTACCCCCAGGTTGTTGATCTCGCTGAATTTTCTGCCGACACCGTCAACCAGGCCGTCCTGCACCGTGCCCGCGAGCTTCAGGGATTCGCTCATCTTGTAGTTGCGTAACAGGTCAAGGAGAATGGCTTGCAGGGCATTGGCCTGCCGGGCGGAGCTGGCGTTTTCCATGGCCGCGAGCCGCATGGCCTCTTTGTTGCTGGCCGAGTCGAGGACATAGGTCTCGACCCCCCGTGCCTCGCGGTTGGGCGCGGCGTTCACATGCACGGACACGAAGAGGTCCGCGTCCAGGGCATTGGCGACCGCGGTCCTTTCTTCCAGAGGGATGAAAACATCCCGGGTCCGGGTAAGGACGACCTTGTGCCCGGTTTTCTCTCTGAGTATTTTTGCCGCCCGTTTGGCCACATCGAGAACGATCTCCTTTTCTTTCAGACCGTTCGGGCCGCAAGTGCCGGGGTCTTTGCCGCCATGGCCGGGATCGAGGACGATGATTTTTGAGGCCGGCACGGCTGGTTTTATTTTTGCCGCCTGCTCCCGGGCGGGCTTACCCTTTATCGTGGGCTGGTCCCCGGCCCGGCCCGCCTCTTCGGAGCTGAACACATCCACCACCACCCTGGCCGGGTCGGTGAGGGCGAACACTTTATAATCGCTGATGTCGGCCTGGGTGTCGAGGACCACCCGCACGGTCTTCGGATCGAACTGGGCGGCCCGCGCCTGGGCCAAAAGGCCGTCGCCGATGGGCACCCGGCCGGAACCGGCCGGAGTCAGGCGGCTGTTTTCGAGGTCAAGATAGATGCGGCGTGCGGCCTTGCCGTCGCCGGCCAGCATCTGGTGTTTGAACGAGACCGGCGCCGAGGTCTCCACCACCAGCCGGGTGTAACGGCGGCCCGACCAGTGGCGCACCGGCATCACCGTGGCCGGCTCGCTCCGCCGCGCTCCCTCCGCAGGCGCTGGTTCTTTGTTTTCCGTATCGTTCATGGCAGGGGGAACCAGGCATTTTTCCCCGTTTGCCGCCTTGCCTCGTTTTGCCTTAGTACCGCCGGTCTTTTTCAATCGCTTCAACTCTTCTTCGGCCCGGGCCGCCATGTCGCCGCCGGGATAAAGGGCGATCACCCTGGCATAGTACCTGGCCGCCTTGTCCGGGTCGTTTTTTTCGCTGCGATATATCCCCCCCAGGGCAAAGAGGGCGTCGTCGGCCAGATTGCTGTCCGGATAGCCGGAGGAGAGGTCTTCATAGGCATTGATGGCCTGGGCGAGATCGTCATCGCCGCTCTTTTTGGCTCCGGGGATTTCCTGAAAGATTCTCCCGATCAGAAACAGGCTTTTGGGGGCAGCTTCATGTTTAGGCGCGGCCTTGGCGATGTTTTCCAGGGCCGCGGCCACGGCGAGCCAGCTTTTCCGGCTCTTGCTTTTGCCGGAGCTAAGCTCCTGATATTCGCTTCTCGCCCGCTGGTACTGGCGGCTGATCTCCTCCTTGGCAGGCTTGGCCCAGGCCGCGGCGCTCAACGCAAGGGAAAAGATCATGAGCAGACAAGTCCACGAAAACGCCCCCCGGCAGGAAGCGGATAAGTTTTTCTCTCCGCTAATCCGCATCGGCCAGCCTTTTTAATTCATAGAGCAGGTCCATGGCCTGACGGGGACTGAGCTCGTCGGGGACGATTTCGTGAAGCCGGGCAAGAGCCGGAGACTCGGGTGCGGCGAACAGGGAAAGCTGGGTTTTGGTCTTTTTCCGGGCTCCGGGCGAGGTGGCGATCCGGGGCTCCCCCAGGCGGGTGAACTCACCCTGCTCGATGTTGTGCAACAGCTCCCTGGCCCGGGCCACCACCCTGGCCGGCACCCCGGCCAGGGCCGCGACCTGGATGCCGTAGCTGCGGCTTGCTCCGCCGGGCATCAGTTTGTGGAGAAAGATAATGGAGTCGTTCCACTCCCGGACCGCGATGTTGAAGTTTTGCACCCGTGGGTTGGCCGCGGCCAGCTCGGTGAGTTCGTGGTAATGGGTGGCGAAGATGGTTTTCACCCCCCGGCCGTTTTTGTTGACCAGCTCCTCGGCCACGGCCCAGGCGATGGATAGCCCGTCAAAGGTGGAGGTGCCCCGGCCGATCTCGTCGAGGATCACCAGGCTGTGCTCGGTGGCGTTGTTGAGGATGTTGGCGGTTTCGTTCATTTCGACCATGAAGGTGGATTGCCCCCGGCGCAGGTTGTCCGAGGCCCCCACCCGGGTGAATATCCGGTCCACCACCCCGATTTTCGCCTCGGTCGCGGGCACGAAGCCGCCCATCTGGGCCATGAGGACGATGAGCGCGGTTTGCCTGAGCACCGTGGACTTGCCGGCCATGTTCGGGCCGGTGACGATCAAAACCTCGTTTTCCGTCTGGTCGAGATGAAGGTCGTTGGGCACGAAACGGCCTTGGGGCAGGGCCCGCTCGATCACCGGATGCCTCCCCTCCCGGATGCTGATCGTCTCGCCCTCGTTGATTTCCGGGCGGGCGTAGCGGTAACGCCGGGCCGCCTCGGCCAGGGAGGCGAAGAAATCCAGGCGGGCCAGAACCCCGGCCGTGCGGATGATCCGGGAGGACTCAAGCGCCACTCTCGCCCGCACTTCGGCGAAGAGGCGGTATTCGAGTTCGAGGCGTTTCTCCTCGGCCCCCATGACCTGTTCCTCGAACTCCTTGAGCTCCGGGGTGATGAAGCGTTCGGCGTTGACCAGGGTCTGGCGGCGGATGAAATCCTCGGGCACATTGCCGAGCTGGCCCCGGCTGATCTCGATGAAGTAGCCGAAGACCCGGTTGAAGCCGACCTTGAGATTGGCGATTCCGGTGCGGGCGCGCTCCTTGCTTTCAAGCGCGAGGATCAGCTTCTTGCCGCCGTTCATCAGCTCGCAGAGCCGGTCCAGTTCCGCATTGAAGCCCGCGCGGATGAGGTTGCCTTCCCGCAGGCTCACCGGAGCGTCCTCGCGGATGGCCGCCGCAAGAAGCTCCCGGATTTCCTCCAGCTCGTCAAGCTCGGCGGCCAGCCCGGCCAAGCGCCCTCCGGCCGCGCTTAAGGAGGCGCGCAGACCCGGAAGGCGGGCCAGGGAGTTTTTCAGGGCGACGAGGTCCCGGGCATTGGCCGAGCCCAGCACCACCCGGGCGTTGAGGCGTTCGAGATCATAAACCCCGGAAAGCTCCCGGCGCAGCCCCTCGCGGAGCTCATCGGCGGCAAAAACCTCTTCCACCAGATCGAGGCGCTCGTTGATGGCCGCCGCATCACGCATGGGCCGGAGGAGATTTTTTTTCAGGAGCCGGGCCCCCATCGGGGTCTGGCAGAGATCGAGAACCGCAAGCAGGGTGCCCTCCCGCTCCCCGCCCAGGCTCTGGCAAAGCTCCAGATTGCGGCGGGAGGCCTCGTCAAGAATCAGGGCCTGGCCGGACTCGATGGGGCTAAGCTTTTCGAGATGATCGAGGGCGGTTTTCTGGGTTTCCTGCAGATAAACGAGGAGGGCCCCGGCCGCGGCCACCCCGGCCTTCATCCCCTCGCAGCCGAAACCGGCCAGGTTGGCGACCCGGAAATGCTCGATGAGCCGTTGCCGGGCGGTCTCCGGATGAAAGGCCGCCGCCGGCCTGGGGCTAAGGCAGCTTTGCGGAAGGAGAGCCGCAAGAGCCGGGCCGGGCCCGGATTCGTCCGTCGCGGTTTCGGGCAGGAGGATCTCGGCCGGGGCGAAACGGGCCAGCTCGTCGCAGATCGCGTCGAATTCAGGACGCTGGGCCACGAAGAACTCGCCGGTGGAAAGATCGAGGAGGCTCAAGCCCCAGTCGCCCCCCTTTTCGCAAAGCGAGGCGAGGTAACGGTTGTCGCGGTCGTCGAGGAGCTGGGCCTCGGTGACAAGCCCCGGGGTCACCACCCGGACCACCTCGCGGCGCACCACCCCCTTGGCCTCCTTCGGGTCCTCCACCTGCTCGCAGATCGCCACCTTGTAGCCGGCCTTGATCATCTTGCCCAGGTAGGCGGAAACCGAGTGGTGCGGCACCCCGCAGAGCGGCACCCGGTTCTCTTCATCCCGGCCGTTGCGGGAGGTGAGGGTGATCCCCAGGACTTTGGCGGCAACCAGGGCGTCGTCGAGGAACATCTCGTAGAAATCCCCCATCCGGTAAAAAAGGATGGCGTCCTGATGCCGGGCCTTGATCTCAAGGTACTGCTGCATCATCGGGGTGAGTTTGACGGGGGCGGGATTGGTCATGGCTCTTCTGGTGATGGTTACGGGCAAAGGCCGGACTGATTCGTCCCAGAGAGATAGGTGGTTTCGCGGCAAATGTCAAGCAGAGCCCGGTTGTTGAAGCGGCGGGAAAGGGAAACAGGGCGGGGCGGGATTACCGGCGGGATTTGACTTGATAAAGCTGGGCTTGCAGGGTTTCCCCGACCTCGAGGATGGCGTAGGTCCCCACATCCATCCGGCTGCCGGTGAAACTGCCCGGATTGATGTAGAGGATGCCGCCCACCCGGTGGCAGACCGGGATATGGGTGTGGCCGTAAACGATGCAGTCGGCCTCGGGGAAGACTTCGATCAGGCGGTTCTCGAAGTCGCGGCCCGGGCCGACCCTGTGGATGAGGCCGATGGTGAAGCCGCCCACCCTGATCTCCTTGCGGCTGGGCAGGAGCCGGCAGGAGGCGGCGGAACACATGTTGCCGTGGACCGCGTGCACCTCCTTGCCGGCAAAGACTGAGAGAATAGCCGGGTCGGTAAGATCGCCGGCGTGGAAGATCATCTCCGCGTCATGGAAACAGGCATCCACCAGCCTTTTGAAGCCCTCGGTGGGCTGGGTGAGATGGGTATCCGAGATGATGCCGATTTTTACAGCTGACATGCATATCTCCGCTTGTTTAGGGATTTTCCCCGTTTTTTAGCATCGCACCCTGCGATCGGTTGCAACGGGCGGCTTGCCGTAGGGGCCGCTGCCTGCAATCATTATCATGCAGTGCAGAGACAGCGTCAATGGGGATTAAAGTTTGCCGGGCAAGTTTCAATCCGCAATCCACAATCCGCAATCTAAAATTTAAAATCCCCCTCTCATCCCGTTCTTGACAGCATTCCGCAAAAACGGTAAGTCCTTTCAAGACGTTATGGGAACTTCCCTCGGGAGCCGTTTTTTCGTTTACCGTTTTGATCGAGGAGCGCATGGGCAAAAAGACGGAGCCTGCCGGTCCGCCGCCGGTTGCAAAGCAAAATCTGCTCAAGGCCATCCCTAAGGTTGATGAATTTCTGGGCTGGCTGACTCCTTCTCCGGATACCCCGGCTTCGCTGGTCAAAAGCGTGGTTCGCGGTCTGCTGGCCTCGCTCAGGGAGAGGATTCTGGCCGGGGAGCCGCTTGCGCCCGCAGACCTTGGCCGGGAGGCCCTTTTCCCCCGTTTCTCCGCCCTGCTTGCCGCCAGGCTCACCCCCAATTTCCGTCCCCTGATCAATGCCACCGGGGTGGTTATCCACACTAACCTCGGCCGTTCCCTGCTGCCGGACGCGGCCATGCGGAGTATTCTCGCCGTGGGCGGCAGCTATGCCAATCTGGAATTTGATCTGGCCACCGGCAGGCGCGGCAGCCGCTACAGCCTGGTGGAGGAGATTCTCTGCGAACTTACCGGGGCCGAGGCGGCCCTGGTGGTCAACAACAACGCCGCCGCGGTGATGCTGGTCCTTGATACCCTGGCCAAGGGGAGGGAGGTCGTCGTTTCCCGCGGGCAACTGGTGGAGATCGGCGGCTCCTTCCGGATTCCCGAGGTAATGAGCCGGACCGGGGCAAAGCTTGTCGAGGTCGGGGCCACCAACCGCACCCATCTCAGGGACTATGCCGGGGCAATCACCCCGGAAACCGCTCTCATCCTCAAGGTTCATACCAGCAATTACCGGATGATCGGCTTCACCTCCGAGGTGCCTTTGCCCGAGCTGGTCGCTTTGGGCGCGGAGCGTCATTTGCCGGTCATGGAAGATCTGGGCAGCGGCTGTCTGGTTGATCTCTCCCGTTTCGGCTTGAGTAAAGAACCCACGGTGGGCGAGGTCATCCGGGCCGGGGTGGATGTGGTCACCTTCAGCGGCGATAAGCTTTTGGGCGGGCCACAGGCCGGGCTGATTGCCGGCAAAAAAGAGATCATCGAAAAGATCAAGCGCAACCCGATGAACCGGGCTCTGCGGATTGACAAGTTCACCCTGGCCGGACTCGAGGCGGTGCTGCGTCTCTATTTCGACGAAGAAAAGGCCCTGGCCGCCATCCCCACCCTGGCCATGCTGAGTATGCCGCTCGCGGAGATTACCCGGCGGGCCAGACGCCTCAAGCGCCTGATTGAAGGCCCCCTCGCCCCCTTCTGCCGGGTGGGGCTGGTGAATCTTAATTCCATGGTGGGCGGCGGTTCCCTGCCGGAACAGCCCCTGTCCAGCCGGGGGATTGCTTTAAGTCCGTGCCGGTTGAGCGTCGTTGAGCTCGAGAAAAGGTTGCGCGCCCTGGCTTTGCCGGTGATCGGCCGCATCGAGGATGACCGTCTGCTCCTTGATCTGCGCACCGTGGCCGACCGGGAAGTGCCTCGGCTTGCCGCTTGTTTGAAAGAGGCTTTCGAGGCCGAGAACCCATGAGCATCCCTCTGTTTCTCGAAGCCGGGCCGCTTAGCCCGGACGATCTCCGCCGTTTTGCCCCCCTGTTTGCCGCGGCCGCTTTTGACTTTTTTCCCTGCGAAACAGCTTTGCCCGTACCTTGGAGCGACCGGGACGACGAGGCAGCCGGAGAGTTCGTCCCTGAGCTGGCTCAAATAAGGCAAAGCCGCCTGCCCATGGTAAGCGCGGAAAAACAGGAGCTTTTCCTTCCGGTCTGGGGCGGTGAAACCCTCTGCGGGATTCTGGCCCTCAAGGGTGGGGATCCCGGCCTTTACACCATGCCGGAGGCCTGGCTTGACGAACAGAGCCACCTCATCTCCCGGGAGTTTTTCCTGCTCAAGCAGAGCTGCCACGATCCGGTCACCGGGCTTTTGAACGGCTTTCATTTGCGCCGGGAGCTGGAATCTCAGGGGCAGGGGGGCGAAACCCCGGGCCCGGCGATTTTGGTTCTGCTTGAGATTTGCCCCCGTAACCGCGACGCGGAGCGGAGCATACGGTATATCGCCAGGGCCAGCGGCTGCCTCGCCTCCATGCTGGGGGAGGGCGCCGGGCTGCATCATCTCGGGGCCGGGATATTTGCCTTCCTCTGGCAGGATGTGGACATGGAGCAGGCCCGGCATCTGGGCGAAACCCTGCTGCTCAGGCTGCGGCGGGAGAACTTCCTTGCCGCCCATCTCGGTCTGGCCGCGCTCGATTCATCCGGGCTTCGGAAAAGATCATCCGGGTCCAGGCAGGTCCTGGACGAAGCATGGCAGGCCATGGCCGCGGCCCGCAAACGCGGCCCCTTCAGCCTCTATGGCCATATCACCAGCCAGGAACTCGATTCCCACCCCTTCCGGAAGATTCCGGAGGCAGCGGCGCGGAAACTGCGCAGCCTGTATCTGGGGAAGGCCCTTTTTTCCCTGGCCCTGCTCAGAATGGACCAGGAGCCGGTAAGCAATCATTTTTCCAAACGGCTGAAAACCCTGCTCGGCCAGGACAGGGGCTTGATTCTCTTAAGCCAGCGGGAGGCCTTTGTTTTTCTCGACGGCATGGACCTTAAGGCCGCGAGATTATGGCTTGACGAATTCCGCGGCAAGATGGAGGCCCTTGGTGGCAGCTCTTTTTCCGGAGGGTTGGCTTCCTTTCCTTTCGGCGATTACAAGAAATCGGCCCTGGCGATGAACTGCCGCAAGGCCCTGGAGCACGCGGCCTTTTTCGGCCCCGGCTCTCTGGCGGTTTTCGATGCGGTCAGCCTCAACATCAGCGGCGATATCTATTACAATCAGGGCGATCTGGTCAGGGCCATGGCCGAATACCGCCAGGGCCTGCTGCTTGATCCGGCCAACGTCAACATCCTGAACAGTCTTGGCGTGGCCAGCATCCAGCTCAACCGGCTCAGGGCCGCCCGGGACTGTTTTGTCAAAGCTCTGGCCGTCGAACCGGGAAATTTCATGGCCCTGTTCAACCTCGGTTTTATCTGCCTGGAAAACCGGCAAATCACAGATGCCCTGGCTCTGTGGGAAAAGGCCCTGGACAGGGATGATGAACAAACGGCCCTTCTTCAGCAGCTCGGGGTGCTCTACTACCGACAGGGCCGTTATACCGAAGCCCGCAAGCTGCTGGAACATTGCGCCGCCTTGCTTGGTCGGGACCCGCAGCAGGGCGGTGAACCTCTGGTGGTGGCTCGTTGGCTGGGCCGGGCCTGCGAGGCCCTGGGCGACAACTCCGCCGCCATTGCCGCCTACCAGAAGGCCCTGTCCGGAAACTCCCGGGACGCCGGGTCGTTGAGCCGGCTCGGCTGTTTGTACGCCGTGGAAAAGCAAGGCCTGGAGATTGCCCTGTCCATGTGCGGCAAGGCGGTTGAGCTGGATAGAGGCAAGGCCGGCAACTGGCTCAGGCTCGGGCGGGTGCAGCTCATGGCCATGGACGACCAGGAGGCGGGCCGGTCCTTGCGCGAATGCCTCCGCCTCGATCCCCGCCAGCGCGAGGCCGGGTTGCTGCTCGGCGAAATTTTTATCCGCCAGGGCAGACCGGCCAGGGCGAGAAAGCTGTACAGGAATATCCTGAGGTATTTTCCGCAACATGCCGGAGCGAATGAAGCTCTGGCCGCGATCTCATGAATATGCAACTGCTAACGGGGTACGCCCCGAGGGTCAAATAACCAAGGAGAATGGTATGGTCAAGATTACCAAGTCGGGCCGGGTGGTTGACGAGCGCCAGCAGTATTCGCTGGATAATTTCCAGGTCGGCGACTCCTGGCGTCTTTTCAGGATCATGAGCGAATTCGTGGATGGTTTCGATACCCTGGCCACCATCGGCCGGCCCGGGGTGTCCATCTTCGGTTCGGCCCGGACGCCGCTGGGGGATAAATATTTCGAACTGGCAGATAAGATCGCCTATGATCTGGCCATGGCCGGATATGCGATCATCACCGGCGGCGGCCCCGGGATCATGGGCGCGGCCAACCGGGGGGCGGCCAAGGCCGAGGGAATATCCATCGGGCTCAACATCAATCTGCCGTTCGAACAGGAGCCCAACGGCTTTGCCAATGTGCCTTTGCAGTTCAAGTATTTTTTCGTGCGCAAGGTGATGTTCATCAAGTATTCCATGGCCTTTATCGGCATGCCCGGAGGCTTCGGCACCATGGATGAGCTTTTCGAGTCGCTGACCCTGATCCAGACCAAAAGGGTGAAGCGCTTTCCCGTTATTCTGGTGGGCTCCGAGTTCTGGAACGGGCTGGTGGAATGGATCAAGGAGCAGATGCTGGCCACCGGCAGGGTTGACCACGATGACATGTTGTATTTTCAGGTTATGGACGATCCGGACGAAGTGGTGAACTACATTAAACGGACCGTGGTTCTCTAACAGGATGTTGAGAAAAGCAGTCCTGGCTTTTTTTAACCGCGCTCTGGCAGAAGTGAATTCTGTCATAGCTCACAAATTCAAATAGTTAGCACTCGTCAAATTTGGCGATCCATCCTTGGATCGCACACAGGATGTCGAAAAACGAGTTTTTCAACATCCTGCTAAGGAGATTCTTTCCCTTGCCGGGCCACGATTTGCTCATCATCAACGCTACCCTGCTTGCTGATCCTGGTTTGGGGGAAATGCGGCCAATGTCCTGGCTGGCTGCTGCGGGGGGGGTAATCAGCGGCATCGGCGGGATGGCGGAGGCTCCGGCGCAAACGGCATCATGCCGGATCATTGACGCGGCAGGGGGGCTGCTCATGCCCGGCCTTGTCAATGGCCACTGCCACGGGGCCATGACCCTCTTTCGCGGTCTGGCCGACGACCTGCCTCTGATGCGTTGGCTTACCGAGTATATTTTCCCGGCCGAGGCCAGGCTGGTTGACCCGGAGATGGTTTACTGGTGCAGCCGATTGGCCGCCGCCGAGATGATCCTATCCGGGACCACCACGGTGGCGGATGGTTATTTTCATGAAGACGCCGCGGCCCGGGCTTTTTGCGACTGCGGCCTGCGGGCGGTGGCGGCCCAGGGGATCATTGATTTCCCGGCCCCCGGCGTGCCGGACCCGGGGCGGAACATTGCGGCCGCCGCTGATTTCCTCGCTGCCTGGCAGGGAAAGAACCCACTTGTCACCCCGGCGGTTTTCTGCCATTCCCCCTACACCTGCTCTCCGGATACCCTGCGCCGGGCCAAGGCCCTGGCGAGGGAAAGCGGGTGCCTCTTTTTCATCCATTTGGCCGAAACCAAGGAAGAGGTCGCGCAGATCATGGCCAAGCACGGGCAGAGCCCGGCCGGTTTGCTCGATTCCTTAGGCCTGCTGGATGAAAGCACGGTCTGCGTACACGGCAATTGGCTTGATGCCGAGGACATCCGCCTGCTTGCGGCAAGCGGGGCCGGGGTGGTTACCTGCCCGGAAAGCAACATGAAGCTCGCTGCCGGGACAGCCTCCCTGGACGATCTACTGGCCGCCGGGGTGCCGGTTTCTTTGGGCACGGACGGCTGCGCCAGCAACAACGATCTGGATCTTTTCCAGGAAATGGGGGCCTGTTCCAGGCTGCACAAGGTCGCGAGCCACGATCCCACCGTACTTCCGGCGCGAACTCTGCTTGAGATGGCCACCGGCGGCGGGGCGAAAGTGCTGGGGCTTGCCGGGGAGATCGGTTGCCTGGCCCCGGGAATGCGGGCGGATTGCCTCATCGTCAACCTGCGCCGGCCGGGGTTGATCCCTTTTCACTCTCCGGCCACCCTGGTTTATGCCGGGCGGGGGAGCGATGTCTCCACGGTAATCATTGACGGCAGGGTAATCATGGAGGAGCGGCGGATTCAGGCCTTTGATCTGGACGAGACTCTTGCCCGGGTGCGGCATCTGGCTTCAAAGCTCAAACAGTCTGCCAGCCGTGCGCCCCGACCAGTTTGACGAAGCGGACGCTTTCCAGCGGGGTGACGCCGGTCTCGCCCTCCTGCTTGCGGACCACGGTCAGGGTTTGGACTTCCTGGTCCCCCACCGGGATGACCATTACCCCCGGGTCGGCGAGCTGGGCAAGTAGCGGCTCGGGAATTCTCGGGCCGGAGGCGGTGACGATAATCGCGTCGTAAGGGGCGTGTTCCGGCCAGCCTTCGGTGCCGTCGGCGACCTTGCTCAGGATGTTGTACAGCCGGAGTTTGTCAAAGGTGCGCCGGGCCTCGGCCAGCAGGGGCTTGATCCGTTCCATGGTGTACACCTGGCGGCAGAGGCGGGCGAGGATGGCGGATTGATAGCCGCAGCCGGTGCCGATCTCAAGCACCTTCTCCTTGCCGGTCAGGCCAAGAATCTGGGTCATCATCGCCACGATGTAAGGCTGGGAGATGGTCTGGCCGTTCCCGATGGGCAGGGGAAAATCACCGTAAGCCTGCGCCTGGAGAGCATCGGCGACAAAAAGATGCCTGGGCACCGCAGCCATGGCCGCGAGCACCGCCTGGTCGGTGATTCCCCTAGGGAGGAGCTGCTCCTCCACCATTCGGGTACGAGATTTTTCGTATTTGCTAATCCGGGCGCGGTCCATTGATCTTTATCCCGCTTTTCTTGAGCTCTTCCTTGTCGTAGGCGCGATAGAAGCAGGCTGAGACCAGGTCTCCCACAAAATGGATGGTTGCCACCTCATAATTTTCCGTGCCGATTTTTTCGCCGATGAGCGGGGCCTTTCTGAACAGGTCTTTCTTCGTCTCGAAATAGATCCAGATTTCACCCTGGTCGCCTTTCTGCTTCTGGTCCGGCTGGCCGAGGGAGGCCAACACTTCTTTCTGAGTAAGGTTGGGGGTGATCAGGCAGATATCGGAAGAAAGATGGCGAACCGGCTCAAGGGAAGCACAGGCGGAAAGAGCAAGAAAAAACGGAATAAACAACAACAGAAAACGGGGGGGAAGGGGAAAGCCCATATTTCTCTCCTCACGGGGGATGGGGGTGGTTTTAGTCATTTCCGGCGTTGAGCTGGATAGTTACAAAAAGTCCCAGGTGTCTTGCAGGTAAGGTCAACGTTGCTTTTCCCCTGGTTTTTATCACCGGCAGTGGAGAATATGTTGACCGTCCGTAAAGATATATAATAAAGTTGTAGCGTTATCCAGATGTTTTTCTGCCTGTTAATCACAGGGTCTGCGCTTTAGGCCCACCGCCATGGGGGATTTTCATCATGCGTTGTCCGAAATGTGGTTACATCTCGTTTGATCTGCAAAGCTCCTGCGATAAATGCAGGAATAACTTAAGCGCGGAGGTCGAAAAACTCAAGGGTACGACAAGCAAGATTGCCGCCCCTTTTTTTCTGGGACCGGCTCTCGCGGCGGAAGAACAGCAGCCCGTGGCCGCAGCCGCTTTTGAAGAAACAGCGCCGGTCATGGCCACAAATGAGATGGATGAACTCGAGGCCGAGCCTTTGCCCGTATTGGAAACAGAGGTTGATATTGACTTTGGCGAGGCCAGGCCGGATGAGGATGAAGAAATTCCGCCGATCCCGGGCCTCGCGGGCCTTGATGTCTCCGATCTTGTCCCCCCGGTCTTAACCGAAGACGAACCGGAACTGCCGCGTGGCGAGTTGAACATCGAGGAGCCTGTGTCCGGCGAAGAAGAAGTCATGGGGGAAATCGAGTTTGTCGGCCTCGAGCCGGAGGCAGAGGCAGAGGCATTGAACCTGGAAGGTGAAGTACAGATGGATTTCTCCGGCGATCTCGGAGAAGAGCTGCCCGGCGGTTCGGCGGATTTGCCGGCCGGCGATGAATCGGAAGAGATCATTGATCTGGCCGCTCTGATGGATACTGAGGAGCCGGAGGAGGCTTCCGGGGCCAAGGAGGCGGAAACCGACGACGATATTGTGCTTACCTTGGATAAAGATGAGTAGCGACGGGGTAAGCGAGGACAGGGCACCACATCTTACGGAGATCGTCCCGGCTCACCTGCCTGATGTACACATCACCGGCTCGTTGCCTGCCGGATTCTCCGCCAGGGTTTCGGCCATGCTTATTGATCTTATCCTGGTGAAAATTCTTTATTTTTCCTGCCTGGTCGCGGCGGTCGCCTGGCAGGCGGCGCATTTTCAACAGATATCGGCGGCAATTTACGCCATCCTGCTGGGTTTCTTCCTGATCCCGCTCACCTTTCCCTTGTTCCTCGCCGCGTATTTTTGTGCCCTCACCTCCTGGCAGGGGCAGACCCCTGGTAAGATGTTCATGGGCATCAAAGTGGTGCGGGCCGATGGCGGCGAGCTTGGCCCAGGCCTTGCTTTTTTGCGTTTTGCCGGATACGGGTTGTCGTTGCTCCCTTTGGGGGTGGGGTTTATTCAGGCCGCTTTCCGCCAGGACGCATTGACTTGGCACGACCAACTGGCCGGCACCAGGGTTGTGATAAATACGCCTGATTGTCCGGCCGCCGTGTTGAATTAGGTGTTGGCAACAAATTAAACTGTCCGGTTTTGTAGCAAGTGAATTGTCCGCTTTTTTGCCCCCTGTAGAATCAGACTGGAGGGCGTGAGCCCGGAGGCCTGATTCTACAGGATCGCCGCGCAG
>Ga0172371_10007381_pt1 | contig 15700 bp, 11 predicted proteins | sample Lak12m_FD_114543 | JGI IMG/M metagenome (GOLD analysis project Ga0172371, IMG submission 114543) | Freshwater microbial communities from Kabuno Bay, South-Kivu, Congo - kab_022012_12m | ecosystem: Environmental > Aquatic > Freshwater > Lake | place: Democratic Republic of the Congo: South-Kivu... | reverse complement strand
TCACAGACGAAAATCCGCGACCGTATTTATGAAATGGAGCACGAAGCATTCCGATGGGTGAGGGGTTTAGAGGCGCTTCTCGTGTGATTGCGGACTCCTCCCCCTTTGAAAGTCCTCACGAGCTCCCTCTGTTAAACGGGGAACCTCGCGTTGCTTCTTCACTCCCCGGACTCAAGGGGTCACGAGGGTTGCCGGTTGAGGAACGACAGAGGATTTTTAGGTTTTGAGCGAACACTGACCTCGAAATAGAGACTCGAGCTCTCAACTCTTCCCGAATTTCCGACAGTTCCGATGACTTCCCCTTTTGTCACCGTTTTTCCGACTTTTCCGCGGATCTCTTTGAGATGGGCATACGCGGTCACCATGCGATCCCGGTGTTCGATGAGCACCGTGTTTCCCAATCCGGGGATTTCTCCCACATGTCCGATTCTTCCGTCCGCGGCGGCTCGGACGGGTGTACCCTCCGAAGCCTGAATTTCGATGCCGTCATGTTGACGGCCTCCTCTGAGCCCGAATTCGGAAACAACCGTGCCGTGCACCGGCCAGGAAAGAACCCCGCCGGACTGCTCCCCCCGCGGCGCCTGTTCGACCGAGGCTTCCTCCTTCAATGACTCTCTGCCCACCACAACGTGAGGCGCGGCAGGCGGTGGCGTCCCACACCTCGCCGCGGGGAGTCTCAACGACGGCGGCAGCCCGGAATTGTGTACCGGGCACCCTGCCACGACGACGAAGACAACCGCCACTGCGATGATCCTCATGGCGATTCGCCTTCGACGCGGATCAGAATTTCCGCCATCCGAAATGTCCGACCAGGTCGACGAAGCGACAGCCTGTGTGATTCTCGACCCGTACGCCTTCTTCCAGCTTTACGACCCTCTTCAAAGTCTGGGAAAACCGGTCTCCCACGGGTATGACAAGCTTCCCGCCGGGGCTGAGTTGTTCCAGGAGCACGTTGGGGACGGAAGGAGCGCCCGCTGTTACGATGATCCCATCGTACGGCGCGTCCTCGGGCCAACCACCGCTGCCGTCGCCCTCGAGAAAGGTCACGTTCTCGTATCCGCACTCGGTCAATGCTTTGCGCGCCCGAATGGACAGGCCCTCGATCCTCTCGATCGTGAAAACTCGCGCACAGAGCCTCGATAGTACCGCAGCCTGGTAACCCGAACCGGTTCCGATTTCCAGAACCCGCTCGTCGCCTTTGAGCTCGAGCAGTTCCGTCATGATGGCCACCATGTACGGTTGACTGATCGTCTGCCCCTCTCCGATGGGAAGGGGATTGTCGTCGTACGCTTCGCGGCGGAGGCCCTCGTCGACGAACAGGTGTCGCGGAACTTCTCCCATGGCAGCCAAGACTCTCGCATCACTGATGCCTCGGGCCACCAGTTGCTGCCGGACCATCTCTTTTCTGGCCGCAGAGAAGTCTGCCATTAACCTCACGATTCCTTCCTTCCCGGTTCGGCGGCGAGCGACATGACGTTGCCCCAAGCATTGATGTCCGAGTCGTTCCCGCAGTTCCGCGCCAAACAGCCCCGTCGTCGCATTGGCGAAACCGAGCACAAAGCAACGGCGTTTCTCCGGCGCGGCGCCGTGATTCGTTCAGGCATCACCGGAAGCCGATCACGTTCGCGTAGCGCTCCCTTCCCATCGGATCGCACGGCCGCGTGCGGGAGCGGCCGGAGCCGATGGGCGTGTGTCCTATCGCGACGCGGCAGGGCTCTGGGGCGGTGGAGGCGGAGTCGGAAGCCGCCAGGGCGTCCCGGTCGAAGGCGCGCCTGGTACTTGAGACCCACTTGCTGAGCCGGAGGTTGCAGGGGTCACCGGGAAAAAGCTCCTGTCCATGTAATTTGAGAATCGACCCACGACGTGGGACGGAAGGTTGCAGATCCAGTCGATGGTACCGGTGAGGAACGTGCGCGCATAGTAACTGCCGTCGTAATAGGGATTGTGGTACGGCGGGTAGGGGTACGACGGCCACTCGGCATAATTCATTCCAGTGGAATCACCGGGCATGGGCTGCGCCTGGTACGCCGCGGGAGGGGGGGGCGGCAGGTGACCCTGCTGTGAAGCCTCAGGAGGCTCCGCCGGCAAAGCGGTTTCTTGAGGCGCGGGTGAGAGGCCGGAACGCAGGCGCTGCTCTTGATAGTGCTGTCCGAATACTACGCTGGCCGTCGCAACCACTATGAGCAATGCTATCAAAGGAATGCTTTTGATTCCCATCTGTTGTTCTCCATTACTTCGTAGTCGCAGACATAATTAGGCTGAACCGATGATAAATTCAACATTTTTTTCGTATCAAAATGGTTTTTCTCGCGGCAGGGCATGGGTGAAAGGGCCTTCTCAAGCATCGGTCAAGCCAATTCGCGCAGGAGCCCGATCCAAGAGGAGAATCGGCGTGCCGCCAGGGGCTCTCTCTCCGCGGAACAAAAAAACTTGACACCTCTTCCGAGAAAATATAGGCTTCCTCCCTCACGCGGGCCCGCGACCTGCTCCAGCGCCGCACTCGGGAATGCTTCAACGCGGAATCTTCCCCGGAATTCCAAAACGGCCCTTGCGCACCAGCGTTCAAATGATTACTTAACGCGGGCGGAACCGATACCAAGGAGTTGACAATCATGTGGATGACACGTGAAGAGATTGCAGCATATCTGGGCATTGTGCCCAACAGCGTGAGGGGAAAGGTCCAGAAAGGGCAGATCGCGCGAAAACTAGAGGATGGGAAGAATTTGTACCGGGTGGTCGATTCCTCTATTGCCCCGCCGCAGGCGAAACCCGAAGCGCCGCCTCTCGAGATTCCGGCTGCGCCCCACGTTCAGGAGGCCAAAGCGCCTCCCCGAACGGAACGCCCTGGCGCGTTCAACCCCAAGCAGGTTCTCCTCGATCAACTCTCGTCAATGCGCGTCGGACGAAACATCGACGCCATCGAGAAGGGAGACGAGATCGACCTGGCTACGGGCGAGATTTCCAGGGATTTGGATGCGAAAATCTCCATGCGCCACTACAAGCAGATCAAGGAGATCGAGGACGCGCTCGAGAGGCTCAAGCATGGTGAATACGGCGTGTGTGAGGAATGCGGAGAGCCCATCCCGGAACAGCGTCTTCGACTGTTTCCGGCTGCCCGACTCTGCGTTCGCTGTCAGGAGGACTACGACCAGTTCGAGAAGATGAAGGACCAAAACGCGCTTCGAGGGGGAGGCTGGCGAGAGGAGAGCTCGGAGGGCGGCTTTTCCAAGACCTTTGATGACTGATCTGCTCGGAGTCGGGGCCTCATGCCGGTGCGCTTTCAAACAAGTTCAATAGGGCGGGCCGGCAGGGAGAAAGTGTCTCAAAACCCGCGATGGGATGGAAATCGTGCTACGGGAATCGACCAACTTGGCTTTGGGTGGCACGATTTCGCGTGCAAACTGAATTTTGAGACAGTTTCGGGACGCCGGCCCCTGCCATAAATGGTAGCGGGGCGCCTCCGTGCCCCCCATGTGCACTCACACGAGAGTGCAATAATGTACAGTCTGGCACGCGCATTGGTATCAATCATAACCGGCGGACCATTCCAGCACATTTCCTCGCCGCCGAACCCGTTTAACCGAGAAGGGCACGGTATTCCGTGCCTTTTTCGGTTCAGCGAGCCGTGACCTGGGGACACGTCTGCCGGTCAATAACATATTCGATAGCCCTCGTCTTCCAACTCGACGATGAGCCGCCGACCCTCCTCTTCCGATTCCACCGGGAGCTTGAGTCCGAATCCCACCACAAAGAGCCTGTCCCCGTGCTTGAATATCCTCAGCGGACCGCTGGTTGTCCCCGGCGATTCTTCAGACCTCTGATTCGGTCCATCCATAATATGCCCCTCAGACGGTTGCTCACTCTCCGGTCGATTTCCCACTCATTCCCCGGTGCATGCTAACAAAAAAACGTTGAGCAATTATTCCCGCCATAATATCATATGTTATCCTAGTATGACGGTTTCGGCTTTCCTATCCATTGGGCACGGAGCCCACGGACCAAAGCTGGTGTAACATGAAGCTCGCGGGGGTAGAAGAAGGCTTTCCTTGCTCCTCGGCTCCTTCAACTCAAAGGGGTTCGGCGATGAGAGAACAGTCCGGGAAGAAGTTTGGGGTGATTCTGCTTCTGGTGCTGATTTCCGTGGGAGCTCCGATCCTCGCGGACGCGGATCAGCTCACGGTTTACGCGCGAAGAGACTCATCGACGGAGACGTCGGAACCAGGAATCTGGGCCGTACGAATACGGTTCAATCACCCGGTCTTTCCCACAAACCTGGCAGAGTCGACCAGGTTGACCGTGGGCGCGAAAGAAGAAAAATTCCAGTTGAGACTTGCGGACGGAACCTCAACCACGGCGAGGACCGCATCCCGCGAATTCATCCTGGTTCCTTTGGACGCGGTCCGCACGCCGATGGAAGTCTCCATCACCATTGAGAAGGGGCTCTCCGATTCAACGGGTCGATTGCTCCTCAAGAAGCAGTTCGCCTACCAGTTTGTCTCTCACGAGAAGATCATGGTGAGCGGCGTCTCGACCTTTTATCGATCAGGCAAAGACAAAGGTCTGACGTTTCACGTGTCCGGCCCCATCGCGGAAAATGAACTGGTTCCTGCGGTGAAAGTCACGCCGGAGGTCCCCGATCTGAGCGTGGTTCGGGAAGAGGGGTGGCGATTCCGCGTCACGGGAGACTTCGAGTTCGGCAGGGAGTATGTGCTCAAGGTAGCTCCCATGGCGGTGGACAAGGGCAGAGCCGTCCTCGTGCAGCAAGAGTTTCCCTTCAAAGGGCCCGGTCTCAAGCCGGAGATCGAGGTGAGGACGATCCGTGATGTGGTAGAGCTGCACAGCCGCCAGCTCTTGCCTCTTACCCTGTCCAACGTGACCAAGGTTCGCTGCCGGCTCACGCGCGTTCCCCCTTTCTTGATCCCCGAAGCCGCGGGATACGCCGGCTCTGCGTCCGCAGAGGGAATCAAGAAGCTCCGCGAACGCATCAATCAAGTTCAGCAAGTCGCCAAGACGGCCAAGCTGAGCTCTGCCTTCGCAGGGGAATCGCGAGAGGACGCGGAGGTATTCTTTGCGCCCGAGGCCAAGGCTCATGTTTTCGGCTACTCGTTGCCCCTCTCTTTTCGCAAGGACCCGGAAAAGGGAGGAGCGTGGCTCGCAGGTTTGTCGGACCCTGACAGCCGTTTGAAAGACGAACGAGCGCGCCTCATTCAGATAACCGACCTCTCGATCAGCTACAAGACCGCTGCGGAATCCCTGCTCGTTTGGGTCACATCGATCCATACCGGCGAACCGGTTCCGGACGTGGAGGTGATGCTTTTCCAGGAGGACGGTCTTCGGTATTTCGTGGGAAAGACCGACAAACGCGGGCTGCTTATGGTCAAGGACGACGCCAAGTATCCCGCGGTAGGCACAGGGGACGCGGAGTCCCGCAAAGCGGAGCAACCCGTCGATCTCGGCGCCGTGAAGTGGATCGTTGCCGCCACCGACGCGGATGCAAGCGGCATCCAGATCGAGTCCTTTCGGCTCCAGCCGTATTCGGTGTCGCAGGCGAAGAAAGCCGCTGAACGCAGGTTGAAAAAATTCAGGAGTACCCCCGGACTAAGACCTCATCCGCCGGCGGTCCAGGTGGAGGAGGCGGCTGACCGGTCCGGGTACCGAACCGGCTCGGTGTTCACCGAACGCGGGGTGTACAAGCCCGGCGAGACCGTCCACTTCAAGTTCGTCTCGCGAGCCTATGAGGACCACAAGATCGTGGCTCCCGCGGGCGAAAAGGTGAAGGTGGAGATCACCGGACCGCGGGATGACGTGAATTACAGCAAGGAGCTCACCCTGGGGGAATTCGGCTCGTGCTACGACTCCCTGAAAACTGAGAAATACTTCCCGGTCGGAACCTATGCCATCAAAGTGACCCGAGACCGCGGGGGAGAGGAAAAAGATACCTTCAGCGCCACGTTCATGGTGCAAGAGTTCAAGCGGATGCGCCACTTCGCGACCCTCACGGTCAAGAAGGAACAGAAACCGGACACCTCATACGTCGGCCTGAAAAGGGAGGAGGAATTCCTCACGGTGGAAATCGCGGGGCAATACTTCACCGGCGGGCCCCTAAAACACGGACGGGTGCGCTGGAAAGCCAGCCTGGTCTCCGTCGAGAATGCGGTGAAGGGGCTCGACGGCTTTTTCTTCGGGAACGAGGACACCCAGACGCGCTTCCTGGAATCGGGTGAATCAGTGTTGGACTCCAACGGCAAACTCAACCTGGCCATCCCCCTCGATCCCCGATTGCTCACCGGCATCTACGGTGTCGAAATTTCGGCTACGGTGCTCGATATAGACGGCGAGCCCGCGACTGAGGTGACTACGTTCAATCCGCGGCCGAAGTTCCTCGTGGGAATTGTGAACCATCCGTCGCAGGTGCAAGCCGGGTACGCGGCTTCGCTGAAAGTCATCGTCGCGGACGAAGCCGGCAAGAAAGTCCAGTCCGGTAAAATCGAGGTCTCAATCCTCGAAAAGAAGTACTTCTATTCCCAGAAGCGCGACAGCGACGGCAAGGTCAACTACCTCTGGGAAGAGGGGTGGACAAAGACCTTCGGTTCCCGGCAGGAACTTCTCAAGGGCGAAGCGGCCGTTCAGCTTCAACTCAACGAATCGGGCGATTACCTGGTAGCGGTTTCCTACGTTGAAGGCGGCAGGACCTACACGAGCCAGACACTCTTCAAGGTCGGCTGGGAGGATTACGACAATTGGGTCAGAAACCAGCGCGACAAGGGGGTGGTTTCGGGCAACGAGGTTCTCCTGTCCATGAACAAGAAGAGCTACCGTGCCGGAGAATCTGCAGTCGTGGAGTTCCACACCCCGCGGCCGGTCAAGAAATGCCTCGTCACGATAGAAACGGGCGAAATCCTCGATTATGAGGTGATCGACGTCAAAGGAATGGATGGGAAGTACGGCTTCAAGATCAAGGAGGAGTATCGACCCAACGTGTACGTGTCGGTCTTGGCCGCGGCTGGGAGGGACAACTTCCCGGTCTATGCGGTCCAGGCGGACACGGAGATTCCCACCGTGTACTTCGGATACGCGGATGTGACGGTGAGCAGTGAGCGGGAGAAGCTCGCATTGGAGATCGATCCCGGCACGGCCGAGCTCAAGGGAAGGCCCGCGGAGAAAAAGACCTTGGCCTTCAAGGTTACCGGGCTGGGCGGCAAAGGCGTGGTCGCGGAAATGGCCGTCTGCGTCGTGGACGAGGCAGTGCTGGCGCTGACCAAATTCAGGACGCCCGATCTGTCTGCGTTGACCGCGTTTAACCTCCCGCTTGCGGTCTTCACCGGCGACCTGAGGCTCAACCTGATCAGTCAGGACCTCTACCGAATGTTTTCCACGAGGCCGTTGACCGGGGGCGGCATGGGATTGGGAGAGGTGAGTCCTTCGCTTCGCAAGGACTTCCGGCCCGTGGCCTACTACAACCCCGCAGTGGTTACGGACGATTCCGGAATGGCCAAGATCGAGTTCACTTTGCCGGACACCACGACCGCCTACCGGGTCTACGCGGTAGTGTGCGACAAGCGGGCCGGGTTTGTTTCCGGCCAGCGAAACATGGTTGTGACCAAGGAGTTCTTTGTTGAGCCGTCCGCTCCGAGGTTCCTCGTCACCGGAGACCGAGGCCTTTTTCCCGTCACCCTCACGAGCAAGACCAAGGCAAAAGGACTGTTTACCCTCAAGGTGGAGAGCTCCAAAGATCTCAAAGCCCGGCTCACGGAGTCCGAGGGTCCCCTGGAGCCGTGGGGTCGGTCGGTCGTCAAGTGCGACACCGAGGCCGTCTCCGGGATGGATAAGGGAGTGCTCCGTTTCTATGGGAAGTTCTCCGGCGAGGGTGAGGCCTATGACGATGCAATCGAGGCGACCTTTCCGATTCTATCCCGGTACCTGCCGGTGAATCGCGTAACGCTCGGGAGTTTCTCCGAGCGTACGGAGATACCCGCGGTCATGCCGGACGTCCTGAAACGACTGAATCCCAAGGACATAAATCCCGGCGACCTGAAAGCGTACATGATTCTCAGTACCACCAACTGGTTGAGGGTCGCGCCGGGCCTGAAGTACCTCCTCCACTATCCCTACGGCTGCATTGAGCAGACGAGCTCGGGAGTGATTCCTCTGGCCGGACTCAGAGCCCTCGTCAAGGCCGGGATCTTTCCCGGCGTCACTTCCGCGCAGGTGGACGAATTTCTCGGGGGCGGTGTCGAGCGATTGCTTTCCATGCAGACCCAGTCAGGCGGGTTCGCGTACTGGCCCGGTTCGCTGGACGATTCCTGGTGGGGCACCATGTATGCCACGTTTGCCCTTATCAGTTCCCGCAATGCGGGATACGAGGTCCCCGCGGATCGTCTCACGAAGGCTCTTGAGTTCCTACACAAAGGACTGTTCGAGAAAGACGAAGGGGACAGATACCACGGAGGCGCCTGGACCAGACAGATGGCCCTGTACAACCTCGCGATGGGAAACAAGCTCAGTCACGAGGAGTTGGCTCCGTTCTTCGAGAAATACGATTCGGTCGGAGAAATGCCCAAGGCGCTGCTCTTGCTCGCCGCGAAGAAGAACGGATACCTCCCGGATGCGAGACTGAAGCAGTTGGTGGAGAAACTCAACCCGCGGCTCGATGCGAATCTCACGGATTACTATAATTCGTCGTACAGGGAGTTGGCCGTGTGCCTCCTCGCAGCCCTCGAGATCGGTGGAGCCGGGCAGAAGGCGGACAAATGGACGGGCCTGATTCTGTCGGGCTTGAGACCCGAAGGACGATGGATCTCCACCGCGGACACGGGCTGGTGCCTCATGGCCCTCGGCAGGTACTACCGGGAGAAGGAATCCAAGTCGTCCCAACCGGTGAAAGTCCGACTGCACTACGGCCAGGAGAAGCCGACCGCACTAACGCTTACCGAAACGTCGTCATATGTTGATCTCGATCCGAAGGCACTGCTCGATGCGGGCAAGGTCAAGGTGGAATCCGATTCCAAGCGCCTGGTGAACTACACGCTGTACTTCACCTATCCGGACATGGTTACCGATCCGGGCCTTTTGAGCAAAGGGTTCATGCTTCGGAAGAAGATGGAAAACCTCAACGGAAAAGAAGAGATACGAGTTGGGGATGTGGTTCGGGTCACGCTGGAGATCGGTCTGTTGGATCCTGCCGTGAGGTACCAAAGCAGAGGTTTTGAGTACCTGGCCCTCGAGGACCCGGTCCCGGCCGGCCTTGTCCCGATCAACTCGGAGCTGGCCAGTGAAGGACAGGAATCGGAGGAGTCAAAGGAGGGGAGGGGCTCATACCGTGACGGCTTCTATGATTTCACGCCCACGTACTCGGAATTCCGGGACGATGGAGTCCGGGTCTTCAAGAATCGCGCGTGGGCCAGCACCTATCGGTACTCGTACCTCGCACGTGCCGTGATTGAAGGCGAATTCTGGATGAGGAGCTCGAGGATCACGCTGATGTACGATCCCGACCTCTTTGGGAGAACGTTGGGCCAGAAGATCAAGATCCTCCCTGCGGGGAAATGAGAGCGAATCCGGCATCGGCCTCCCTGCTCGACTCCGGGCAGGGAACTTATCAAAGTCCGGGTAGGATGCGGTCATCCCGCTGTCAGTTCGTCGGCGCGGGGCGTCTGAAAAACGCGACAAAATCCTTTGGATAGGTGCTCTTCAGGTACCGTTCGAGCGAGCTCTTATCCTGGGCCGGTGAGAGCCTGTCCTTATTGACGATCTGACCGGACTCGTCCCGAACATAGAGAATTCCGACGCAATTGCCAGGATTTGCGTCCCCATGGATCGCGCGGACGCACCCCGCGAGCACGAGCGCTTTGGCAAGGTCCGCGGTGCTGATGTGATGTCCGATCGCAAACACGAGACTGCCGTCCGGTCGGATGCCGAATGCGCTGCGCGTGGCGATGAACCAGAGATCGCCTGATGTGATATTGAGCTTGTGGGACGGTTTCTCACCGGGAGTCTCGGAGGGAACTTCGATCACCGGACGGGCCTCGTCGAGCAGGGAGCCGAGACCGATTTCCGCGGAGACGACCCCACCCCGAGTGTGTGTCGTGGTCACGACCTTGCCGTCTTTCACGATCAAGTGCTTCAATTGGCGCGCGTCCCGCACGTCCGATACGGGAATTTCATCGCTCCATTCAAGGATATCGACGGTATCATTGTTATAGAAGACGATGGCAGCCACCCCGGGGTCCATCTTCTTCAGAACTTTCCCGCGGAAGACGATTCCGCCTTTCCCCGCGTGCCTGGTCTGCCAGAGCGCGTTGGTGATGGCCACAAGGCCGGGCTGGCTCTCCTCTTCGACCCGGGAAAGGGATCCCTGACGGCACGGTTCGGCAGAGCCGAGGTACAGGCGTGCGGACATGGCCTTCATATTCAAGAGCATCATGTGGACGATCGCGTTCGGGAACTTCTCGCTGGGCCGGTAGAAAGTTCGATAGACGAGAGGCTCTGCATCCTGCCCCTCCGACAGATCTTCCTTCACCCAAATCCCTTCGCCCGGTAACCGGGGTTCAGTATAGAGGGGAGGTATGTCTTTCAACGCGACGGTTGTGGCCCCGCGGACGTCCGAGGTTGCGGGAGGGACCGCCGCGGCCGATGTCTGGGACGTGGCCGGCCGCGCGGCGCCGACGTCTCCCGCGGCAGCGGCCGTGGATAGGGAAAGGGTGAGCGCCACGAGACTCATTGCCAATAGGGAAACGTAAATCATCACCACTCCTCTGAGCTCGAGAAATCTCGGTGTGCGCCGGTTCATTGGGACGCGTATTCCGTTCCGACCGTATCATGGCTCTTTGGAGATGGCCAGCAGATGAATGATACGCGCTGCCACCGTGGAACGCGGAAAACGGGTTGACAGACCCCCGAGGCTTTCATAGCATGAGGTCATCCCCGCCGCGCCGGAAGTGGCCCCCCGCGGCGGGGAGCGCTCCATCGGCCGCGACGCCGCAGGTCATGACCTCGAATTGACTGAGGCAATCAATTCCCCCGGGCATGCGAGGCGAGAAATGACGGACGACAAGGCTCTCAAAGGAAAACGAATCCTCGCGGTGGATGACGAGCCTGACGTGCTGGAAGTCATCCGAGAGCAGCTTCACGACACCGAGATCGTTACCGCAAGCGACTATGAACGGGCCAAACATCTGCTGGAATCGAGGACCTTCGACCTGGTCATCCTCGACATCATGGGCGTGAACGGATTCGAGCTCCTGAAAATCTGCAGCCGCGGCAAATTGCCGGCCGCGATGCTGACTGCCAGGGCCGTCACGGTTGACAGTGTCAACTTGTCGTTGAAGCTCGGCGCGGTTTCCTTCCTTCCGAAGGAAGAGCTGGGAAATCTCCGGGAGCTCGTGGCAGAGATTCTTGAAGGCCTGGCAGAGGGAAAGAGCCACTGGAAGAGGCTCTTCGAGCGATTGGGGCCGTTGTTCAAACAGAAATTCGGCATCATCTGGGAAGATCTGGAAAAGCCGACCAACCCTCCCATCTACTACGGTTAGTCCTTTGACCTGACTTTTCGTATCCTAAAGTCTGGGTAGAGCGACCGGGCACTTGACCGACGAGCATGTGTCAGAGCAGACCCTTATCTGCAACGCCATTGAGTCATCCAGCCCGAGTCACCACAATTGAAGATCAGAAACTCAAAACGACCGAGCCTCCCACCGATAGTTGGCTCCAATGAACCGACGGAGAGACTTGCGATGTCGCGGTGGACTGACTCCGAAAAAAGGGACCCGCCGGGAGACCAAAACCGCCGATCGTGAACAGATTCGTGAAATCGGTCAGATGAGCGAAGGTTGCGTGGAGAACGTCACCCTTTACGAAGACCGACGCAGAAAGATTGCTCGCCAACGAGCCGGAGTGCTCGGCCTTGAACTCCCCGAAATACCCGTTCACTCTCTTGAGGCGGAGGCGGGTCTCGGCGAAGAAGACGGTGGGGAACCCCTTCACCTCGCAGGTCAACGCCCTGAACGGACCGCCGGTGGACGTGCGAATTCCCAGATACGGAGTGACGGTGTCCAATTCTGCAATGACCGAAGCCGCGGTGGGAGCGCCAACATCCGAAGCGGAGCCGGCAATGGTAACCCCCCCACCGCCAAACGCGGCAATGGTAACGCTCCCTCCCGCTGAAGCGGACCCTGTTCCAGGGCTTATCGTCGTCTCAAGTCGATCGTACCGAACGCCGGCCAGGAATCCTGTCCCTCCTCCGAAGCTCGAATACTCCGCTTCCGCGTCGAGAACCCACCATCGTGTCTTCACTGAGGTATCCAAATCCAAGTGACTTTGTCCGGTTCCTGACGCCGTCAGGGTGCCAACGGGAGCCCCAAGAAGAAACAGCGTCGTCGTGCCCTGACCAAAGCCGGCTCCATCCACAGACACTCTGGCTCCCTGCCTGAATGGGAAAAAATATTCGCCTCGTGCTCTCAATGTCAGAGCATTGCTTAGGCGTACGGGTATCGTGGCTCCCAACCAGAGACCGCGTGCATCATACTGGAGTCTCGCGTCACCATTTCCAGATAGACTGACATTCCCGGAAAGGAAGAGGACCGCGGGAATTCCCGCACTAAACGACTGACCGAATCCGGCCGACGCGGATGCCGTGGCAGTTATCGAGCCCAGCGCCGCCCAACTCGCATGCAGTGTCGGCGGGCCGATTATGTTCCAGATTGAACGTTCCGTCCCTGCCGATCCCTGCCCGGCGCGGTCGAACAATCCTGGTGCCGAAACCTGACAGAAGCCCTCCGACCCGACAATCAACAACCCGCCCAAGATCAGAGCACAGACGATCTTGCGCATTGATTCTAACCTCCTGAATCTGGTCAAAAGACCAGAACCCCCCGGCTGTGCAGGGGAGTCATTGATCACCTCGGACGCGCAACTCACGAGGCCCGAGGAGCCCAACCATCAAGCTTTCTCAATAGCTGAATGTGAAGAATGCCAAAAATTTTACTCCCGCTGCTCCTCAAGTCAAGAAAAAAGGGCCGGCGATTACGATTTGTCGTCTTTTGGGATTGACAGAGCATTGTATCTTGTATACATAATACGTTACTCCTTTTTGCGCTCCTGGTTCGGCCCTGCCGCACCACTCCGCCTTCAAGTACGAAAGCCCCCCTTGCGACCGAGGAGTGAGCGGCGGGCCCGTCCCGGAAGACCGCGGATGTCCGAAGCGTCTCTGCCCGGGCCTCCTGTTGCCAATCCAGGGGACGAGGCCCTTCTATACTGACGCGTTTGAAGTTCTCTGCAGACCTCGTTTGGCATGACAGCAGCCGAAAAGAAGTTCCGCGTTCTGCACGGGATCACCGGAGAGGGCGCAGAGATTTGAAAGGACGATTTCCTCAGAGTGATCCGCAGATTTCGCAGATGGCCGCAGATTCAAACGAAGAACGCAGAGATTTGAAAGGAAGATTTCCTCTGCGACCTCCACGTTCTCTGCGGTGAAACATCGCTTGTGAACGATCCCGCAATTTTCAACGCTGGGCGCCATACCACCCACAAAGCCGAGCTCGGTTACGCCATGTCCAGGATTCCCATCCACTCGCTCCATCAAGAGGTGACCCGAAGGATTCGGGAAATGATCCGAACAGGTCTTCTGAAAAAAGGCGACCGGATCGTCGAGAAAGAATTGTGCCGCGAGATGGGGATCAGCCGGACGCCGCTCCGGGAAGCCCTCCGGATGCTCGGTTCCGAGGGGCTGATCGATCTGATTCCCCATAAGGGCGCGTACGTGGCCCAGCCGTCGATGAATGACGTGCGGGAAATGTTCGATGTCATGGCCATCCTCGAAGGCACGTGCGCTCGAATGGTTGCGGAAAAGATCACCGACGGGGACTTCAAGAAACTGGAGCGGCTCCACGCGAAATTGGAAAAGCACTGGGAAGAGAAGGACCATGAGAAGTATATGGAGGTGAACCAGAAGTATCATTCCCTCGTCCAGGAGCTGACGGGAAACAGGGTCCTCAACGACGTCATAAACAGCCTGAGACAGAAAATCCTCCTCTATCGATACCGCCAACTCTATCTGCCCGATCGCTTCGAGGCTTCCATCAACGAACACCGCGAACTGCTGGAGGCCTTTCGGAGAAGAGATCCGGCAGCAGCCGAGAGCGTAATGAAGCGGCATCTCGTGAACCAATGCGACGCGCTGAAGAGCGTGTACGAAGGCAAGGGTGATCGGACCGACGCGTAATGCCGACATAACCGTTCACCAGGAAAAGAAGATTCACCGCAGAGAACGCCGAGAACGCAGAGGTAAGAATGCTTGAAAGCTCGGCAGCCGGTTCCTTCACCAACAGGCAGCAGAAACATCCAATGCAACCGCGTGCCAGGCAAGCGGCCCAAGATCCCATCACACGGCCGCTTGAAGGAAAACGGATTTCTCTGCGTGCTCTGCGTCCTCCGCGGTGAACGATTAGATTCCGACTTCCATGCCCGGCATAAACGTTGGTAGGCAATTGAACGCTGAGGCCACCGCCGTGGCCTCGAACTTCGGCGACTCAAAGGAGGGGCGCACGATGGGCAACAAGGGACGGTCGAAGGTTTTTTGGGCGGGTTTGGCGCTGGTGAGCCTCGTGCTCGCGTGGAGCGGCATGTCTGCCGCGGCTACTACGTTGAAAGTTTCTCACCAGTTTGCTGAAGGGGATGTCCGCGACCAATTGGTTCGGGTATTTGCCGAACGAGTCTCGGCCAAGCTGGGAAAGGAGTTCAATTTCCGGATTTATCCCGCGAGCTCGCTGTACAAACCGAAGGAACAGTGGGACGCAATGAAGCAGGGCGCTTTGGATTTGAGTGTCTTCCCGCTCGACTATGCAGCGGGGAAAGTGCCGGAGCTTTCCATCACGCTTATGCCGTGCAGCGTGTCCAGCATGCAGCAGGCCATGGGGTGGCGGGACAAACCCATCGGGGAGCTCATCTCGAAGGTCATCGAGAAAAACGGGGTGAAGGTTCTCGCCTGGGCCTGGTTGAACGGCGGAATCGGCAGCTCGGTGCGCCAGGTGAAGCTCCCGGCAGAGGCAAAAGGCCTCCAGATGAGGGCTGCCGGGAAGAAATTCGAGTTCATGTTGAAGGAGGCCGGCGCCTCCATCACCAGCATGCCCTCATCCGACATCTACCATGCCCTTTCCACGGGCGTGCTCGATTCGTGTCTCACCTCATCGTCTTCGTTTGTCTCTTATCGGCTGTACGAGCAACTGAAATTCATGAACGTTCCGAGAGACTACGCCATCTGGTTCATGGCCGAACCCCTCGTCATCTCCCTGAAGACCTGGAATAAGCTCAAGCCCGAGCAACGCAAGGTTTTTGAGGAAGTCGCCCTGGATTTGGAGAAGAACTGGATAGTCCCGAACTTTGGCAAGGATACCCAATCCTTGATTGATGAGTTTTCCAAGGCAGGGGTGCAGCTCCACTACATGACCAAAGCTGAGTTTGACCAGTGGCTCGATTTTGCCCGGAAGACCGCGTGGAAGAACTTTGAGGAAACGGTTCCCAACGGGAAGGAAATCCTGGATCTCGCCATCAAAGCCATGGAGAAGCCTTAGTAGTCCGTTGCTTAAATACGGTCACGGATTTCGACCCGGGGACCCCCCTCTGGTCCCCCCGTCAACGGGGGGATGGGCTCCCTCCCCGTTGACGGGGAGGGTTGGGGTGGGGACTCTTGATTCGTCACCGTATTTAC
>Ga0172371_10007380_pt1 | contig 15702 bp, 15 predicted proteins | sample Lak12m_FD_114543 | JGI IMG/M metagenome (GOLD analysis project Ga0172371, IMG submission 114543) | Freshwater microbial communities from Kabuno Bay, South-Kivu, Congo - kab_022012_12m | ecosystem: Environmental > Aquatic > Freshwater > Lake | place: Democratic Republic of the Congo: South-Kivu... | reverse complement strand
TAGTCGCGCTGCTGAACGGCATCATAGATCACCAGGGGGAGCGTCTGCGTTCTGCCGGGAATGTTGCCGGCCACCATCAATGTGGCTCCGAACTCACCCAGCGCCCGCGCCGCGCCCAAGACGGTCCCGGCCAGGATCCCCCGGCGCGCCAAAGGGAGAGTCACTCGAAAGAAGACCCCCGTCTCGGACGAACCCAGCGTGCGCGCGGCGCTCTCGAGCACCGGGTCCACGCTCGCGATGGCAGCCCGGGCCACCAGCACCATGAGGGGCAGGGCAACCACAAAGGAGGCCGCCACTGCTGCGCGCCAGGTGAACACCACGTTCACGCCGGCCCACTGCACCAGCGGCCCGCCGCTGCCCAGAACGCGCAGCAGGTAGTAGCCCACGACCGTAGGCGGCAGCACCAGAGGCAGCATGATGATCGCTTCCAGCGCAGACTTCCCCCAAAAACGCCCGCGAGCCAGCAGGAACGCCAGGGCCAATCCCACTACCACGATGAACACAGTCGCGACTGCGGTGACCTTCAGAGAGAGGAGAGCAGGGTTCCAGTAGCTCATGGCAAGGGTCGAGGCCCGAACCCGTACCGGCTCAAGATCGCCTGCCCTTCGGCGCTGCGGACGAAAGCGACGAACCTCCGAGCTTCTTCCGCGCGAGGCGAGGCCTTGATCACCGCCGACGTCTGAACGAGAGGCGTGAACATCCCCTCCGGCACGAGAACGGTCCTGCCACCTGCGCCGCGGGCCACCGACGCCGCCACGATGGCCGCGTCGGCGTTGCCCGACTGCGCGAACTGCAGGGCCTGCAACACATTCTCAGCGGGTACGACCTTCGCCTCCACCGTCGCCCATATCCCCGCAGACCGCAAAGCTTCCCGCGCGGCCACACCGTATGGAGCGTGATCGGGGTTGGCGATGGCCACCCGGTTGACACGCGGGTCGGTCAGATCACTCAGGCGCGATATCCCCGGCGGGCTGTCGTCCTTGGTCCAGATCACGAGGCGTCCGAGAGCATAGGGGAGAGCGTCGGCCGGGTCGACGAGACCGGCTGCCACCAGCTCGTCAACGTAGCCGCTATTTGCCGAGAAGAACAAATCTACGGGAGCACCCTGCTCGATCTGCTGAGCCAATTGCCCGCTCGAACCGAAGTTGAACACCGGCTTCATGCCCGCATGGCCGTCGAACGAGGCGCTCAGCTCCTGCATGGCACCGCTCAGGTCGGCGGCGGCGGAGACGACCAGTTCCGGCGGCGGATCGCCGCCGCAGCCGCCCGACAGCAGGGCGACCAGCACAAGGGCGACCGACAGGACGGCTGCAGCGGCCGGCCGCCGGCGACGCGCCCGATGCGACCCTTCCATCACTCCACTCGAAGAGTGAAGCCGCCGAGCAACCTGCCCGCGGCTTCCAACACGCCTCCGGCAACCGAGAGCGACTTGTCCGACATGGTGAAGCAGTGCTCGCGGGCGGCGCGGGCATCGACGTCTCCGACTTTGAAGCCCGACGTCACCTGCAGACCATCACGAAGAATACCCCGGAGCACGCCGGCGATCGCCGCCCGCACGGGCCGACCGTCGACCTCGGCGACCACCTCCCCCACCGATACACTGTCACCTATGGCGCGGCGGCCTACGAACACACCGGCCCCTGGAGATCGCAGCACGCGCTCCGCGCCGAAGCCCCCGACCTCTCCCGGGATGCCCGTGTTGGGCAACGCTTCCCCAGCGTAGATCACCCGCCCGAGTGTATGCCCGCGCATGGTCTCGACCACGGCGTGGCAGTCGCGGCCGGCGCAGAACCCCGGGCCGAGAGCTACCACGGCTCGAGCGTCACCGATGCGGGTGCCCACGTTGCTCTTGGCCAGAATGGCGTCCACCAGCAGAGGGGGGTTGAGCAGACCCACCAGCTCCGCCGACGGGTCGATCGCCACGGCGACCCTGCCGGCCTCGGTGATAGCGACGGCCTCTTCCGGGTCCGCCGCCAACTCGGCCTCCACTCCCTCGACGACCCAGCGTCCCTCGTACACCGCCTCCGCGAACGACACCGTGCGCCGCACCGGAGTCGGCGTGGCGATTTCGGTCATGACCACGGCGAAACCCACCCGGTGGAGCCGGAAGCCCACGCCGGTGGCAAGGTCGCCGGCACCTCGAATGATCGCCAAAGGCTTTGATGGGCTGGGAGGCTGTTGAAAAACGAAGTCCCGGCGGCCGAAGCGCACTGGGAGGCGCGATGCGTCGTCCTCGGTCGCGCACATAGCGCTGCTATTCGCGCTTTCTGCGTCCTTGTCTGGCGCTTTCCCAGCGCACCCCCGGCGCGAGAAGTCATAGTTCAACAGCCCGCTAGCAGGCATCGCGATCCTCGGCCTTTGTCGCACGCAGTTCCGTCCCGACATCGACGCTCACGTGTCGGCCATGCCACCCGGCGATGACTTCGGCGAGGATGCTGACCGCTATCTCGCCCGGAGTCTGGCCGCCCAGCTCGACACCGATGGGCGAGTGGACCCGGGCCAAGGCGTCGGAGGGCACCCCCTCTTCCCCCAGCTCCCGCATGACTGTGGTCACCTTGCTCCTGCTGCCGATCATGCCGACGTACGAGGCGGGGGAGGCGGCCACGGCGCGTAGGGCATCCTTGTCGAACAGGTGACCGTGGGTGACGATCACCACGTGAGTACGGTCGTCGATAACCACCAGCGAGGCGATGTCGGCCGGCAGGCCGACGATGACCTCATCTGCCAGGGGGAAACGCTCGGCATTCGCGAATTCGGGGCGTTGGTCGATCACCACTACTCGGAAATCCAACAACTTGGCCATAGGGCAGAGCTTCTGGCTGATGTGACCCGCCCCGGCGATCACCAACGTGCGATCGGGAGTGTGCACGTCGAGGAACACCTTCGCCTCGCCGCCACACGCCATGCCGAGCGCGTGCTCCCCCGTAAGCCGCAACTGATAGTCGACCACTCTCGAGACGCCCCGCTTCAAGGCGTCGACTGCGTCCCGCGTGACCTCAGCCTCGATTTTCCCGCCGCCCACGGTATCGATAGTGCGGCCATCGGCCAGGACAATCATCTTGGCGCCTGTCTTGCGCGGCGTGGAGCCCAACGACTCCACGATCGTAGCAACCACGAACGGCGTGCCGGACTCGGCGAGGGCGGCCATCTCGCGATACAGTTCTCGTGACTCCATGGCGTCTCCCGGTCAACGGCTTATGCTTGCGCAAGTATAACGCTGCGGCACCGGGTGCGCCAAGCCGGCCCAGGGTGATTCGGGCCTACGCAGAAACCTCCGCCAACCCACCGGCAGCAGAATCGGCCGGATTGATCCCCACCAACATCTCGTCGGCGAACCGTTCGCACATGGCATACGCCCCATCGAGATCCACCAGGTCGCGGCTGAACATCCATTGGAGGACAAGCCCTTCCATCATGGCCACCAACATGGCGGCGGCGGTGTGGGCGTCGGTATCGCGGAACTCCCCGGCTCTGATGCCGTCGGTGATCGTCCACTCCACGTAGGTCAGCACCGTATCGTAGATAACCTGCGTGTAGCTTTGCACGCTCTTCTCGCGCACGGCCTGACCGAGGAAGTCGATGAGCACGACGTAGTACTGACGTGTGCGCGCGCCATTCCCGAACAGGTTGAGAAAGTTCAAACGCAGACGCTCACGCGCCGACACGTGGGCGCGGTAGCAGGCTTCCAGATCGGTCCGCAGCCGCTCGATCATTTTCTGGAGCACGGCCAGGAACAGCTCGTCCTTCTTTGGGAAGTAGTACGAGACCAACCCCTTGCTGACGCGGGCCTGCACCGCCACCTGATCGAGCGTGGTGTTATGAAAACCGTTCTTCACGATCAAACGCAGGGCGGAATCCACGATCTCCTGGCGTCTGGTCTCCTCGCTTACCCGCACTCGCGCCATCTGGTCCGGCTCCTCCCCGCAACAGCCACCGAATTCATCGATGACAGTTTGTACTGCCGGTCAGGATAACACACCGATGCACGCCGGTAATCACCGATAATGCGCGCGATACGCCACCTCGGAGTGAGGCGCGAGAACAGCATTCCGTCTGGCCGGTCAGCCGAGGCCCGGTTCGCACTCCAGCTTCGCGCGGGCCTGCAGGAGCGCCCATTTGTGATCCACGCCCGCCTGCAGTTCAGCCGCCTGCTCGGGCGAAAGGTGCCGGTAGCGGCGCTGGACGCTGAGGTACTCCTGCACCGGCCGACCGCTGCGGCCGTAGTTGATGGTGTAGTGCTCCCCGTCTTCGATCTCGTAGAGCGGAAAGAACCCGGTCTCCACGGCCAGCCGCGATACCCGCACCGCCGAGTCTTCCGGGACACCCCAGCCCGCCAAGCACGGCGTCAGGACCACGATGAAGCGCATGCCCTTCATGTCGCGCGCCTTGGCCACCTTACGGGCGAGGTCGTGGGGATAGCCCACCGTCGCCGTGGCCACATAGGGGATACGGTGCGCGGCCATGATCTCGGCGAGATCCTTCTTCTCGCTCGGCTTGCCGCCGGGAGTGGAAGCGGTGTAGGCCAGATAGGGCGTCGAGCCCGACTTCTGCGCGCCGGTGTTCATGTAGCCCTCGTTGTCGAGGCACACATAGACCATGTCTTCGTTGCGTTCCGCCGCTCCCGACAACGACTGGAAGCCGATGTCGTACGTACCGCCGTCGCCAGCCATCACCACCACATTGGTGTCGTCTTTGCCCTGCCGTTGTAGCGCCCGCTTGATGCCGGCAGCCGAGGCAGCGCTGGCCTCCAACGTGGTCTGATATACAGGGATGCGCATGGAGCTGTACGGTTGTGGTCCGGAGATGATGGCGATGCACGATGGCGGCACCACCCCGATCGTGTTCGCACCCATGGTGTTCAACACGTACCGCACGGCCAGCGCCTCGCCGCACCCGGGGCACGCATTGTGCCCGGAGCTGAAGACGTCAGATTCGTCTATCTCATACCGCAATTGTTCCATTCGGCTCACCTCTGCCATACCGATTCCGCCACCGGCTTGTCGGCCATGGCTTTTGTGACCAATTCCACCATCTTTCGGGCGGATACGTTCACGCCGCCCACGCCGGCCAGATAGCTGTGCACGGCGGGCGGATCGGTCATGCCGTACAGCGCCGACTTGAGCGACTGCGCCAGCACGCCGCCTATTCCGGGCGAGACGTTGCGCTCGATGACCACCAGCTTGGGCACCCCGGCCGCCGCCTGCCGCACCTGATCGATGGGGAACGGATTGAAGAGCTTGATCTTGAGCAGACCCACTGCGTGGCCGGCATCCCGCAGCGCGTCGACGGCCACCCGGGCGGTGCCGCACATCGATCCAAAGCCGACGATGGCCGTCTCGGCTCCCTCCATGCGGTAGCGCTCAACGATGCCATAGCCCCGTCCGAACATCCGCTCGTAGTCCGCATCGGCCCTGATGACCGCTCCGGGAACCAGAGCCATGGACTCGGTCAGCGACTTGCGGTGCCGGTAGAACATATCCTGGTTCACCACGTTGCCCCACGACTCGCCCAGCTTGGTGTCCAGCCGGTGGGTGGGGTTGAACGGCGGCAGGTAGTCGTCAACCCGGTCCTGGGCGGGCACGATGACCGGTTCCAACGCATGGGAGACATAGAAGGCCTCGTGGATGACCATAGTGGGAAGCAACAGCTCCTCGGCCACCCGATACGCCTGGATCACCGTGTCAAGCGACTCCTGTCCATGCTCGCAGTAGATCTGGATCCAGGAAGTGTCCCGCTGGGAGAGGCTGTCGGACTGATCCGGCCAAAATCCCCACGGGGAGCCCAAGGTGCGGTTGACCTCTACCATCACGATGGGCACACGCGCGCCGGAAGCGTAGTGGAGCATCTCGTGCATTAAGAGCAGACCCTGCGACGCGGTCGCGGTGAACACCCGCACGCCGGTGAGTGAGGCGGTGATGCACGCCGACATGGCGGAGTGTTCAGACTCGGCGGTCATGAGATCTACGTCGAACTCGCCAGAGAGCTGCAGCTCGCTGATCTTCTCGGCGATGGGCGTCTGCGGCGTGATGGGGTAGATGGGTACCACTTCGGGACGGCAGCGCATGGCCCCATACGCGACCGCGTGGTTGCCGGTGAGGAGCATCCGCGCCTCGGTGGTGGTGGTCGTCGCGGCGGCGGCCACCATAGCATCACCTATCGCGGCGGTCATCGCGTCACCTGCTCAAGATGCACGGCCCCTCGGGGACACTCGACCACGCACAATCCGCAACCCTTGCAGTACTGCTCGAGGACCACGTAGTGCTCATCGAGCAGGTCGTCTCTCTTGATAGCCATGTCCGGACAGAAGACGAAGCAGTTGTCGCACTCGACGCAGAGGCCGCAACTCAGACAACGCCCCGCCTCCGACGCCGCCTGGCCGGCGGTGTAGGTCAGGGCGACCTCGCGGAAATCATCAACACGGCTCTCCGCCGGGACGCGCGGCTTCTCGGTGCGCTCCGCCGGTGGGAAGTAGAAGACGTTGATCTCCTCCTCCGCGACGGCCTGCGAGACATCGACGTGGGGTAGCGGCTGTGCGCCCGGGTGGCCCAGATAGGCAGCGATGCCATAGGCGGCGCGCCGGCCGGCGCCGGCCGCCTCACTCACGTAGCGCGACATGGATGTTGCGTCGCCGCCGGAGAACACTCCTTCCAGGCTGGTGGCCGTCGTATCCGGATCGACCTGCAGCAGGCCCTGATCCGTTTGGAGGATCGAGCCGAAGGCAGTCAGATCCGGGTCCTGGCCGATCGCCGTGATGACCGCGTCGGCCTCCAGCATGAAACCGCTGCCCTCGATCGGCAGCGGGCGAAGCACCCCGGGGGGGGCCTCGGGATCGAGGGTAACCAGCTGACATTGCAGGGTGAGGCACTCCACAGACAGGGAGGCGCCCGCGGCCATGGCCCCGTCGACCAACGCCACGCCCTCCTCCAGGGCTTCCACCAGCTCTTCAACCTGAGCCGGCATGACGTCACGGGTCTCGAGCGCCATCAGGGTCACCTGCCCGCCCTGCCGCCGTGCCGTGCGGGCCACATCCACGGCCGCGCTGCCGCCGCCGATCACGACCACCCGTTCGCCGAGGGCGAGAGCCTCCCCCTCTTTGACACGACTGAGATAGTCGAGGCCGTCGAGCACGCGCGCCGACCCTCCCGCTTGCTCCAGATGACCCAGCCGCTTGGCGCATTGGGCACCGACCGCGAGGAACACGGCGTCGTAGTCCTCGCGCAGCCGAGTGAAGGCTTCGGGGCCGTCCACCGCGGTGTCGGTGTGGACGTCTACGCCCAGAGCGACGATCCGCCGGACCTCATTGTCGACCACCTGAGCCGGCAAGCGGTACTCGGGGATGCCGTAGCTCAGCAGACCGCCAAGCTTGGGCCGGGCCTCGAACAGCGCCACCTCATAGCCCAGTCGACGCAGGTGATACGCGCACGAGAGACCGGCCGGGCCGCCGCCCACCACAGCCACACGCCGGCCCATCGCCGCCCCGGCTTTGGGCAACGTCCAGCCCTCCCGCAACGCCAAGTCGCCCAGGAAGTGCTCCAGGCCGTTAATGCCGACCGCCCCCTCCAGGATGGCCCGGTTGCAGTCACCCTCACATGGATGGTGGCACACCCGTCCGGTGACCGCCGGAAAGGGGTTCGTCTCCACCAGCGAGAGCCAGGCCTCCTCGTAGGCACCCTCGCCGATCGACTTGATCCAGCCGGGGATGGCGTTGCCGACCGGGCAGCTCACGTGACACGGCGACGGACGCCATTCGTGCACCGGCATCGCCACCCGCCACGTCCCCGTGTTGAAGATATCGGTGTAGCCGGTGGTCCAGGCGGTGGGGATCTCTTTGGGTACCGTGTTCACACCGCGGCTCCCGTGCTCACGCCGGCCCCTCGTTGGCGTCCACCCCTTTGATCCGGACGAGTCTGAAGCCGTCGCGCACGCAAAGCACGTTCTCCTCCGACTTCGCTGGGGAGACCTCCCGCACCACGTCCGCCAGTACCTCGAGGTCGGGCGAGCCCATCACCCGCGCGAAAGCTCCCAGTATGGCTGAGTTCACAAACCGGCCGACCCCGTTCTCTTGGGCCACGGTCAGAGCATCCAACGTGGCAAAGCGGAAGTCACCCATGTCGGCGAAGGCTTCCGGGGGCCGGGTGGAGTTGATCAGGATGACCGTCTCAGGCCCGATGCCGCTCATCAGGGCCGGACTCAACAACGAGGGATCGAAACACACTATCGCGTCGGGCTCTTCGATATCGCATCGCTCCCGGATGGGATCGGCATCCACCCGGATGAACGTCGCGACCGGGGTCCCCCGGCGGGCCCCGCCGTACGTGGAGTAGGCCTGAACGAACATCCCTTCGCGAAAATACGTGGTCGCCAAGACCTCGCCGGCCATTTGGGCCCCCTGGCCACCTCGACCTTGGATGCGTAGCTGCAGCACTGGAATCGTTCCTCTCTGCGGACACCGGTGCACGCCGGCCGTGGTGAGCGCACCCCGCGTTCCGCGTTGTGTTGCCTACTTGTTTCGACGGATGAAACTGCCGATGCCGGGATCCGAAAGGACCGTGCCGTCTTCGACGACCACGTGACCACCCTTGATCGTCATCACCGGCCAACCCTTGAGGGTCCGCCCCTCATACAGGGAGAAGTCGGCGAACGAGTAGATCTTGCCTGCGTCGACGGTCTGCTCCTTGTCAAGGTCGACGACGACGAGGTCGGCGTCAGAACCAACGGCGATGGTGCCCTTCTGCGGAAACACACCGAAAATCTCGGCCGGACTCTTGCTGGTGAGTTCCACGATCTTCTCGAGAGACACGCCCCGCTTGTTGACACCTTCATGTAGGAGCACAGGCAGGTGAGTCTGCAACACGGGATAGCCCGGCATGGCGCCCAACATACCCTTTTCAGCGCCTTTGATCTCTTTGCTCAACGAGACGTTGTCGGTGCCCAGACTGTTGATCGTGCCGTCCTTGACCGCCCCCCACAATGCTTCCCGGTCGCTCTCATCCTTGATGGTGGGAAGCATCTTAGCAAGAAGACCGGACGGATCGTTCTTGGTGAGCGACAAGTAGGGGGAGGTGGTCTCGACGAACACCGTGGGCGGCCGGTTGGCCTTAGCCGCCTTCACGCCCAACTCCGATGACATGTGGACCAAGTAGAGGGGCTGGTCGGCCTCGGCCGACATCCGGCAGGCCCGCACTACGGCGTCCTCCTCGGCGCACGCGGGTCCCGCTTCTGCCCAATCACAGAGACTGCCATCGGGCTTCTCGGCGGCCAATTTGTCGAAGGCCACGTCGAACATCGCCTGATCTTCGCAGTGCACGCATCCGGTGACGTGGCCGCCCTGGGCCTTGAGACGCTTCAGGCCGTCGAGGATGAACCCGTCGGACACGTTGGGGAACACACCCTTTACTCCGCACATATAGAACTTGAAGGAGGTCACCCCGAAGTCGGCGATATACCGAGGGATCTCATCGAGTTGGGCGGGAGTGAACATGCTCAGGTGGAAGAAGACATCGGTGGACGACTTCGCGCTGACCGTGTCGATCAGCCCGGGGAGGGCCGGCAGATACGACTGGTCGCCACCCATGTACACTCCGATAGTGGTCACGCCGCCGGCCAAGGCCGCCCTGGTCTCATGCTCGCACTCGTAGCCAAAGTCGCCCGTGAAGATACCCAGATGCACGTGAGGGTCGATGACCCCGGGGATGACGTACTTGCCGGCGGCGCTCACAGTGCGCGTTGCATCGCCCAGCTTGTCCTCGGCGTCGATGGTCACCACTTTCCCGTCTGTGACGCCCACTCCCGCGCGCACCTTGCCGGTGCCGGGGATAACCAGAGTCCCGTTGATGATCTTGAGATCCAGCATCGATCCACACTTCCTTTCGTCGAGATCCTGCCGAGCGCCGCCGCTCCCACGAAACCGCCGCTTGGACTCACCCTACGGCCGGTTGGTGAAGGTGTCAACATACCTGTAGATATTACTACAGGTATGTAGTAACTTGGGTTCGACGACACTGGGGCGAGTGTAGGCAGGGAGATGTGATCGACCCCGCATATCAAAGACTGGACTACACACAGAAGCGTTTCGCTGAGGCTCTAGCCGACCTCCTGCGCCAGGAGCGGGGCGATCCCGGCGGACGGCTCAACCTGCGCCGGTTCTTCTCCAGGGTAGACGGCTGGGAATACGAGACTCTGCGCAAGCAACTCTCGGGGGAGAGGACGCTCAAGCCCGACGCGATGCGGGCCATGGCAGACGTGTTGGGCGTTCCCCCGGAGTACTTCCTGGAGTTCCGGCGCCACCAGATCGAGCAGGCCATCGCCACCCATCCCGAACTGGTCGATCTCTTCTACGACCTCATGGTCAGTCGGGCCAAGTCTCTGGATGCCATCGCCGTACCGCTCGTATCGCGCGTGCTCGATCAACTCGCCGCCCGTCGCGACCTCGACGCCGACCTGGCTTCGCGCGTACTCGAGTTGATCGTCGACGGACAGGTGAGCGACGTTCAAGCGGGAGCATTCCTCATGGGACTTCGGACCAAGGGCGAGACCGGCGAGGAGATCTTCGGTTTTGCCCGCACTATGCGCACCTACGGGACGCCGGTACACGTTCCCGGCACCGAACCCTTGGTGGACATCGTCAGCACCGGAGGAGACCGTCTGCCCACGTTCAATATCTCCACCACCGCGGCCTTCGTGGCGGCGGCAGCCGGCGTGCGCATCGCCAAGCACGGCAGCCGGGGCGCGACCGCCCATGCCGGCTCGGCCGACCTTCTCCAGGCCCTGGGAGCCCGCATCGACCTGCCCCCGGAGGCGGTGGCCGACTGCATCCGCGACGTCGGCATGGGGTTCATGTTCGCACCCCTGCATTATCGGCCTATCCGGCATATGGTGCCGATGCGCCGAACACTCAACATGCGCACGGTTTTTAACTTCATTGCGCCCATCCTCAATCCCGCAGGGGTGAAGCGCCAGTTGACCGGCGTGAGTGATGCCCGCTATCTGACCACCCTGGCCGAGGCACTGCGGCGCTTGGGCTCCGAGCATGCGATCTTCGCCCATGGCGACGACGGCCTCGACGAGATCTCGATCTCGGGACCCACCACCCTGGTCGAGTTGCGCGACGGCGTCGTTGGCCGGCCGACCACAGTCACACCCGAAGACTTCGGCCTGCCGCGGTGGCCACTCAAAGACCTGACCGGCGGCGACCCCGCCAAGAACGCCGAGATCACCAAGCGGATACTGACGGGCGAGCCGGGCGGACCTCTGGACATCGTGCTGTTGAACGCCGGCACGGCAATCCACCTGGCAGGCAGCGCCGGCTCCATCGCCGAGGGAGTCAACGCCGCCCGAGCGGCCGTCGACAGCGGACGAGCCTGGAAGACCATGCTCGCCTTCGTCGAGTACACCAGTGCAACCACGCCCCGACGCCGACCCCAGCCGAAGGAGAAGACCGCGTGAGTGTCGTCGATCACCCAGTGCTCGACATGCACCTGCATACGCTCACGCCGCAGGCGTGGACGCCGGGGACGTCCGCCTACGTATTGCAGTCGAACGCGGCATTGCACGCCCAGGCGGCCGCATTCGACGACCCGGCCTATCTACGCAGGATACTCGATGAAGCCGGGGTCGACCACGCCGTGGTGCTGGCCGAGGAAGCCCCGGAGACATCGGGCATGGTCACCAGCGAATGGATGCTGGACTACTGCGCCCGCGCCCCCGGGTTGCATGCGTTCATCTCGATCAACCCCCTGCTGGAGCCCGATCCCGTCGGCAGGCTCGAGCGGTTGCGCGAGTACGGCACTGTCGCGGGGCTGAAGTTCCTGCCCCCCTACCAGTATTTCTATCCAAACGACCGCCGCCTCTACCCACTCTACGCCCGCGCCGAGGAGCTGCGACTGCCCTGCACGTTTCACACCGGCCTCTCGCGGATTCCCGGAACCCGGCTGAAGTACGCCGTCCCGCTGCTCCTCGACGACGTGGCGGTCGACTTCCCCCATCTCCCCATCCTGCTGGCCCACGCGGGACGCGGTGTCTGGTATACGGAGGCAGCCATGCTGGCCACCCTCCACGAGAACGTCTACCTGGAGCTGTCGGGCCTGCCGCCCCGCAACCTGCCCCGCTACTTTCCCGATCTAGACCGGCTGGTGCCGAAGATGATCTTTGGGTCGGACTTCCCGGGCCTGCCGTCGTTGGCCGATAACGTTGCCGCGATCCGCAAGGTGCTGGGCCCCGAGGGGGCCCGCACGGTGCTGTGGGAGACGGGGGCTCGGCTGCTGGGACTCATCTAGATGATTGATTCCACGGAAATGGCCACTTCCGGGAAGGAAGAAAGGGCAGAGAGGCCGAAATCGGCGGTGTCTAGAACACCGTCGACCCGGAGGCCACGATGGACGCCGACCTCGACACTCTCTGCACGTACGTTTATTGCACAGCCGATGACCTTTTGCCAGAGAAGCCCGGCAACGCCCGACGGCGGACGACCGACGCCGAGATCGTCGCTCTCTGCGTGGCCCAGGCCATCACGGGAATCACGTCTGACCGGCGCTTCCTGGCCTATGCCCGCAAGAACCTGCGCCACCTCTTCCCGGAGATCCCTCGGCAGGCGGGCTACCACAAGCGTCGCCGCGCCCTCACCGACACCCTGCACTGGCTGCTCGGGGTGTTCGCCGAGAAGAGCCCCGGGTACTACGACGACCTCGTGCTCATCGACTCGACCCCGGTCGAGTGCGGGCGCAGTCGGGAGACCGCGCGGCGCTCGGCCCTCGCGGACGCGGCCGACTACGGGTACTGCGCCTCCCATTCCCGCTACTTCTGGGGTTTTCGCCTGCACGCCGTCTTCTCCTCGGACGGGACGCCCCGGGCCTTCTGTCTCACCTCGCCCAAGCGGGACGAACGGGAGGTGGGTCTTGAACTTCTCACCCAGTGCTCGCGGCACAGCGGGGACGTCGTGGTCGGCGACAAGGGCTACGCGGGGCGGGAGTTCGCCGCGGCGGTGGATGAACTCGAGGTCTTGCTCGCCCGTCCTCTGCGCAAAGACGAGCCCGGCCGCTCGTTGCACCTCGCCCCCATCCGCCAGCGCATCGAGTCCATCTTCTGGACCTGCAAAGACATCCTCACCCTGGAACGTCACCGGGCCCGCACCCTTCCCGGCCTGGGCGAGCGCGTACTGAGAAGTGGCCGGGAAAAACTGGACACCCCGATAGGTGATACTGCTCCGAGGCACATGACCACGAAGGAGCATGCACGATGCCCAGAAGACCGAGACGCAACCACTCACCGGTGTTCAAGGCCAAGGTGGCCCTGGAAGCCATCCGGGGCGAGGAGCCCCTCATTCAGACCGCCGAGCGCTACGACGTCCACCCCAACCAGATCACGAAGTGGAAGCGGCAGCTCCTGGAGGGAGCTCCGGCCGTCTTCGGAGAGAACGAGAAGGCCACGGAGGAGGGGCCGAGTATCGCCGAGCTTAACGCCAAGATCGGTGAGCTCACCATGGAGTGCGATTTTTTGTCCGGTGCGCTCGGTCGCATGGGCGGCCGGAGCGCAAAGCGATGATCGACAAGGGGCAGCCACTGCCGATTACCAGGCAGGCCGAACTCCTCGACCTCTCCCGCGCAAGCGTCTACTACGAGCCGGTCGGACCGAGCGAGCGGGATCTGGCCCTCTTGGCCGCCATGGATGAGATCCACATGGAGTTCCCCTTCTACGGGATCAGGCGGATGCGAGGCGAACTCCTCGACCGCGGCTTCGTCGTGGGCCGGCAGCACCTGGCCACCCTCATGCGGAAGATGGGGATGGAGGCGCTCTATCCCAAGCGCAGGCTCTCCAAGCCCCATCCCGGCCACAGAGTCTACCCTTACCTCCTAGGGGGGATGGACATCACCCGGGCCGGGCAGGTATGGACCTCGGACATCACGTACCTGCCCATGGCGAGAGGCTTCTGCTATCTCACGGCCATCATGGACTGGGCCAGCAGGCGGGTCCTCTCCTTCCGACTCTCGAACACCCTCGACGCCTCCTTCTGCGTGGAGGCCCTCGAAGAGGCGCTTGCGCGCTACGGAGCGCCGGAGATCATGAACACCGATCAAGGTGCCCAGCCCGGGTTCAAGGAGTCGTCGCAACACCGTTTCCCTGTGCTGAGCATAGCAAGTCGTTGAATGCTTCGGCCGGAGTCCTCCAGCTGAGGGTCTTCCGCGGTCGGCTGTTGAGGGTGATGGCCACGGCCACGAGGTCTTCTGCACTGTGCCTGCTCAAGTCCGTACCTTTGGGGAAGTACTGACGCAGCAACCCGTTGGTGTTTTCGTTCGTGCCGCGCTGCCAGGGCTGCGTGGATCGCAGAAGTAGATAGTGATCCCGGCATCGATGCGCAACTGCGCATGCTGTGACATCTCCGCCCCCTGGTCCCAGGTGAGCGACCGGCGAAGATGCTCGGGCAACTCCGTGATCGACGCAGCGATGGCATCTCGGACCGCTTCTGCGCCGTGTCCGGCGAGCGCAGGCCCGTTGTTGGTCCTGGGTGTGTCGCCGTGACCCTCCAGACGCGGCAGGTGCAGCAGCATCGTGTACCGCGTCGTGCGTTCTACCAGGGTCCCGATGGCGGAGCTGTCGAGCCCGAGGATGAGATCACCCTCCCAGTGACCGGGCACGGCGCGATCGTCGGCGTCGGCCGGTCGTTCGCTGATCATGATCTCCGGACTGACGAAGTTCTTGCCACGCCCTCGGGTGCGTGCTCGCGGCACGCGTAGCGCGCGACCGGTGCGGAGACACGCAGTCAGTTCGCGGCGCAGGGCCCCACGGCCTTGCACGTAGAGCGACTGATAGATGGCTTCATGGGAGATCCGCATCGACTCATCATAGGGGAAGTCCACGCGCAGGCGGTTCGAGATTTGCTCTGGGCTCCATGACGTGGCCCAACGCCGGTCTTTCCGACGACCATGTCGCCGACCACCCCACGGGACGCGGGGACCGGGGATCTCCGTTCCGTCGGGCGCAGCGACCGTCCCGGCGAGGCGATCTTGGACGTAGTCGCGAAGCGTTTCGTTCTCGGCAAGCTTGGCGGCCTTGGGCCGCTTGGCGCGGCGATCGGCATGCCATTGCGCTGTGGTAGCCCGATATTCGAAGGTACCGCCGCGGGTGGCTGCGTTGCGCCTGAGTTCCCGCGAAATGGTCGACGGCGAGCGGCCGAGCTGCGACGCGATCTCCCGTACGCCACACCGTTATGCGTTGAGGATCGCGATCTCCTCTCGCTCTGCGAAGGACAGGTAGCGACCTGAGAGTTGAGTGGGGCTGATGGTTCGCATGCCACCAGCTTGACGGAACCACCGTCCGCCGACCGCCGGGGAGAGGCCGACAGCGATGGCAGCGTCCTCACTTGAGAGTCCGCGGGCAATGCCGTCCCAGAACTGCACGAGGTGCTCTCGGCGCCATCCCGGAGGTCGGCCGGGCGAGCGCGTAGGTGGACGCATGGCACGATTACTGCCTCGAGTCCTTCTTGACGCCATCGCAACCCCTCTCTTTCGGGGTGTTGCGACGACTCCTTGAACCCGGGCAGTTCACATGCGAGGCCTTCACCGGTGTCCTGCAAGACCACGGCGTCCGGATCAGCATGGACGGCCGGGGGCGGTGGCTCGACAACGTCTTCATCGAGAGGCTCTGGCGCAGCGTCAAATACGAGGAGGTGTACCTGAAAGCCTACGAGACCATCCCCGAGGCGCGCCG
>Ga0172371_10007379_pt1 | contig 15702 bp, 14 predicted proteins | sample Lak12m_FD_114543 | JGI IMG/M metagenome (GOLD analysis project Ga0172371, IMG submission 114543) | Freshwater microbial communities from Kabuno Bay, South-Kivu, Congo - kab_022012_12m | ecosystem: Environmental > Aquatic > Freshwater > Lake | place: Democratic Republic of the Congo: South-Kivu... | reverse complement strand
GCAAGATCGGTCACGAGATTTACTACCCCCTGCCGCTGCACTTGCAGGAGTGTTTCGCTGGCCTGGGCTATCGGCCGGGCGACCTGCCCGAAAGCGAGCGCGCAGCCCAGGAGACGCTGGCGCTGCCCATCTACGGGGAGTTGACCGAGGAGATGCAGGCGGCCGTGGTCGAGGCGGTCGCACAGGCGTATCGTAGCTGATACGGTGGAAGGGGCCAGTGCAAAGATGACAGATTCATTCGGGAGATTGCCTTCTTGGAGACGAAATGGCAGATACCCTGTCCACTCTTAGAACGGCCCTCGTACGCTGGTTCGACGTGGAAGGCCGCGGTGCGCCGACCTCGATCCCTGCGTCGCTGCGGGGCTTGGTCCGCCAACTGACGGGCCGCGATCCGGCGGCGCAATTGCTGCGCGGCATCTTCTGGCGGTATCGTGTCTTCGTAATCCTGGCGTTGGCGGCCAATATCGGCACGGCCTTCTTTGAAGGCAGCACGATGGCTGTTTTCACGTTGGCGTTGGAGGCGCTGGCGGGGTCCGGCAACGCCGAAAGTATGACCGGGTTGGGCTTCGCCGGCGCGTTGGTCGGGCGGTTTGGTTTGGGCTCGAACGCAACCTTCATTGCCCTGATCGGCCTTGCTGTCGCATCACAGCTTCTGCGCAGCGGGATGCAGTACGCCAATGGCGTCGCAACAGCCTATCTGATGGCCTGGTTGGAGGGCGACCTGCGGCGGCGGATGTTTCGACAGTTCGTGTCGGTCAGCTATCCCCAAATCAGCCGCTACAAGACGGGCGATCTGGTCAGTTACACCGAGCAGATCACACCAGTGGGGGCGATGGCGCTTAACATCAATCGGCTCGTCAGCGATGTGCTGGTGGTGGCAGCCTATGTCGTCGTGCTGATGTGGCTGTCGTGGCAAATGACGCTGGCCGCGCTGGTGGCTTTGTTGGTGTTCAGCGGCGCCTTGCGCCAGGTGTTCGCCCGTTTGCGCCGGATCGCTCAGCGTTTTGTCAGCGCCACGGTTTTGTTCAATACACAACTGATCGAATTTCTGAACGGTTTGCGCGTGGTTCACGCGTTTGGCCGTGAGCAGTACGCCATCGCCCAGGTAGACATAGCGATTGACGACAGCGTGCAAGCGCGGCGCATGAGTGGCGTGCGCTGGGCCGCTATCTCGCCGCTTTATCATGCCCTAACGGTGATCGGCGTCGCCGCCTTTTTGATGCTCGGCAACCAGTGGATGGGGGGCGCGGCCGACGCCGTGCCCCGGCTGATCACGTTCGTCGTTGTCCTTTACCGCCTGTTGCCCTTTGTCACGATTATTAATAACAACTTGGCTGCGGTCTATGACGCGTTGCCAGCCACGGCCCGCGTCGCCGAAATTCTGCGCACCGACGATAAAGCCTATCCGCGCTCTGGTTTGGCGCCGGTGACGCGCATCAGTCGCGAATTGGAGCTGCGCCACGTCTCGCTACGCTACCCGGAGAGCGACTGTGAGGCGCTGCATGACCTGACGCTGACCATCCCGTGCGGGTCGCTGACGGCCTTCGTCGGCGCGTCGGGCGCGGGCAAGTCGTCGTTGGTGAACTTACTGCTGCGATTATACGATCCGACGTCCGGTCAGATTCTGGCCGATGGTCAGGACATCGCTGCGTTCGCGACGTCTCAATGGCTAGAACGGCTGGGGGTGGTTGACCAGGACACCTTCATCTTTCATAGCAGCGTGCGCGAGAACATCTGCTTCGGCCGCCTGGACGCCAGCGAGGATGAGATCGTGGCTGCAGCCCGGGCAGCCTATGCGCACGAATTCATTGTCGGGCTGACCGAAGGTTACGATACGGTGGTCGGAGATCGGGGCTATCGGCTCTCCGGCGGGCAGCGCCAGCGCCTGGCGATTGCCCGCGCCATCCTGCGCAACCCCGACATCCTGATCTTTGACGAGGCCACCAGCGCGCTCGATTCCCATTCTGAGGCGCTGATCCAGTCTGCTCTGGAGCAGCTACGCCGAGACCGGATCATCCTGGTCATCGCGCATCGGCTCTCCACCGTGGTGCGGGCCGACCGGATTATCGTGCTCGACCAGGGACGGATCGTGGAGCAGGGAACGCACGCCGAATTGCTGGCGCTGGATGGCCGTTACGCCGCGCTCTGGCACACACAATCTACGGCGGATGCATGAGAGGGTCAGCGTTATCACTTATTCATCGGGGCACAGCGCGCATACCGCAGTTGCAGCGCGCCAACCTGCGCTTCTTCTTGACGATCCTGGCGCTGCCTGGCCAGCGCCGGTATGCCTTGAGTTGGCTGCTCTCCCTGAGAGAAGATTACCTGATTCGTCGCCGGCTGCCGTGGCTCACCTACGATGCCATCCACTATTTGACGGCACAAGTCAGGCCCGATCTGAAGGTGTTTGAGTATGGTAGCGGTGGCTCCACCCTGTTCTGGGCGTCGCGTACAAGCCTGTGTGTCTCTGTGGAGCACGATCCGGCTTGGGCCGCTCGTCTGCGGCCTCTGCTCAGTGAGGCGCCTCAGGTGGAGTTGCGTCTGGTGGCTCCTGAGCCGTTGACTGGCGCTCCTCACGCGGCGAGCGAGGCTGATTTTGCGGATCCGGCGCAGTATCTGTCCAGCGATGCAGCGTATGCAGGCATGTCCTTTCGCTCCTATGTCACGCAAATTGATGCGTTCCCGAATGGGTTCTTCGATGTCGTCGTCGTAGACGGCCGGGCGCGGCCCTCTTGTGTGGCGCATGGCGTGGCGAAGGTACGACCAGGCGGCATGTTTATTCTTGACAATGCCGATATGCCGCACTATCTCATTCATACGCGACAGTTTCTGAGTGAGTTTGATGTGATGGAGTTTCATGGAGTCTTCCCGGGGGGGGGGCAGATAGGGCAGACTAACATCTATCGACGACGTGGAACGTCTGATAGAATAGGCGAGAGGATAACTGAATGATGATTCCTAGTGCACGCGACCGATTCGAGGCATACTTACGAAGAAAGCTTAAGAGTCATCGAATAGGAATGCGCGGGCTCAGTCATGTTCGGCACTATGTCCTTCGACTATGGCGGCATGCACTTATAAGACCACGACCATACCCTGATGATTATTCATATCAGGCGCGATTAATGCATCACGTCCCGGACAGTGGGGTTATACTGGATCTTGGTAGTGGACATAATCCATTCCCGGGAGCCACCATCTTATCCGATCGCTATCTCGAGATAACACAGCACCGCCGACAGGCGATCACGCTTGATCACCGCCCTTTTGTCGTCCTGGATATCCATGCCTTGCCGTTCCGCACAAAGTCAATTGATTACGTATACTGCTCCCATGTACTCGAGCACCTGGCTCAACCCGAACTCGTCTGCGCCGAAATGATGCGAGTGAGTAAAGCTGGATATATAGAGACGCCAACTTTCATGAAGGACGCGCTGTTTGGATGGGCAAAAGACATGAGACATCAATGGCACATTATCCAGATCGGTAACCGGCTGGTATTCTTTGAGTATGATGAGCGCAGGCAACAGGGGCTTCGTTCTGGACAATGGTCGCAAGCGATCTTGAGTGACTACTATGATCCACTTCAAGACCTGTACTACCCCAATCAGGATGTTTTTAACACCTATCTGGAATGGACGGATGTTTTCGATATTGTGGTTTACCGACAGCCTTCTGCATCTGAAGTCGCTGAAGAACCGAGAGAGTAGCATCTATGAAGATCGCCATCATCACCGACTGGTATTCGGAAAAAATGGGGTATGCTGAGAATTTTCTGCCCAAGGCATTGGCTGCATTGGGCCCGGAAGTACACTTGCTGACGGCCAATGTCCAACCCTATTTTGACTCCCCGATCTATGCTACGACTTATGAGCCGTTCATCGGTCCCGGCATCGTGGACACCGGCACAAAACGGCTTGATGGCTACACTCTGCACCGCCTACCTCACGGATGGTGGCGTCACCGCCTGCGTATTCGCGGCCTGGCGCGCATCCTCTCTCGCCTGCGTCCTGATATTGTACAGACCTTCGATGCGTTCACGCTGAGTACGCTGGAAGCGGCATACATGAAGCCGTTCATCGGGTATAAGCTATTCCTGGAATCTCACATGCACGCATCGGTGTTCGGCGTCGAGCAGCGTCGTTCGAGTTGGACCAGGCGTCTCAAATGGTCGGTCTACGCGTCAACTATCGGCCGCTCCGTGAGCATCCTCTCCGAGAAGTGCTACCCTATCGCCAGCGATGTAGCCGAAATCGCGATCAAGTTCTACGGCATCCAACCACAAAAAATCGAGCTCTGTTCGCTCGGCGTTGATACCGATTTGTTCCGTCCATTCGATGCTGCCCACGATATCTCTGTGCGTCAAGAGATCAGGGTAAGGGCCGGGGTTCCCCTGGACGCGCTCGTTTGTGTGTATACTGGCCGTTTCAGCCCTGAGAAGAACCCACTTTGTCTAGCCCAAGCAGTAGATCTGCTAGCCGCCGAAGGTTTACCTGTGTGGGGTCTTTTTGTGGGTAGTGGACCGCAGAAAGAGGCTTTGAAAGCGTTGCGCCAGTGCGCGGTGCATGACTTCGTTCCTGCTCAGCAGTTGCCGGGTTTCTACTGGGCCGCCGATGTTGGGGTGTGGCCATGTCAGGAATCTACCAGCCAACTTGATGCGGCCGCCTGTGGGTTGCCGATTATTGTCAGTGACCAGGTGCGCGTGCGCGAGCGTGTGGAAGGCAATGGCCTTTTCTATGCTGAGAATGACCCTGCTGATCTAGCACAGCAGATCAAGCAACTGCTAAGCCCCGCCGTTCGGACACCAATGGGTGAGTTCGGCGCCCGCAAGGTAAGGGCCGAGTTCAGTTGGGAGGCCATCGCACGCCGACGACTGCAAGATTATCAGGCGGCGCTCCATCGCTATTCGTAACCAACAGGAGGAGTCGTCTTCTATGCATATCCTTCACGTTATTGGCGCACGGCCCAATTTTATGAAAATGGTGCCGGTGTATCACGCAGCGGCACGCCGCGGCATCAGCCAGATGATTGTGCATACGGGACAACACTATGACTCCAATATGTCCCAGGTTTTCTTCCAGGAGCTGGATTTACCCAAGCCAGATGCTAATCTGGAGGTGGGATCAGGGAGCCATGCTGCACAGACCGCCACGGTTATGTTGCGCCTGGAACCGATCATTATGGAGAAACGGCCACAGTGGGTCTTGGTGTACGGTGATGTGAACTCGACGCTCGCCGCGGCCGTGGTATGTGCCAAACTACTACAGCCTGTGGCGCATGTCGAAGCTGGGCTGCGGTCATTTGATCGAACGATGCCAGAAGAGATCAACCGACTACTGACTGACCAAATCGCTGATAAGCTGTTCATCCATTCCCAAGAAGCACAACTGCACCTGGAACGCGAAGGGGTACCGCCAGAACGTATCTACTTCGTCGGCAATACGATGATTGACACGTTGGTCAGCCACTTGCCTCATATTCGGCCTTACCAGGTACCCGGATTGACTGGCCAGTATATCCTGGTGACATTACATCGCCCATCCAATGTAGATGACCCGGCTAATCTTGCTGCGATCATGGACGCGCTAGAGCAAATCGCTACCAAATTGGATGTCGTGTTTCCGGTGCATCCACGCACTCTTCGGCAAATCTCAACCACAGGCTATCAAGTTAACACTCCGAAGCTACACTTGATCGAACCGGTCGGCTATTGGGAGTTCCTGGCATTGCAGCGTGATGCTGTCGCGGTGATCACTGATTCCGGCGGCGTTCAAGAGGAAACCACCTACCTGGGGGTGCCGTGCCTGACATTGCGCGCAAACACGGAGCGCCCGGTGACCGTTTCTATCGGCACGAACAAGCTGATCGGCACGAATCCTGCCCGGCTGATCGCGGAGGTCACTGCCATCCTGGATGGCGACGCCAAGCACGGTGCCATTCCTCCGTTGTGGGATGGTCATGCTGGCGAGCGACTTGTAGATGTGCTGGTAGAGCAAGACCGTAAGGTCTGCTGAGGTTCCACCAGTGATAGCGTTTGTCCGACGATCGTTACCGCCTGCATTGTGGGATTTGCTGGTCTGGTTGAAACACGCCAACCAACCGCCCGAATGGGAATATCTGCCGGAAGGTTGGGCCTATGCACAGCATCACCCGGACAACCAGGCCTGGAACGATCCGAGCATCCTGGAGGTCTATCGCCGGAAATGGCCGCATTTTCAACGCCTGGTCGCCGGCGCTGGCCCGTTAGGCATCGCGCACGAATCCGATCTGACGAGCGACACCGATCTGACGAGCCACAACCTGGCGATGGCCTTCGGCTATGTGCTGGCGCTGGCGGCGCAGGGGCGCTCGGCGCTCAGCCTGTTGGATTGGGGCGGCGGCATCGGCCATTATCAATTGTTGGCCCGCGCGCTCTTGCCCACCGTGGCGCTCGAATATCACTGCAAAGACATGCCCGCGCTGGCGGCCGCCGGCGCTGAGCTGTCGCCTGAGGGCTATTTCTATAGCGACGACTCGTGCCTGAATCGGCGCTACGATCTGGTGATGGCGAGCACCTCGCTGCACTATTCGGTGGACTGGCAGGCGACGCTGGCGGGGTTGATCGGCGCGACGAAGGGCTATCTCTACCTCGCGAGCACGCCGGTCGTGCTGGCTGCGCCTTCGTTTGTTTTCGTCCAGCGCCCCTGGTCTTTCGGCTATCGCACCGAGTATCTGGCCTGGTGCCTGAATCGTCAGGAGGTTCTGGCGGTGGCCGAGAGTTGTCAGATGCGCCTGGTGCGCGAGTTCGTCTACGGCCACGCGCCGCAGATCAAAAACGCGCCGGAACAAAACCTGTACCGCGGCTTTCTATTTGTGCGCGACGAAAGATAATCTGATGAGCCTACGCGACACGATCAGTTCGTTGTTGACCGATGCCGACATCCAGCCCGTCCTCGTGGACGTGGGCGCTTCCGGCGCGCCGCCGCCTATCTGGGATCCGCTGGCGCGCCACGCGATCTATGTGGGGTTCGATCCTGATGCGCGCGACATGCACCCAGAGCTGGCGCGGCGCTATCACCAAGTCCACATCATAGATCGCGCGATCACAGCCAATCCGGCCGAGAGTGAGGTCTCGTTCTATCTGACCGCCTTCCCAGCGTGCTCCAGCACGCTGCCGCCGGACACCGACGCCCTGGCCGACTACCTGTTTGCGCCCTACTTCGCCGTCGAAGATTGCGTCAGCGCGCCGGCTACGACACTGAATGCGGTGTTGCCGCAGCTAAGTCTGCCGGGGATCGACTGGTTGAAGCTGGACACGCAGGGCGCCGATCTGCGCCTGTTTCAAAGCCTGGCGGTCGAGCAGCAAAATCGGGTGCTGGCGGCCGATGTCGAGCCGGGGCTGATCGACGCGTATCGGGGCGAAGACCTCTTTGTGGACACGCACCGCGCGCTGACGCAGGTGGGTTTTTGGCTGTCCGATCTGATCGTCAAAGGCTCGGTGCGCATCCAACAGGCCAGCCTGCAACAGATCGGCCGCGACGCAGCCTACGTCGAGCGCGCGGCGCGCGTTAGCCCCGGCTGGTGCGAGGCGCGCTATCTACGCACGACCGCCTGGCTGGCGCAGCAGCCGGCCGATCCACGCGCCTATCTGCTTACCTGGATCTTTGCGATGCTCGACAAACAGCCGGGCTTCGCTCTGGACGTGGGCCTGGCCTATGCGGGTCGTTTCGGGTCTGACGCTGTCAGCGCCCGGTTGCTGGCCGAGGCGCAGCAGCAGATCGGCCGCGGCCATCAGCGCAACTCGGTCTGGCGCTACGTGCGCGCCGGTGTGCGCCGGCTGGAGCGCCTCTGGTTGGGAGGAGAATGACGCATGGAAGCGGTCTTTCGCGGCCGACGTGTTTTGATTACCGGCGGGCTGGGCTTCATCGGCGCGAACCTGGCGCGGCGGCTGGTGGATTTGGGCGCGCAGGTCACGTTGGTGGATAGCCTGATCCCGGCCTACGGCGGCAACCTCTTCAACATCGCCGGCATCGAAGAGCGTGTGCGCGTCAACATCTCGGATGTGCGTGATACGCACAGCATGCGCTATCTCGTCCAGGGGATGGACTTCCTCTTCAATCTGGCCGGGCAGACCAGCCACATAGATTCGATGGAAGACCCGTACACCGATCTGGAGATCAATGCGCGCGCCCAACTCTCGATCCTGGAGAGCTGTCGCCATTACAATCCGGCGATCAAGATCGTCTTCGCCAGCACGCGCCAGATCTACGGCAAACCCGACACTCTACCGGTGGATGAGAAGCATCTGTTGCGGCCGGTTGACGTGAACGGTATCAACAAGATGGCCGGTGAGTGGTATCATATCCTCTACAACAACGTCTACGGCGTGCGGGCTTGCGCGCTGCGCCTGACGAACACGTATGGCCCGCGCATGCGCGTCAAGGATGCGCGGCAGACGTTTCTGGGCATCTGGCTGCGGCTGATCGTTGAAGGCAAGCCGTTCGAGGTGTGGGGCGGCGAGCAGTTGCGTGACTTCAGCTATGTGGATGATGTTGTGGCCGCACTGCTGGCGGCCGCGGCCAGCGAAGCGACCAACGGCCGCGCCTTCAACCTGGGCGGCGACTGCGTGATCAGCCTGCGCGCCCTGGCCGAGCTGCTGATCGCGGCCAACGGCGGCGGCGAGTTTCGGCTGCGGGCATTTCCCGAAGACCGCAAACGGATTGATATCGGCGACTACTATGCGGACGATACGCTCTTCCGCACGACGCTGGGCTGGGCGCCGGCCATCCCATTGCGCGCGGGGTTGGCGCGCAGCCTGGAATTTTACCGGGCGCACCTGACGAAGTATCTGTAGGATTGTGACCGTGACCCATCACTACTGCACTTACTTCGATCGTAACTACATGGCGCGCGGGCTGGCTCTCTTTCGATCGCTGCAGGCCCATGATCCCGGCTGCGAGTTATGGGTGCTGTGTCTGGATGAGGTCGCCCTGGCTATTTTGTCGCGCCTGGCGCTGCCTGGCCTGCACCCGATTGCCTTGGCTGATTTCGAGGCGGGTGACGAGGCGTTGCTGCGGGCGAAACAGAATCGCAGCCGCGTAGAGTATTACTTTACCTGCTCGCCGTCGCTGCCGAGCTACCTGTTCCGCATCCGGCCCGATCTGACGGCGATCACCTATCTGGACGCCGATCTGTTCTTTTTCGCCGCCCCCGCGCCCATCTTCACCGAGATCGGCGCGGCCTCGATTGCCATCATCGAGCATCGCTTTCCGCCGGCCGCCGCCGTCCAGACCGACCTGTTCGGCATTTATAACGTCGGCTGGCTCACCTTCCGCTGCGATGAGAACGCCGCGGCCTGTCTGACATGGTGGCGACAGCAATGCCTCGACTGGTGCTCCGACAGCCACACGCGCGGCCAGTACGGCGACCAGAAGTACCTGGACGACTGGCCGGCGCGCTTCACCGGCGTCCATGTCATCCGGCACAGGGGCGCCAACGTCGCACCATGGAACCTGACCACCTATCCGATCTGTAGCCGGAACGGACAGGTCTGGATCGGCGATCAACCGCTGATTTTTTACCACTTTCAAGGGCTGAAGCGCAACTCGGCGCGTTTCTATAATCCGCAGTTCCCGGAATATGTCGCGCATGTCGAAACAGCCGTGCGGCGGCAGATTTACGCCCCCTACATCGCGCAGCTTCAGGCGGTCGAAGCAGAGTTGGCCGCGCTCATGCCTGTCGCTCCGGCGCAGAATGGCATCCGCTTCGCCTATCCGCGGCCTTTCGCGGCCGGAAGCCGATGGGCGTTGGCGCAAAAGCTCGGCGGCAACCTTCAGAAGGCGCTGAGCGGGCGCTACATTTTCCTGGTGCGCGGCCGCGCGCTGTGAGGCGGGGCCGTGCAGCTGTTGTTCCTGAACCACAACTACCGTTACAGCGGCACCTATTATCGGGCCATGCCGATAGCCGAGCAATTGGCGGCGCGCGGACACCAGGTCACACTGCTGACCGTGTCACGCCAGCATAAATGGCGGGCGACCTGGTCAGAGGTCAACGGTGTGCGGCTGTGCGAAGCGCCAGGTCTGGCAATGGGTGGCACGGGTGAAGGTTACGGGGCGCTCGACATCGCTTATCGTAGCCTTCACGCTGCCGGACAACGTTATGACCTGATTCATATGTTTGACCACAAGCCCAACGCCGCCTTTCCCGGACTGGCAGGCCGCGCGCGCGGCGATCGGCTGGTGGCCGATTGGGCGGATTGGTGGGGCGGTCCCGGCGGCGTCAATGATGTGGCGCAGCGGCGGGTAGCGGCCATCGCTCGATTCGAGACCTGGTGGGAGGTGCGTTCTAAGCTGTTCGCGGACGGCGTTGTGACCATCAGCCAGGTTTTGGAGCAGCGCGCCCTGGCGATCGGCTGCCGCCGCGAGCGGGTGCTCTATCTGCCGACTGGCGCGCCGACCGAGCGGATCGTACCACTGCCGGTCGAAGACGCCCGCCGGCGGCTGGATCTCCCGCTGGATCGGCCTATCGTTGGCTTCATCGGCATGGGTCAAGGTGATCTAGACATCGTCATGCGGGCGCTGCGCCGCCTGCCCGGTGTCTGGCTGATGGTGATCGGCCAGCACAACCCGCAGGTGCGCGAGCTAGCCGCGACGCACGGCATCGCCGACCGGTTTTGGCCCACCGGCTTCATTCCAGATGACCAGGTTGGCCTCTACCTGGCTTGCGCCGATGTGATGTGTCTGCCGATGGAAGATCGGGCGGCCAACCGCGGCCGGCTGCCGAACAAAATGCTTGACTACCTGGCGGCTGGTCGCCCCACAGTTGCCAGCCCGGTCGGCGACATCAAGATGATCCTGGAGGCGCATCGCGTGGGGGTACTGGCCGCAGCCGACACTTTCGCCGATGCACTCCAAGCTTTGCTGGCCGATGTCTCGCTGCGCCGCGAGCTGGGACAAGCGGCTCGCCAGGTGGCCGAAACGGTCTTCGCCTGGCCGAGTTTGATCGACCGATTGGAAGCCTTTTACAAGCAACTTCTGTAGGGTAAATTGCCAATCCGCCTGGCCGAAACGGTGTTCCGGCCTACAACAGAGGAAAATAGCTACATGCCCAACGGTCGCGCCTGGGAGACCTATCCTCTGCCCGCAGACCTGCCTCCGCTGGTCGTCAATGACGCCGACTGGCCGGTGGTCAGCATCGTCACGCCCTCTTTCAACCAGGCGCAGTTCATCCGGCACACCATCGAGAGCGTGCTGAGCCAGGACTATCCCAACATCGAATATTGGGTGATGGATGGCGGCAGCACGGATGGCACCCTGGCGATTTTGGACGACTATCGCGATGATCTGCATTTTCATTGGCTGAGCGAAAAGGACACTGGGCAGAGCGACGCCATCAACAAGGGCTGGCGCCGCTGTCGGGGTGAGATCGTTGCGTGGCTCAACAGCGATGATACCTATCTGCCCGGCGCGCTGCGTTCGCAGGTCGAGTTTCTGCGCCAGCATCCCGATGTAGATCTGGTCTATAGCGATTGTATCTTCACCGACGCGGCCGGCAACCCTGTCGAGACCGGCTATGGCCGGCCTTTTTCCATCCGCGAGCTGCTCCATTTCACTATCCCGCAACAACCTACCGTCTTTCTAACCCGGAAGGCGATGCTGGCGGCCGGCCCTCTCGATGTAGCGTTTCATCACTCGCTGGATTCCGAGTACTGGCTACGGCTGTATGCCTGCGGGTTCCGCCTGGCCTATAATCCTGGCGCCGTCGCGACGTACCGCTGGCATGGCGCGTCGAAGACAGGCGTGAGCCATCGCCAGGCCTATGCGGATTGGGCGAAGCTGATCGAGCGGTACGCGCCGGCCGAGGAACGCACGCGGGCGCTGGCTGATCTCAAGCTGGCGGTGGCGCTGGATGAAGCCCGCTTCGGCTCGATCCGCCGCTCGCTGGCGCTGGCAGCCCAGGCGACCCGGCTGCGCCCCACGCCGCGACTCGGCCTCTACGCCGCGGCGCTGCTCGACCGTGGGTTGGGCAGCTCGTTCTATCTGCGGCTGGCCGGTTACTGGGCGAAGCGGCAGAGCACAGGCAGGAGCCAGCCATGAGCACGCCTGTCTCTCAACCGGTACGCTTTGCGATGGTCAGCACTGACATCCGGCGCGACCTCATCGTGCCGCTGCGTCACTTTACCCGACTCGAGCTCATTCACTTCTATCGCCGGGCATCCTACGGCGACCTGACTGCCGACGAGTTGGGCGGCAACCTGGTCGCCTATCGCAGTGCGAGAGAGTTGTATCAAGGCTTGCTGGCCGCGCGCCCACAGATCGTGCAAGGCGTGGAGCCGTTCGCCGTCCGTCTGCTGCCCTATCTGTTTGCCGGTTGGGCCGCCGCACGTCGCTTAAGGGCGCCGCTGGTGGTCGTGACCCTGGAAAACCGGCCGTTGGCGATCAAGCACGGCGCGGTTGTCGCACGTCTGTTGCGGCTGGTCTTACGGCCAATCTTTGATGACGCCCGGTTGATCATCCCGTTGAATCACGGCGCGGCGCGCAACGCGTTGACCGTCGGGCGGTATGCCGACAAAATGCAACGATTGATGTACGGCACTTGGGGCGTGGATCTGTCCGAATTCACGCCGCAGCGTGATGGTCGCGAGCCGGACTTTGGCCCTGAGCCGGTTATTTTGTATGTCGGTCGCCTGCACCCCGAAAAGGGGATCTTCGATCTGGTGGACGCCTGCGCTCGGGTCCGAGCGCAGATGGCGCATGTGCGCCTGGTGATGGTCGGCGATGGCCCGGCACGCAGCGAGATTGAACGTCTGGTGCAAGAACGTGGCTGGGGCGATGCGGTGTTCTTGACCGGAACCGTGAAAAATCGAGATCTGCCGCCCTATTTTCGAGCCGCGAGTGTCTTCGCTGCGCCCTCTGTGACCACCCCGAAGTGGGAAGAACAGGTCGGCATGACCAACATCCAGGCAATGGCTTGCGGCGTTCCGGTGGTCTCTACGCACAGCGGCGCGATTCCGGAGTATGTGCCTGATGGCGTAGCCGGCTTTCTGGCACCGGAGCATGACCCAGCGGCGTTGGCTGACGCCCTGCTACGGCTATTGCACGACGCGAACTTGCGACAGCGTCTCGGTCAGGCGGGCCGTCAATATGCCCAGGCGCACTACGATGCCGTGGCGAACATCCGCCAGGCAGAGACGGTCATCCTCGAGCGGTGTTCAGACGTATGAAAATCGCACTCGACACCCAATCCACGATCGGCCGTAAGACCGGCATCGGCGTCTACACCGCCCGGTTGCTGGATGCGCTGCGCCGCGTCGGCCCCCAGCACGAGTATTGCGAGATCGCCTGGGGCCGCGATCCGCCGATGCGGCTGGATCGGCGGCTGCGCTGGCAGCAATGGGAGCTGCCGCGCCGCGCGCGCGCCGTCGGCGCCGAGGTCTTGCACGTTCCCGGCTTCGACGCACCGTGGCGCAAACCTTGTCCGGTGGCGCTTACCGTGCACGATCTGATCGGCGTGCTCTTTCCGCGCAACCTGCCGCCCGTCGCCCGCTTTTATTGGAGCCGTTGGCTGCCGCACAGCATCCGCTGGGCTGATCGGGTGATTGCCGATTCGGAGCACACGCGGCGTGACATCGTGCGCTTGATGGGCATTCCGGCCGAGCGGATCGTGGTGATCCCGCTGGGCGTCCAGCCGGTTTTCCGTCCGATCCATGATGCCACGCTGTTGGCTGCCTTGCGTCAGAAGTACGATTTGCCTCCCCAGATTATCCTCTATCTTGGCACGCTGGAGCCGCGCAAGGGGTTGGACACCCTGGTGGATGCCTATGCCATGTTGGCCGGTGAAGGGGCGCACGATCTGGTAATCGTAGGCAAGCGCGGCTGGTATTCGGAGGGTCTGTTCCGTCAGGTGACGCAACTGGGTTTGGAGCGCCGCGTTCACTTCACGGATTATGTCCCCGACGAAGATGTGCCCGGTCTGCTCAACCTGGCCGAGGTCTTCGTCTTCCCCTCGCGCTACGAGGGGTTCGGTTTGCCGCCGCTCGAAGCGATGGCCTGCGGCACACCGGTGATCTCATCCAACGCGGCCAGCCTGCCGGAGGCGGTGGGCGAGGCTGGTCTGCTCGTGCCGCCGGACGATGCGGCCGCGCTGGCGGGCGCTTTGCACCAAATCCTGGCTGACGGCGTCCTGCGCGACCGGCTGCGGGATGCCGGGCTGCGGCAGGCGGCCAGGTTCACCTGGGAGGCGACCGCCCGGCGCACCTTGCAAGTGTACCAGGAGATGCGCCGATGAACATCTGTCTCGATCTTTCGCCGACGGTGCATCGCCGCGCCGGTATTGGCCGGTTCACCGGCGAGCTGACGCAGGCGTTGCTGGCCCTTGCCCCGGAGAACACATATACTGCGCTCTACAATCGCGCCGCCGAAGCCCAACTTGCGCCGCCGTTCGACCATCTGCCGCGGTTGGCCTTGCCGTGGGGCGACAAGCCGTGGCGCCTGCGCGTCGCTTTGGCTCACCTGTTTCGCCGGCCGCAAGACGCCCACTTCCGTGATGTGGATCTCTTTCACGCCACGGATCACCTTTTGCCGTTCTTCGCGCGCATCCCCAGTATTTTTACGCTGTACGACCTGACTTATCTGACCACCGATACCCACACGACGCTGAATCGCCTTTTCCTGCGCCTGATGATGCCGCATTTTCTTCGCCAGGCCGCCGCGGTGATCACCATCTCCGAATCTACCCGGCGAGACATGCTGCGGTACTACGCGGTCGCCCCCGCAAAGTGCTATGTGACTCACGGCGGCGTTGACGCACGCTTTCGGCCCGCAAGCGAAGCGGCGATCGAAGCGGTGCGTCGGCAGTATGGCCTTCCAGAACAATACATCCTGGCCGTTGGCACCATTGAGCCGCGCAAGAACTATACGACGCTCCTGGCAGCTTATCATGCCTTGCGCGACCGCCATCCGGGCCTGCGCCTGGTCATCGTTGGTAAGAGGGGCTGGCGTTCGGAGGCCTTCTTTCAGAAGTTGTCCGAATTGGGGCTGGAAGACCAGGTGTTGTTGCCCGGCTACGTAGCTGACGCGGACTTGCCGGCGCTTTACACCGCCGCGACCGTGTTCGCCTTCGCGTCGCTGTACGAAGGCTTTGGCCTGCCGATCCTGGAGGCGATGGCGTGTGGAACGCCCGTCGTAGCGGGCAACACCTCAGCGCTCCCGGAGGTGGTAGGCGAGGCCGGCGTGCTGGCGCCACCCCAGGATGTCGGCGCATTGGCTGCGGCGCTGGCGGCGCTGCTCGATAACGCCGCCTTGCGAGCTGATCTTTGTGCCAAAGGCGTGACGCAAGCCCAGCGGTTTACCTGGACGCAGACGGCGCAGGCGACACTGCAAGTGTATCACCAGGTGTTCGGTGCATGATGGACTCATTCTCTTCTGTGTGCTACTTCGACATCTCCGCCGCCGTCCATCGCCGCGCCGGCCTGGGCCGCTATGCCGAAAGCCTGGCCCGCGCCCTCCTATCTCCCAGTCTACCAGTTTCCCAATCTCCCAGTTTCCCAATCTCCCAATCTACCCATCTACCACCCTTCGCCTTCTTCTACAATCGCGAATCCGGCATCCAACCCCTGCCCGGCCTGGAACACATCCCCGTCCGCACCGTCAGCCTGGGCTACAAGCCGTGGCGGATGCTGGTGTGGCTGGGGCAACTGGCCCGCGTCGGGTTCAACCGGCTCGT
>Ga0172371_10007377_pt1 | contig 15702 bp, 16 predicted proteins | sample Lak12m_FD_114543 | JGI IMG/M metagenome (GOLD analysis project Ga0172371, IMG submission 114543) | Freshwater microbial communities from Kabuno Bay, South-Kivu, Congo - kab_022012_12m | ecosystem: Environmental > Aquatic > Freshwater > Lake | place: Democratic Republic of the Congo: South-Kivu... | reverse complement strand
GGAACCGACTTAAAGAAATTTGAGGAGGGAAAAGTTAACTCTCCCATCAGAGTAAACGAGAACACCAAGGGAAATAATCCGGCCGAGACCAAGCAGAGCACAATTGACCCGAACGATTGGAGAGTGATCAGTCCCAACACAATCTGAAATTTGCCAAAAAAATTGACGTTATTATTTTGTTGGTAGTTAATATAATTAACCAACTAAGAGGACTGGGCTTCTAGTGAGCACCGGTTCTCTTTTTTTATCGCCTGACTTCTTCGATACTGATATACGATAGCGTTTTGTTGCTGATCTTCTTACTCTTAGTAAAATACTTCTCCTTTACCTTCCCGATTATCCAATCGGTCATTTGCAATAACTCGACATACCTTGAATCGGCTTGGATAATATGGAGAAAGGGAGGCGTTTTGAAATTCACACCTTTTCTCAAATAATTTCTCATTTGTTGCTCTTTCGCTTCGTTAGAATGAAAACGATCCACCACGATCTCGATTTCATTTGATTGGGGTTTATTTTTTTGGAAATGAAATTCAAGCAACTTCCTTAGGATTAAATGTTTGAAGCGTGTCGGGCTCTTGGGGAAACTGAGCTTCTCTTTTAAATAAACCCCTCGATATCTTGCTTTATCAACATAAACAGCGCTTGCTTTGATAGGGTAACCGCTTTCTGAAAATAACTCAAAGATAGAGCCCAACAAATCTTTTTGGACTTTATTCAACCTTGTTGATTTAAGCTCTTTTTTAACAGAGCCGAAATAACGAAAAGCGCCCAGGTGGATATTCAATCTCCTTAGAGTAGCATCGTCCAAATGAATCAAGCCAACAATATAATAGCTTGTTCCTGAGCCTGGATCTCCTGATTCGTCAATAAAAACAAAGTCTCTTTTTGCTTTATTGGTCTCTACCATGGTGTTAGCTATTTGAATTTTAAAAGCTAATTTAATTATATCAGCTAAAGATTAAAAAGTTATTAAAAGATTATTAACTGTACCTCACCTAATAGGCTGCTCGCCCGATATTGCAAAACATAAAAATGTACTAGAATTGTTTAATTAAGCTCAGGGAAAAATAAAACAAAAACTCTTTTCGGATGGACAATATTGTTAGTTGCAACGGATTGGGGTGCAATATTTGCGGGCTATTCGCTGTGGCGAATAACCTTTTTAATTACGTCCTGATTTTGAGCTTTGCGGTGGCAGTTTTGGTGTTGGTGGCGGCCGGGTTCAGTTATTTGTTGAGCAGCGGCGATAGCGACAGACTGGAGAAATCCCGCCGTTTTGTTCGGGTCGGGATGATGGGATTTGTTATTATTCTTGTGGGCTGGGCGGTGATTAACACTCTGTTTCTGGTCTCCGGCTATAAAGACCGGGGGCATTGGTGGAAATTTGATTGCACGGTGGTGGAGGAACCGGTTGTTTCTGATGAAATCGCTCAAAATTCAGCATCATCGCAAAAAGTGAAAGTGCCAGGCAGCCCGGACGAAGAAGTGCCGGTTTTTTCCAGTCTGAAAGAGCTGCTGGACCGCCGGGTGCCCAAAGGGCGGGTTCTCGGCCCCGACTCGGCCGTCGCCCTGCAAGAACAGTTGAAAGGGCTTCCCGAGGGCGGGACCTTAAAGTTCTTGGCCCCGGTGAGAATCGGCACGGACGGGACCAGCCAAGACTACTATTTGCCTTTGCTAACCCTCAAAAACATGTGGGGAAACATTCAGCTGGAAAGCACCGGTGAGGCCCTGAACCTGATTGGGGAGAAAGTTAACGGTATGGCCGACCGGCCGGACCAAGGGTTTGGGATGATAAATTCGAAAGGCGAAGCATTGAGCGGCGGTGAGCTGAGCTTGATTAATCCACTATTTTTTGAAATGAAAGGGACGCTTTTTTCACGCAGCGCCAGCCAGAGCGACGAGGACATCGACACTTTTATTACGGAAGGAGTCAGCCTGTTGCAGGGAGAAAACAACTACGCCGAGATAAAAAATTATCTGGCGCGCCTGGTGGCCCTGGTGATGAAAATGCTCTCCGGCATGCTGGTTGAAGCGGATTACGGAAACGGCTCGACCCTCAAGGCGCTGCAGCGGCCCGCCAACGACAACCAGGATACCGGTAACACCAGCGGCGGTTACGACCCGGCCCGCTGGAAAGAAACCAACGCCAACAAAGACACCACTGACAGTGATGGGGATGGCATTCCGGACTGGCAGGACGCCTGCGTCTACACCTTTTCCGACAGCCTCGGAGACGTCAACCGCGACCCGAAGGCGGCCGGCCTGTATGGCTGCTCCTGCGAGGACATCGGCAACACCATCGGGATGGGCTGTCCGCCGGATATGTGCGTGGGCAACTATTGGCAGACTTACCCCACCGGGGTCCGGAACTGCGTCCAGGCGCGGCTCCAGCCTTATGCCTGCCCCGCGCTCACTTCCACTTTCACCAGCGACTGCCCCCAGCTCACCGAAAAAGCCACCACCACCGAGACCGACCAAAACGACGACCGCGGCATTCCCTGGGGGGAGGGCGACGACGGCTACAGCGACGCTCCGGCCCAGACTGATTCGCCGGACTCGGTGAAAAAGGCTTTGCGCCTCATTGCCAAGTACGACCCCTTGCGCTACGAAATGATTTTCCGCTACGTGGACCGGATCATCGGCATCCGCGACCCCAATATGGTCAACGAAAACACCACCACCACCGGTTTCACCTACGACGGTGGGGGCGCCATCTACGTCAATATGACCTTGCCGGTGGCCTACCTGGCCGAGACCATTGTCCACGAGTCCACCCACGCCGCCCATATGTATCTTTATTCCGACACAGACAGCCAAACCGAAGCGTTCACCAACCTGACCGAGCGGCTGGCCAACGCCAACACCATCGGCAGCATCTGCCGGAAATCGGATTCCAAAGACATGAGCGAATTCCCGGAACAGTCGCAAAAGCTGATCTACCAAGGCAAGCCGGTCCGGGGATTCATCAGCCGGGAACTCCAAAAGACCAATCCCCAAAGCGGTTACCTGGGAACCGCCGCCTACTACGACATCATCCGCTACGCCTCCGATTTCGGCAACCTGACCCAGGGGCCCTACCACTACGGCGACGACCAGGCCGGGATGGTGCTGGGCCTTGCCGGCGGGGAAGAAAAAGTGATGCAGCAAATCGTGGAGAACAAAGAAGAATGCCTCAGCAAGCCGACCGCCGACCTGCCGCCCGTGCCCGCCTGCGACTACACCGACCGGGAAATTATGATCGGCGGCTGGGATTGGTACGAGTATTAATTAACGAGATATGAATTCAAAAAGTAAAATAATCGGTTTGGGGATTGGAGCGCTGCTGCTCTTGATTCTGGTTGCGCTGGCGGCTTATATGATGTATTGGAAACCGGAGCCGAAAACCGGCGAGGGGTCCTCAGCGGCCCCGACCGCTCCGGGAGAAAACCTGAGTCCGCTGGACCAGTTCGTGAAAACCCGGAAGGAATTCATGGCGCCGGAAACCGCTCGCAAATTGGGCTTGAAAGAGCCCGAAGTACCCATCCCGGTGGCAACCAAAAAGCCGATTAGAAAACTCACCCTGGTGCCGGCCGGCCTGGGCGGCGGCGATGTCCGCTATGAGCCGGTGATCGAGACGCCCAATGGCCAGTTCCAGGTGCTCAAAAAATCCGACTATCCGCAGTATTTTAAGGTTGACTCGCCGGACAACGCCCTTAAGTATTTGAAATTCGCCTTGGTAAAACTGGGCGAGCGGCAATACGACCGGATAAGAATGACCATCAGCAGCCCGGAAATGTACCGTAAGGAATGTCGCGACAATAAAAATAAAGTGACCGTTTCCACGATCACCCCATTGCCAATCACCCAGTCGCAAGCCGTTTCCGGCGGCTACCAAGTCACCTGGATCTACTACTCCGGCGCGATGCCAGCCGGCTACTGGCGTAAAGTTTACCTCGTCACCCCCGACGGGGACATTCAGCTGAGAGAAAACTCCGACAAGCCTTTCTGGCCCTGCGGCCGCAGCGTGGTATTTTAGATTGAGAAGAATCAGATTTAAGCAGTCTCGCCGACGGCTTTTTTGCCTTCCTTGCGGCGGACGATTTCCCCCACATAGCGCAGGCCCTTGCCTTTGTAGGGTTCCACTTTGCGAATTTTGCGGATGCGGGCGGCGGTTTCGCCGACCAGTTGCTTATCCAAACCGGAAATAGTGATAATATTCTTTTCTACGGCTAAATCAATGCCTTCCGGCGCGTTGAATTCCACCGACTGGGAATAGCCGACGTCCAGCACCAGCTTTTTGCCTTGCAGGTTCACCTTGTAGCCGGTGCCCTGCAGCTCCAGCTGCTTCTGGTAACCTTCAGTCACGCCTTTGACCATGTTGGCCACCACCGCGCGGGCGGTGCCCCACATCGCGGTCATTTTGGCAAATTTGGGGTCCAGGACCACTTTCACTTCGTTCTCACCCACCTGAAACTTGACCGCTTCAGTCAGTTTAGTCTTGAGTTCCCCTTTGGGTCCGGTAACGGTCACCTCCACCCGGCTTTTGCCCGCCGGCTGAAAATTTATTTTAACTCCTTCGGGAATGCTGATAGGTAATTTACCAATCCGTGACATAGTTCATTTTTATTAATACACCACGCACAGGACTTCGCCGCCGACTTTTTGCTTCTTGGCTTCCCAATGCGGCAGCAGGCCTTTGGAAGTGGAGACGATAATCATTCCGCGGCGGCCGCCGACGCGCTGGACGCTTTCGGCGTGACTGTAGATCCGTTGGCCGGACTTGCTGAGCCGCTTGATGCCTGTTATCGCGGGCTGGCCGTCCTGGTATTTCAAATACAGCTTCATTGCCCGCTTGCCGGGGCTGATTTCGCTGGTTTCAAACTTGCGGATAAAGCGATACTTGGCCAGTACCGTGACAATCTCCTTTTTCAAATTGGAATAAGGCACTTGGGTGGTTTTTTGCCCCCTCATCTGCGCGTTGCGGATTCTGGTTAACATATCGCTGATTGGATCCATGTTTTTCTTGGAACTTAAAACTTAAAACTTGGAACTTGAATGCGGGCGCGTGCTTCAAGTTTCATGTTTCATGTTTCAAGCTTCTACCAGCTGGCCTTTCTGATTCCCGGCATTTCGCCGTTATTGGCGAGTTCCCGGAAACAAATTCGGCAAAGCCCAAAAGTCCGGATGTAACCGCGGGTGCGGCCACAGCGCCAGCATCTTCGGACGGTCTTGGTGGAAAACTTCGGTTTCTTCTCGGCTTTGACAATTAGGGCTTTTCTAGCCATCTCTTGGAACTTAAAACTTAAAACTTGGAACTTGAAATTGCATTTTGCGCTTCAAGTTTCAGGTTTCAAGTTTCATGTTCTACGCGCACCGGAAAACCCAAATTCTTGAGCAGCGCCACGCCCTCTTCCCGCGCTTTAGCGGTGGTCACGATGTTCACCTGCAACCCAAAAATATAGTTGGTTTCGTCCGGATTGATCTCGGGAAAAACGATGTGCTCCTTGATTCCCACCGAGCAGTTGCCGGTGCCATTGAAATTGGTCTCCGCGATCCCCTGGAAGTCCTTGATGCGGGGCAGAGTGGCCACGATAAAGCGCTCCAAAAATTCCCACATCCGGCGACCGCGCAAGGTCACAGACACGCCCACTTTGTCGCCCTGTCTCAACTTAAACCCCGAAATGGCCTTTTTGGCAATGGCGAAAACGGGCGCCTGGCCGCTTATTTTGCGAATATCGTCCCAAACGTTCTTCTGCAGGTTCTCGTTCTCCATAATCTTGCCCACCCCGGCATTCACCACAATCCGACTCAAACGCGGCACTTCCAGGTCGTTTTTGAACCCAAACTGCTCTTTCAAGGCCGGGATCACTTCCTTGACATATTTTTCCTGTAAGTGAGGAGTTTTTGCTGCTTTAATCATACTCTTAAAATCTATTTATCGACCACTTGCTTACATTTCTTGCAAATCCGCTTTTTCTTACCCTTATCATCAATTTGGTACCCGACGCGGGTGGGTTTCTGGCAGTGCGGACACACCAACATCACGTTGGCCACATTAATGAAAGCGGGTAATTCGATCCGCTGACCCACTTTCCCGCCTTTCTTGGTCTTCTCGGCCGGAATGTGTTTTTTGATCAGATTAACCCCTTCCACCAATACCTTATTCACCGAAGGCGCGCTCTGGAGAACCTCTCCCCGCGCTCCCTTGTCTTTGCCGGCAGTCACAATTACTTTATCACCTTTCTTAATTCGCATATTTTTTGTCGCTGATTAGAGAACTTCTTGAGCCAACGAAATTATCTTCTGATAGCCTCGTTCGCGCAATTCCCGCGGAATGGGACCGAAGATTCGGCTTCCCTTGGGGTTGGCGCCGTCCAAAATCACCGCTGCGTTATCGGAAAACCGGATGTAGGAGCCGTCCTTGCGCCGATAGGGAAATTTCTGTCGCACCACCACCGCTTTCACCACTTCCTTCTTCTTGACCGACCCGCGCGGATCGGAGCTCTTCACCGAGGCCACAATCAGATCGCCAATCCGGGCATATCTCCGCTTGCTGCCGCCGAGGACTTTGAAACATTCAATGACTTTTGCGCCAGTGTTGTCGGCGACCTTTAACTTAGTTTCTGGCTGAATCATAACTGTAATTTTTAGGGGCGGGATGACCGTTTTTTGAGACTGCGGCCCGACAGTCCTCGCTTCAAAAAACGGTCATCCCGCCAAAAATATCATTTAATAAATTACCCGCCATTTTTTATCTTTCGAAAGTGGACGGCAGCCCACAAAACTCACCTTGTCTCCGACCTTGAACTGGTTTTTGGGGTCGTGGACCTTGTATCTCTTGGTGGAAGTAAAGCGTTTGTGGTATTTGGGATGCTTTTTGAGCAAGTTGACCGCCACCACAATGGTCTTGTCCATTTTGTCACTAGCAACTACCCCGCTGGTGGAGTGGAGTTTCGTTTCGGCCGCCTTTTTTGGCTCGGTTTTCTTAACCTTAACGGTAATTTTTCCTGGCATAATGTATTCAACAACAAAAAACCCTTACCTGTCATCACAGGTTAGAGAGTTTTTTTATTAAAACAGAAGCAAATAAATCTTGCAATCTGTGTAAGTTACTTATAAGCTGTTATTATTAAATAGTCAAAATTCTTCTGAGAATTTGCAAGCAAACTTTATGCACGAGAACTACAAAGAACTGATCTGGACGCTGGCCAAGACCGATTTCAAACTGCGCTACCACGGTTCGGTCCTCGGCTACGCCTGGGCGATTCTCAAGCCGCTCCTGATGTTTTTGATCCTCAATTTCGTGTTTTCCTCGATTTTCAACCCCAAGAACACCGGCATCGAGCACTATTCCCTCCAGCTGCTGATTTCCATCATCGTTTTTAACTTCTTCTCCGAGGGCACCATGGCCGGACTCAATTCGTTGGTTCAAAAATACACCCTGGTCACCAAAATCTACGTCCCCCGCTGGACCATCATCGCCGCCGCCACCCTCAACTCCCTCCTGATCTTCCTGATGAACCTGATTGTGATTGCGATTTTCTTCGTCTGGTACCGCTTTTTGCCCAGCCCCGAATCCCTGGTGATGTTTTTCTTTCTGCTGATTCTCACTTATCTGCTGATCCTGGGCTTTTCTTTCATCGCCGCCCCCGTTTTCGCCCGTTTTCGGGATCTCCAGCAAATTTGGGAGGTGCTGACTTCGACCCTGTTCTACGCCTCGCCAATCGTCTACCCGCTCTCGATCCTGCCCGTCAAATATCACGCCATCATCCTCCTCAATCCCATCGCCTACATCATCCACCACTTGAAAATCGCCATCACCGAAAACCGCTACGCCCCGCCGTGGGAAACCGCCTTTTTCAGCGGTGCGGTTGTGGCTTTTTTCTTGGTCGGAATGGTCATTTACCATAAAATGCAAGCCAAAATCGCCGAAAATTTATAACTATGGAAAACCTCGCGATAAAAGTGGAAAATTTGTCCAAAACTTTCGAGATTCCCCACGAGAAGATCAGCACTTTGCGGGGGGCTTTTGTGAGCGCTTTCCACCAGAAAACCTACGAGACCTTGCTGGCGCTCGACAACATTTCCTTTGAAATCAAAAAAGGCGAGTTTTTTGGCATCATCGGCCGCAACGGTTCGGGCAAGTCCACCTTGCTCAAAATCCTGGCCAACATCTACGCTGCCGACCACGGCCAACTCAAAATCAACGGCCGGATTTCCCCGTTTCTGGAGCTGGGAATCGGCTTCAATCCGGAGCTTTCCGGCAAGGACAACATCTATCTCAATGCCATCGTGCTGGGCCTCACCCGCCAACAAGTGAACGAAAAATATAAACGCATCGTGGCCTTTTCGGAGCTCTCCCGCTTCATCGACCAAAAAATCAAGAACTACTCTTCCGGCATGCAGGTCCGCCTGGCCTTTTCGGTGGCCATCCACGCCAACCGCGACATCCTGCTGATGGACGAGGTCCTGGCAGTGGGCGACGAAAATTTCCAGAAAAAATGTCTCAAAGTCTTCGAAAAGTTTCGCCGGGAGAAAAAAACCATTATTCTGGTTACCCACGACTTGGAGACCGCCCGGCAGTACTGTGACCGGATAATGCTAATGCGCAAAGGCCGGATTGAAATGATCGGCGAACCGGAAAAAGTGATTCACAAGTACAATCTGCAAAATATCGCGGACGCCAAGAAATCCTAAAGTCACCCACTATGAGCAAAAATGATTTAATCGGCCTATTTCTTCGGATAATCCGCTTCCGCCCCCGCCATTTTCACGAGCTCCGGCGCAAAGCGCGAGGATTTTTGAAAAGAGAAGGTTTATCCAAGACCCTCCGTCTGGCCTTTAAGTTTCTGATTTATGGCCGCGCTTATTTCCAAATCCGGCCTTTCAGTCAAGCAGAGTATGAGTGTTGGATGGAAAAAAACGAGAGATCCGATCCGAAAAAAATCGCCCAAGCCGTCGCCCAGCTTAAACATAAACCGGTTATCTCCATTATTACCCCGGTCTACAACATTGACCCGCAGTGGCTTGACCGCTGCGTCCAGTCAGTACTTGAACAGTATTATCCCAACTGGGAGTTGTGTCTCTATGATGACGCTTCCACTAAACCGGCCACTCTCGACTGTCTCAAAAAGTGGAGCCAACTAAACGATTCACGGATAAAAACCAAATTCGGAAAAACTAACCAGCACATTGCCGGAGCATCCAATGAAGCCTTAAAAATGGCTACCGGCGAATTCCTCATTCTCTTGGACAATGACGACAAGCTCTCCCCAAACGCCCTTTATGAAACAGTGGCAGCCTTAAATCAAAATCCCCGGCTGGACTACATCTATAGCGACGAAGACAAAATCAACGAAGATTGTCAGCGGTCCAATCCTTTTTTTAAGCCGGATTGGTCGCCGGATTTATTCCTGTCCATGAACTATACTTGCCACCTGAGCGTTTTCCGTAAATCAATTGTTGAGGAGATCGGCGGTTTTCGCAAAGGTTATGAGGGCTCGCAGGACTATGACCTGATTCTGCGGTTCATCGAGAAATCGCAACCGGAAAAAATTCACCATATTCCTAAAATTCTCTATCATTGGAGGACGCTTGCCACTTCCACCTCCACCGGTCTGGGAGCCAAGGACTACACCGTGCGGACTTCCATCAAAGCCCTCCGGGATTATCTGCGCCGCAATAAAGTTGAGGGGGAGGTTACCGAAGGGCTGTCGCCGGGAAGATTTTACGTGAAAAGACACGTCATCGGCAATCCCAAGGTTTCCATCATCATCCCCCTCCGCGACCAGGTGAAAGTGCTCAGGCGCTGCGTGGAGAGCCTGCTGAAAAAAACCGACTATAAAAATTTTGAGATCGTGCTGGTCAACAACCAAAGCCAGGAAAAGGAAACCCGGGAATACCTCAAAAAACTGGCCAAAGATCCAGCCTGTAAAGTCCTGGACTACAACAAACCTTTCAATTTCTCCGCCATCAACAATTTTGCCGCTCGGTGGAGTAAAAGCGAGTATCTGCTGTTTCTCAACAATGACACCGAAGCCATCTCCCCAGAATGGCTTACCGCCATGATGAGCCAAATTCAGCGAGACGAAGTGGGGGCCGTCGGCGGAAAACTCATTTATCCCAACGGCCGTATCCAGCACGCCGGGGTGGTTTTGGGGCTGGGAATTGCCGGCCACGCCTTCAAGCACTTCCCCGAAGGCAACGAAGGCTATATGAGCATGGCCAACACCATCCGGAACTTCAGCGCCGTCACCGCCGCCTGTATGTTGGTGAAAAAAAGCGCTTTTCAGGAAGTTGGGGGGTTCGACGAGAAAAATTTCACGGTAGCCTATAACGACGTTGATCTTTGCCTGCGCCTGAGGAAAAAGGGCTATTTAATCGTCTACACGCCCTACGCCAAACTTTATCATTATGAATCGCTCAGCCGCGGCAACGATGAGGATCTGCAACACCACAATCCCCAAAAATATCAGCGAGTGATCACGGAAAGGAAGCATATGCTCAAAAAGTGGAAAAAATGGATCCTGAATGATCCATATTATAATCCCAACCTGACCCGCGTGCGGGAAGACTTCTCCTTGCGCATTGAAAACCGCAAACCCAGATACATCTAGCTTCAAGTTTGTTTACTTTTTTCGGGAAACCCCGCTGCCGGCTTCCGCAATAAGCCAGGACAACAGCCCCAAATAAATCAAAAATGCCACCGCGCTGGCCCAGCCCTTTAGCCAAAAAGGCTTGTATTGGCTTAGCCGTTGGGACAATTCAATCAGATTGCCCATAAAGCTCCCGGGGGAATATCTGGGGTGCATGATTAAGTCGCCGCTTTTCCCGTTACCGCTCCCTGAACGCAAAACTCCCGGATAGCAATCCCCTTCCGTCGCCCATAAAGATATCTTGCTCCGGGGCTGGCTCAGGTAGCTCAAAACCAGATTGTATTCTTGCCCTTTGCCGAGTTTCACTCCCGGAAAAGGGAGGTTGACGTCTTTGTCGTTTTCAAGATATAGAGTGCTTTGACTACCGGAAAACAGAAGGTTACCCTCCCTGTCCTCCAGGGAATATCCCAAAGAACCGAGGTTATAGAATTTTCCTCCCGTAGCCACTTTCAAACTTATGCCGCTCAGATTTTCGTTGGCCGCGATAAAAGATTGGTTAATCTCGTCGTTCAGGCGAAAAGTGGTGGATTTGCCGGAATTTTCACAGCTCGATGGGGCGGAAAAAGATAAATTGGCGAGATAAAAGCCTAGTGCCAGAATCATCACCCCCAAGACTGAAGCGCCCAAAATTATTTTTTTCACTTTGCTTGGTTACAAATAGAACCGGGGAATAATATAGCCGAATAAGCCGATGAAATTCAAAAGCGCCATACCCAAAAAAAGAACCAGAAGGATAATTTTACGCCTCATTTTGGGGAAAAGAGCCGCCAAACCCAGCGCGATCAGGGCGAATTTTGCCGCCGCCAAAGGCAAAAAATATCTTCCTTGGAATCCGATGGCAGAGTAGGGGTCGGAGAAATCGTCGGGATTGACCTGGACAAAATTTATGCAATAAATCATCAAATTGAGACCCACCACCAGTGAGACCAGGTAGATTATTGAAAAAAATCTCTTTTTTTCGGCGGGATCGGCATCTTGGAAGTGGCGGATAATCCGCCAAAAATAAACCGCCATTCCCAAAAATCCCAAAATCATAACCAGCCAGATGGCGTAAATCAGATACTGGGAAATTTGGATGTTCAGCCAGCCAAAATCGCCCCAGTACATCAGGGAGCGGTCAAAAACAATTTTAAGTTGCGACTGGTAGGCCAAAAATTTCGCGACAAAGGCCAGCGACAAGGGCTTGGCGGTTTGCAGGGTTAAAAGTGATTGGCGGTAAATCAGATAGGCGCTCGCGAAAGCAAAAACCGCCCCGGCGCCAATGAAAAGCGCTTGGAATCTTTTGCGCCAGGCAAATATGCTCTTCCTCTCTTGGAAAAAATAGAGAACCGCCAAAAATACCGCGGCCGGGAGCAGAAAATAGGCGGCCGGTTTGGTGAGAAACCCGATGGCCAAGCCCAGCACGATCAACCCCAAACCCAGCCAGGATATCCCTGACCGCAACAGTTTCACCGCCCCCCAGACAAACAATCCGAAAGCCAGAAACAGCAGCGAGTCAACATTGATTGAGCTGGTGATGAAAGTCAGCATCGGCTGCATTGAAACCGCTCCGGCCAGCAAAGCCGATTCGGGGCGGGTAAAATTTATTTCCCGAAAAACAAAATAAGCCGTGGCGACAAAAAGGAGGCCGAAAAAAACCGACATCAGCCGGATCAGATAAGCCCGCTCGATCACGCTAAAAGGGGAGAAACCGTTTTCCAAAAAACTCCCCAGAAAATAGTAGAGGGGAGGGTAACCGGTGACCCAGGCCGGGTAGTTTTCCACAAATCTCCCGGGGCGGGAATCGCGAATCTGGTTTTCCTGAGCGCCATCGGCGGAATTTTCCTGAAATGGCATTTTATTGTCGGGAGTGAACCGGGTCTGGGCAAAATTGGTGGCCGCGAGAAGATTTTTCAGTTCCGGGGAAAGGTTCTGGTATTCCAGGCCGAAAGAGTAGGTTCTGTCAATGGGAAAGTCATAGGATTGGGGCCGATAGCCCCGGGGTTCGGCGAAATGCTGGATGGTCGCGTAATGGGTTTGCTCGTCAGGCGCCTGAAAAGGCGGGACAACGTAGGCCCAGACGACCCCTTTGAGCAGGGTGATCGCGAGTACCAGCACGAGCAGCTTGTGGTTGCTTACAAAATTCATTAAGTGTAGACTTAAAAAGTCATTGAATAAATCATATAACCCAATATCAGATGCATCAAGCACCGGACGTTACGGTTTACGAGCCCAACCAGCGCCAAAAAATCGGTTTTCTGCGCAGCCTTTTGATAATGCTCGGCAACATCCGCGCCTCCCGGGAGCTCATTTGGCAGCTTTTTAAGCGGGATTTTGTGGCCGTCTATAAAAAATCTTTTCTGGGCATGGGCTGGCTCTTCATTTCGCCGGTGATCGGCATCGTTTCCTGGGTTTTGATGAATGCCACCGGCATTCTGAACCCGGGCAACACCGGGATTCCCTATCCCGCCTACGTCTTGCTCAGCACTTCAATTTGGGGTTTGTTTATGGGATTTTACGGCGCGGCCGCCGGGACTCTGGGAGCGGGGGGCGGCTTCATTATGCAAGTGAAGTATCCTCACGAGGCCTTGCTGATGAAACAAGTGGCCCAACATCTGGCCGGTTTTCTGATCGGGTTTCTCATGAACATTGTGGTGCTGCTTTTCTTCCACGTGGTCCCCAGCTGGCAGATAATTTTGTTTCCTATCGTGGCCCTGCCACTGTTTTTCCTGGGCTCCGGTATCGGCCTGATTGTGGGCGTGATCAGCGTGGTGGCTGGTGAAATTTCCCGGATCGTGGACGCTTTTTTCGGCTTTCTGATTTTCCTCACTCCGGTGATCTACGCCCCCAATTTCAACAGTCCTTTCCTGCAAACAGCCACCAAGTGGAATCCGCTCACCTACCTCATCGGGGCGGTGCGCGACACCATCATCTACGGCCGGATTGACAATCTGGACAAATTCCTCTACGCCACCGCTTTTTCATTGGTGATTTTCACCATCTCCTGGCGCCTGTTCTATGTTTCCGAGGAAAAAGTGATTGAAAAAATGATCTGATCAGCTTCACTACAGCTATGTATATCATAATATACATATCTGTAAATATCCCCCGATCTCTAGGCAGTTAGCAAGAAAAAAGGCAAAGGTATTTCGAGTATTGATTGAGTAAAATTGAAATTGTTTTTTGTGACAATAATCCCAAAGCTGGTTTGGCGCGAATGCTCTCTCATGAACTTGCCAATGGTTTTTTTATGGCTGCTGTCCATATTGGACTTGTAACAAACCTCTATTGGCACTATCTTGCTACCGACGCGAACAATAAAATCCACTTCTTCTTTTCCCCGGGATTCGCGATAATACGAAACCTCGGAAACTCCCGGAAAAAGTCGGATAACATTGTGAGCCAAGGTTTCAGCAACGCGGCCCCGCTCTTCTCCTTCCAGGGAAGCGGATATTTTGGTTATCGATTGCATTAAAATTGGATCAACCGCGTATAGCTTTGCGTGGGTGGATCGTAGCCGGACGGGTTTTCCTGTAAATCTTTCCACTTTTTGGATAAGCTCTGTTTGCAAAAGAAGGGGCAAGGCTTCCGTCAGCGTAACCCTGGTTGTGTGGATAAGAGAAGCCAGCTCCTCTAGATTATATTCCTGTCCGGTATTGGCAAACGCGTATCGCAAGAATTGATGGAATATTTCAGGGCGTCTGATCTCTTTGATTAGCCTTAAATCTTCCATAGTTACCCGCTCCACGAATTGTTGGTCGACAAAAGAAGTTCTCTCCGCCGTGTTTCTCATCGTCCATATCTGGGGAAATCCGCCCGACTGGGCGTATTTATCGGCATATTTGTTCCAAACTTTTATTCTGCCGGGACTCGATTCTGAAGATAACAACAAACCGAATTTCTTTAGGGTTGGCTCGTCGGAAATATCAAAAATATTCTTGGCGACGGCGGTCAAGAGCTTTTTATTTAGGGGGTAATGGAATTTCACAAATTCACGGAAAGTAAAAGGGGGCAGGGAAATATTTACCAAGCGTCCCAGCAGGCTTTCGAGTGATTTTCGAAAAATGGTATGGGAGGCTGAACCGGAAATAACAAAACGAATCGGATAGCGCAGGTCAATATACCGCTTAATATAAAGCTCCCATCTGGGCAATCTCTGTATCTCGTCTAAGAAGCAATATAATGTCTTTGAGGAATTTCGCAAGGCTGTTCCCGCCACGCGCTCCCACTGTGAGAGCAGGCTTTCAAACATTGCGCCTTGGTCTTTGGGGGGAAGCTGTTGAATCACGGGATCATCAAGTGAGAAAAACATAATCCCGTTGGGAGACACTTTCTTTTTTTCGATCAAACGCCTTATGAGCTGGTAGATTATCGTGGTTTTGCCGATACGCCTCGGACCGTTGATGAGAAGAGCCAGCCCATGATTGGCTTCCACGTTCCTTACCGCTTGGCGAAAAGCGTCTCTTTCGAAATTCGGAATATCAATATCGAACGATCCGTTTTTCCACCAGGGATTATATTCGAAAAGCGTATGTCTCAAATTATGTATACCGAGAGCCTTGAGGTATTTATCTTGATTTTTGGCCATAATTCAGTCAGTTTACAGTTATGCATACTATACTATACAAAAACATTATATTTTGTCAAACATTTGAATAATTGGATAAAATGAGGTAGATTGGAATTGTATTTCAAATTAGCCAATGGACCAAGACACAGTGATAAAAGTGGAAAATTTATCCAAGAAATTCTGCCGCTCCCTGAAGCGGAGTATGTTTTATGGCTCGGTGGACGTGGCCCGCAATATGCTGGGAATGAAATATTACCCCGGCAACTTGCGCAAAAACGAATTCTGGGCCCTCAAAGACATCAATTTCGAGGTGAAAAAAGGAGAGACTTTTGGGTTGGTCGGCGCCAACGGCTCCGGCAAATCCACGCTTCTTCGGATGATTAACGGCATTTTTCCACCCGACCGCGGGCGCATAGAAGTCAAAGGACGCATCGGCGCCCTGATCGCCGTTGGCGCCGGTTTCCATCCGCATATGACCGGCCGGGAAAACATCAATCTTAATGGAGCAATACTGGG